>OFHN01000800.1_pt1 | contig 26084 bp, 22 predicted proteins | sample 1521321 | NCBI WGS metagenome assembly OFHN01 (sample SAMEA3504130, study PRJEB24116) | mouse gut metagenome | biome: mouse gut; feature: mouse-associated habitat; material: faeces | place: Denmark | collected 2011
GGGCCGGGCTTGTCCCGGCCCCCTTCCTGCCTTTGAAAAAGGGCCTGGAAAAAGCCCCTTTTTCAAGCGCAGGAAGCAGAGAGGAGACAGAGTATGGAAGCCATCGAAATCGCGAGAAAGCTGGCGGCGCTGGGCGAGCAGGGCGAGGCGTGCCGCGCCTACGGCCTGGTGATCCAGTCGGGAGAGGACCCCGCGGGCGCGCTGGAGGGGGCGGTGTATATCCTGCGGTCCGGCGGGGATTACCGCATCTCCTACACCGCGTTTATCAATCTGTATAACCAGGGGTATTTCCGGGAGGAGATTCTGCCGCTGATTACGAAGGTGTTCTACGAGCCGAACATCAAAATGCTGAAGAGCCGGTACGAGCGCAACTGCCGGCACCTGGCAAAATACCCCTACCTGTTCCGAAAGGACTTTCTGCCCTTCGAGGAGCTGCCGGTGGTGTTCTTCCCCTTTGACGACCACAGCGGCTACATCCCCTTCTACCCGGCGGAGGAGCGGTTTGGCGACTTTGTGAACTTTAAAAATACCGTCATCAGCCGGAACTTCTTCAAGAATCTGGACAACCCCATCCTGGCGGCGGACGTGTATTCCCAGTACGAGCTGGAGTACCTGAACGACAACGTGCGCAAAAGCGAGGATATCGGCCGGGAGAACCATATTTATCTCCATTACAGCGACTGGGGGACGTTTTGCTCATACCTGCAGTGCCTGAGCCTGCGTACCATGCTGGAGAGCCGGAAGCTGGTGTTCCTGATCGGAGAGGAGATAGAGCAGTACCCCATCGACTTCAAGGCGCGGTTCGGGATCGACTACAGCCAGTACAGCGTGAAGCCGGTGGGAATCCGGGAGGTCACCCGGATGATCTGGCACACCCAGCTGTCCACCCATAACGGCGGCGACTTCTTCAACGAGGTGTTTGACGCCCATCCGAACCTGATCGTGCTGCCGTCGCTGATGATGAGCGAGGTGGAGGAGACGGCGGAGACGGTGCGCAAGGTGGTGGAGGGGTCCACCAGCCTGCGGGACGCGCAGCAGAATATCAAGTGGCAGAGCTACCTGGTGGAGGAGCTGTACCACATGCGTGACCGGACGGAGAAGGACATCGTGGTGGCGCTGTACCTGCAGTCCAAGATGGCGGTGAGCGGTCTGGACCAGGGGGCGCGGATTGCCCCGGCGCTGTTCTTCCAGCCCCACTTCTATAATATTGTCTACAGCCTGCGTGTGGACAGCAGCAACCGGACGGTGCTGGAGGCGAAGAACTATGACGAGATACATAACTCGTCACTGTTCCGGAACTTCAAGTATATCAAGACCTTCACCCCCATGCGCCGCTTTACCACCAGCCACGCGGCGTCGGTGCGGTTTATGTACAATGTGGCGATGTCGTCGGACGACCAGGAGAAGGGCAAAAAGAAGACGGTGGTGAGCGACGCGGTGATGGAGCGAATCCTGAACCGGAGCTTCATGATCGACCCGGAGGACCGGCTGTACAAGGACGGCGTTCTGGTCCGGTTTGAGGACGGGAAGCTGAATCCGAAGGCGACGCTGCGGGCGCTGGCGGCCTTTTTGGACCTGCCCTACCACGAGGAGACCATGTCTTACTGCTCGTGGGGCGGGGAGCCGGTGCGTGTGACGGACGACGGCTACGCCCCGGGCTTCAGCCCTGTCCAGGTGTACAAGACCTACGACGAGTTCGCCAACGAGAGCGAGCGGTATTTTATAGAGTACTTCCTCCGGGACGCCTATGAGTACTACGGCTACGACTTCCAGTACTACGACGGCCAGCCAGTGGATGAGGCGAAGGCGGAGGAGCTGATCCGGAACTTCAGCACGATCAACGGGTATATGTCAAAGACCTGGATCAAGGTGTTCCGGGAGGCGGAGGTGTCTCAGGACGGCGAGCGTGTGGCCGCAGAGGTGGAAGAGAAGGTGCAGGAGAATCTGCTGAAGGACTACATCAAGAAGTACGACAAGAACCGGCTCCAGAATGTGCGGATCCTGCTGGAGGGCCTGGAGTTTGTGAACCGGAACGGGCAGCCGCTGCACATGATGCCCCGGCTGGAGCTGGACCCCGCACTGTTGGAAAATCCGATTTACCATTAGGAGGACGCTATGGATAAGGGAACGGTCTACTTCTTCACCGGCCTGTCCGGGGCTGGTAAGACGACCATTGGCGGCCTTCTGTACCGCCGGATGAAGGCGAAGCGAAATGATGTGGTGCTTCTGGACGGGGACCAGCTGCGCCGTCTGTCGTTCCACAAGAAGAGCGGGTACACGACGGAGGAGCGGCGGCGCGGTGCGTACTACAACTTTGAGATGTGCAAAATGCTGGCGGACCAGGGGATCGACGTGGTGCTGTGCAGCATCTCCATGTACCACGACTGCCGGAGCTGGGCGGCGGAGCACATTGAGAACTACCGGGAGATCTATGTAAAGGCGGCGCGGGAGACGCTGTACCGCCGGGATCAGAAGGGCTTGTACAGCTCCGGGGCAAAGAATGTGGTGGGAGTGGACCTGCTGTGTGAGGAGCCTGAGGCGCCGGACATTGTGATAGAGAACGACGGCGCAGAGAGTCCGGAGGAGATAGTGGACAGGCTGGAGGTCTTTTTCGGGCTGCGGGATGAGGACAGGGAATGACAAAGGTAATAACATACGGGACATTCGACCTGCTGCACCACGGGCACAGAAACCTCCTGAAGCGCGCGAAGGCGCTGGGGGATTACCTGATTGTAGGTGTGACCAGCGAGAGCTACGACCGGTACCGCGGGAAGCTGAATGTGCAGCAGTCTCTGATGGAGCGAATCGAGAATGTGCGGGGGCTCGGCCTGGCGGACGAGATTGTGGTGGAGGAGTACGAGGGTCAGAAGATCGACGACATCGTCCGCCTTCAGGTGGATATCTTTGCCATCGGTTCAGACTGGACAGGACGGTTTGACTACCTGAAGGAGTACTGCCAGGTGGTGTATCTGGAGCGGACGAAGGGAATCTCCAGCACGGAGCTGCGTGACCGGCAGCACCCCCTGATCCGGCTGGGGGTGGTAGGGTCCGGGCGGATTGCCAACCGGTTCATCCCGGAGTCAAAGTTTGTGAGCGGAGTGACGGTGGAGGGTGTATTCAACCCGCACGAGGATTCCGCCCGGAGCTTTGCCCAGCGGCATGAGCTGGGCTTTTGGAGCAGCGAGTATGAGGAATTTTTAAGTCGTGTAAACGCGGTATATATCGCTTCTCCCCACGAGACGCACTACGAATACGCGGAGCACGCGCTGCGCGCAGGGAAGCATGTGCTGTGTGAGAAGCCGATGGTGTTTACCGCGTCGGAGGCGGAGCGTCTGTTTGGGCTGGCCCGGGAGCAGGGCGTGATCCTGATGGAGGCCATCAAGACGGCCTACTGTCCCGGCTTTCAGCGGCTGGTGAGCTGCGCGAAGAGCGGAAAGATTGGGCGGATTGTCAGCGTGGACGCCACGTTTACCAAGCTGCTTCCCTCCCACGCGCGTGGTATGCGGAACAATGGGGCGGGCGGCAGCGTGACGGAGCTGGCGAGCTATCCGCTGCTGGCGGCGTTTAAGCTGCTGGGCTTCGAGTATGAGGAGATCGGGTTCTATTCCTACTTTGGTCAGAGGGATGGGGTGGATTTATTCACCCGGATTCATCTGCGGTATCCTGGGGCAATAGCCTCGGGTAAGGTAGGGCTGGGCGTGAAGAGCGAGGGGAGCCTTGTGATCTCCGGGACCCGAGGGTATATCTATGTGCCGGCGCCGTGGTGGAAGACGGAGTATTTCGAGCTCCGGTTTGAGGACCCCAACGAGGTGGAAAAGAACTTTTACAAGTTCTCCGGCGATGGCCTGCGGTATGAGATTATGGAGTTTTTGGCCCGGATTGCAGGGGGCAGGATGGATGAGGGCGCCTGTGAGCTGTCCGTCAGACTGGCCGGGGCGATAGAGAAATACCGCTCTGGCGGAGTTGTCAGACTGGACTGACGGAGGTGGATGATATGCTGCCGATCAAGATCGCGCTTCCGGAGGGCTTTCTGGAGGAGGAGGTGCGGTGCGGCTACACAGTCAGCGTGGAGATGAAGAAGCTGTGGGCGGTGGAGCTGGACCTGCTGGCCGAGTTCGACCGGGTGTGCAGAAAGCATGGGCTGACTTATTTCGTGGACAGCGGAACTCTGTTGGGTGCGGTGCGGCATAAGGGGTTTATCCCCTGGGACGACGACATTGATGTGGCAATGTTTCGGGAAGATTACAGAAAGCTTACCAGGATTGCGGCGCAGGAGTTTCAGCACCCCTATTTTTTCCAGACCCCCTTTTCAGACCCGGGACTGGTGATGGGTGGAAGCAGGCTGAGAAATTCCGATACCACGCTGATCAGTGATTTTGAGAATCAGCGGCCTTATGAGAACAAAGGCATTTTTATTGACATCTTTGTACTGGACAGCGTGCCGGACAGTGAGGCGGCCCTCAGCAGGGCAAAAGTGTTCCTGAAAGGCTATTGGAGAGTTTTGCGATATGCCTCTTATTATGACGCTTACTTTAAACCAGGCAAAAAATATTCGGTGAAAAGGCTGCTGCTGGGCAAAGTTTCCCTTGGTTTGAAGCATGTTTTTGGGATTGAGAATCTTTGCCGCGGGTATGAGAGGTACTGCTCCCGGTGGCATGGTAAAGATACAAGACGAATCGGGCATGTGGAAGGTGAAAGAGGAAAATCTATCTATAGGAAAGAATGGTATGACGGTGCAGAGCTGATTCCGTTTGAGTGTATGAACGTTCCTGCTCCAAGGGGTTACCATGAAGTTTTGACAACGATGTTTGGAGATTATATGGTGATGAAGCAGGTTTCTTCGCTGCACCGCGCGCTTGTGTTTGACCCGGAGGTCCCGTACAGTAGATATGATAAAGGGCAGCGAGATTAGACTGAGCAGAACTCCGTCGTCTCATTGTTAAAAAAATTATTGTGAGAGAAAGTGCTATAAATGGGAAATCGAATTTACCGTGAAACAGTCTCAATTAACACAGATCAAGTAAGAGACTTCTTTAATAATAGAGCGAAAATGGTGGCAGATAAGGGAGTATCTGTGGTGATGCTGCAAGAGCATGACCAAGATTCTGCAATAAAAGAGTGCGATTTTGAAGAAGAAATTGTAAAGCAAAGACTGCAAATAACGCCGAAAACGCGAGTTTTAGAATTGGGATGTGGAATTGGCCGTTTGGCAGAGTCTATCCTTCCAATGTGTGGGTTTTATTGTGGTATAGATTTTTCTGAGGAAATGATTACAACTGCAAAGTCCATTTGCAGTAAATATGGGTCACACGCACAATTTCATACGATGTCGTGTACAGAAGCCACAGAGAAGAATAGTGATTTTTTTGGCGGGAAGTTTGACTGTCTAGTTGTATCAGGCATTTTTATGTACATCAATGATGAGGAATTGACGCAAATATTTAATAGATTGCCAAACCTGCTAAGTAAGTGCAGTACGATTTATTTTTTGGATCCGGTTGGAGTTGGTGAGCGGTTGACATTGTGTGAATTTTATTCGAAAGAACTACAGACTACCTATAACGCAATCTACCGTACTCCGGAAGAGTATAACCAAGCGTACCAACCTTTGTTTCAAGCTGGCTTTTCTATTATAGAACAGGGACCTGTTCCGCAAGCGAAGAAACAATATTCGGATAGCGATAGGTGGTATACAATTTTTAAGCGTGAGGATAAGTAGAGTACAGGAATTTATTCAGCGGATTTTGTACCTCTAATAAATCTCGTATTGAAGGTTACTGGTCTGGCTGAGGCTATAAAGGGTGAAATAATATGCTGAATTTTGCGATAGGACCAGTACAATCGGACGACGAAGTGAGAGCTATCGGAGCGGAACAGGTTCCATATTTTCGGACACCGGAATTTTCGACGGTTATGCTCGAAAATGAAAGAATGATGAAAGAATTGGCGGGGGCTGGCGACAGTGCCAGGGTTGTATTTCTGACAGGTTCTGGAACAGCTGCGATGGAAGCGGCAGTCATGAATACATTTGGAGAAAAAGATAAATTGTTGGTGGTAAATGGCGGAAGTTTTGGCAAACGTTTCGTCGAGCTGTGTCAGATTCACAATATTCCATTTACCGAGATCAATCTTGCATTTGGGGAACTGCTTACGTCAGAACGTTTGGAGACCTACAATGGAGATAATTATACAGGTTTTTTAGTAAATCTTCATGAGACCTCTACAGGTGTTTATTATGATCTTTCTCTGATTAGTGAATTTTGCAAGAGAAACGGCTTATTTTTAATGATTGACGCGATTAGCACATTTTTGGCCGATCCATTTAATATGCAGGAATGCGGCGCGGATGTAGTGATTGTGAGCTCTCAAAAGGTTCTTGCCTGCCCGCCAGGAATTTCTATGCTGGTACTTTCCCAAAAAGCTGTTGAGCGGGTGGAGCAAAATCACGTGGCGAGTATGTACTTTGATCTAAAGTCAGCGTTGAAAAATGGCGAACGTGGACAGACACCATTTACGCCGGCGGTAAGCATTTTGCTTCAGATTAACGCCAGATTACATCAGATTATAAAAGCAGGCGGAGCCTCCAATGAGATTGAAAGGATCAGACTTCTGGCACAAGATTTTAGAGAGCGGATCAAAACGCTTCCTGTGGAGATTGCTTCTGCAAGTATGTCCAATGCGATGACACCGCTGCACCCTTTAAATGTGTCTGCTTATCAAGTATTTCAGATATTAAAGGATGAATATGAGATATGGGTTTGTCCTAATGGAGGAGAGCTGTGCGATCGTATCTTCCGCGTGGGCCATCTTGGTGCGCTAACATTGGAGGATAACACCAGGATTTTGGAGGCTTTGAGCGATATGCAAAACCGGCGGCAGCTTTGAAACTGATGTATGAAATATAGCTATTACAATAGGAGAAAATGCAGTATGAACAATGAAGCAAAAAACGATTTTCAAATTGGCGTTGAATGTTTTGTGGAAGCCAATAGGAAGTATTGGGAAAAAACGAAAGTTCCTGTATCCGAAGATGGCTGGATTTATGTGCTCCACACCCTGCATAGCGAATTTACTCTTTCCATAGTAGAGGATATTGTTGCAAAGGGTATGCAGGAGAAGTGTCATTTGCCGATTGTATCTATAATTAGTGGAAGAGCAGATGAGATGATGGGATTGATGGATCAGGTAGATGCTTCATTTGGCATTGAACATAGATTCCATCCATCTTACTATGATTACAATACGCCCGAGATAGAGACGCTTGCAGACACATTGGCTTCTCAAACCTATGGTGACAAAGACAGTTTGCTTGCATTGGAGTACAGAGGAATTTGTTTCGGTGATGTGCTTTATGATGATATTCTCCGGCGAGGCAATAAGAGAAAGCGGGGAGATGTGGTAGATGTCTTTGAAGTCAGTCAGGAGCGGTATCGTTCTTTTATTCGTAATGCGCTGGCGATCATAGACCAGGCGTATGAGATGTTTGACAAAAGAAAACCGCGGTATTTGGTTACAGCAGAGTATCTTTATACAAAAGGGCTCTATGCGCATGTGGCTAAAAAATTAGGAGCCCAAATTCTGGTCACAGCTGCAGAGTTTCCTGATGTTACAGTACAAATCAAATCAGATGAACGCCAATTATCAGAAATTAAAGTTTCAGATACGATACGAATCAGATTGGAAAAACGTTTACAAAGTTATCCAGAGAGCACAGTATGTGATGAAAATCTTTTTGTGATGGAATCGAGCAGCAAAAGTGCAACCAAATTCCCTGAGCAGTGGAGTAGGAAGAAAAATGTGGTTATATTACCGCATGCGTTCGGAGATGCACCAAGAGAAGCATGTAGGCACAATATTTATCATGATTATTTTGAGTGGTTTCTTGACACTGTTAAGATGATTAGAGGCATACCGGATGTAAATTGGATTATTAAGGATCACCCGATGTCAGGCTACTATGGCCAGGAAGATGTTGTAAAATCTATCTATGAGGAGCATAAGGCCGATCATATACTTTGGCTGCCAAAAGATTACAGCGGAATGAATTTAAAAGATTTTGCTGATTGTGTGATTACCTGTGCAGGTGATGTAGGAATAGAGTACTGGGCATATGGTGTTCCGACAATAACAGTCGGCGATGCATATTATTGCAGTTGGGGTATTTCTTATCAAGCGAAGACCCTGGTAGAGTATAAAGATATTCTAGAAAATATAGTTCATATACCTGAACCCTCTGGACAGTCCGTGAAACTTGCAAGAAAATATTTGTTAATACGAAAATATGGGAATAGAGAGCCGTTTGTTGATCTAATTGTTCAGCATCGAAAAAACGATTTAGCTATTTGGTCTAAGTATGGTGTTCCTTATGGCATTTTGGATTCAGCAGATCAACAATTAGGGAAAAATGTTCGAAAGTTTTGTGAATTATATGCAGGCATGATTCAGGAATACGATTTAAGATTAAGTCGATTATATCAGATGGATAATCTTGTAGAGGTGTAGGGATGTATATTCAAAGAAATGAGACAGGACTCTATCTGTATATTGCGGAAAAACTATTGGCCTGTGAGAAGCACGAAGAGGCTCTGAATTACTTCCGGAAAGCATATGAACAGGACGGTGATAGCTTAAAGGTTTTGTTGTATATTGAAAAATATTATGTACTGCCACAAGAACAAAGATTTAAAGAGAATTATGCAAGGAATTGTGAAATGATTGACTTCACATTCAGGTACGAGGATTGCCAATTTAATTTTATTCCTTCATCGGATGGTACATATGAAGTTTTTGACAAGGGAGAAGGAAAATTTTGTGGTTCGTTTGATTATTCCGACTATAAAAATAGGCCTATGGGCAATAAAACTTTCCAAAGTGTTTTAATTGCAGATACAGGAGATGCAAGAGATATCTTAGATATTTTGAATAATCATCTATGGAATACAGCCTATATTGTCTTGAATAATGCCATTGGGAAGTTTATGTCGTTTTTTAAACTGCTTGATTTTACTGCTTTTTTACCAAACAATGTCCATATATTTGAAGATACTAAAAAATTAGTCGATTTTCTTGCGCAAAATCCAGACATGTATCTTCCTCGTGTAATTTATGCCTCGGATCAAATCAAGTATGAAGCTATGATCGAGAAGATTCACCAAGAACGGATTCAAAGTGAGAGACAAGGAAAAAATGTATTTCTATCAATTTGTATTCCGTCTTACAATCGTGGAAAGCTGGCCCTTTCTGCGGTTCAGCACGACTTGCAAATGAAGTATGACGCAGAAGTGGAAATTATTGTGTCTAATAACGGTTCCAGTATTGGTCTGGAAGAATACAAAAGTATAGAAAATATAAAGGATTCCCGTGTTCAATATTTTGAACTAGAACGAAATATGGGGATCGGCTTTAACATATGCAATTGTCTGGAGAAGGCACGAGGGCATTTTGCAATTCTGTTTAGCGATGAAGATTCTTTGTTTTTTGATGGGTTGGACGAACTGCTGGATCATCTGTTTACACACATGGATTTGGGCGGATTTGTTTCAGATTATACTATAAATTCTACTGAAAAATGTGGCGCAAGGAAATCGAAAAAGTTTCAAACTGGAGTATACCGTAAAGGGATTGAAGCTGCTATTTTTTCGCTTTATACCTGTTATGTTACCGGGGTAGGCTTTAACCTTCTGTATTTAAGAAAATACAGCAACATATTTGAATGCATCAAAAATTCTGACAAATCAAAATATAGTATGGAATGTATATATCCGCACTCTGCTATTTTTGAATTTCTGGCGGAATATTTTGACCTAGAAAAAATAGAGATCACAATAGCGGCTTATGGTATTCCCAGTAAAATAGGAGGTTTTGAGGGGATAGAAGATAGAAAAGACGTTGTTTTTTCTTACCAGAAGCCAGAAAACATTATTAATTTACAAACATCTCAGTTGTTAATTTCTGAGGCTTTTTTGTCACTTTCGGATTATAAAAAGCTATTTTTTCGCTGTACAAGTTTTTGTATAGGAAGTATTGCATCGTCTTTTAGAGACCTTGAGGATATTATGCGGAAACAATACAACTGGACCGACATTCACATATCGGTATATCAAAACTGCCTGCAAATTTTGCGTGAATCCAAATGGGGAATTGAGGCCTTTGACGAAAAATTCTTCCATGATCTGGATGAGGTGTTTTTTGACTGGCTCGACTGTCGTCGGATTCGGTCCGCATACAGTGAGAAGGAAAATTTCAAGGCAACTCTGCGGGCGCAGATGGCAAGATATTGCTATGATCAGGGCGTCCCATTTCTTGAAATCGATTTCCGAGCAATTGACGAAAGTTTAGAGACAATAATTGAACAGGCTGTACCCGGTGAAAAATCGATTTAAGACGGGCTGCCTAACAAAAATTTGGGGTATTCATATGAAAGTAGTTATTCTGGCTGGAGGCTTTGGTACCCGTATTTCTGAAGAATCACAGTTCAAACCCAAACCCATGGTGGAATTGGGCGGAATGCCGATTTTGTGGCATATCATGAAGTTGTATAGTTACTATGGTTTCAACGATTTTGTTATCTGTGCGGGATACAAGCAGCATGTAATTAAGGAGTATTTTGCGGACTATTTTCTGCATACTTCAGACATTACATATGATTTTACCTGCGGAAAAAACGAGATGATTGTGCATCGCAACATTTCGGAGCCGTGGAAAGTGACTGTAGTAGACACTGGCCTAAACACGATGACCGGAGGACGGATAAAACGGGTGCAAGATTACATTGGAGATACTCCCTTCTTGCTGACTTATGGGGATGGAGTGTCTGATCTGAATATTGCAGAATTGGTAAGGTTTCATCAGTTCCATGGAAGACTGGTAACAATCTCTGCCTATAATGCTGGCCAGCGTTTTGGAATACTGGACATAGGTGAGAACGGTAAAATCAACGAGTTTCGAGAGAAAACCCAAGGCGATGGCAATATGATAAATATCGGTTTTATGGTTTGTCAGCCTGAGTTCATCGAATATATTAGCGGAGATGAGACTGTGCTGGAACAAGAGCCTTTGGAAACTGTGGCGAAAATAGGTCAGCTAATGGCTTATAAGCACGAGGGGTTCTGGCAGTGCATGGATACAGTACGTGAGAAGGAGCAACTAGAAGAAAAGTGGGCGAGCGACCGGGCACCGTGGAAGGTTTGGGACAAGCCATGACAGATTTAAATTTTTATAACGGAAAGCGTGTTTTTATTACGGGTCATACCGGGTTTAAAGGGGCTTGGATGTGTCGCATATTGATAAGCGCTGGAGCAGTTTTGACTGGATATGCCTTGGAGCCGCCTACACAGCCCAATCTGTTTTCAATGGCTGGTCTAAAAGGGCATATGAATTACATAGTTGGAGATGTCTGTAATCTGGAGGCACTGTCTAAGGCGTTTGAAAAAGCCCGGCCGGAAATTGTGATCCATATGGCGGCCCAGCCGATTGTCCGAGTTGGGTATGAAAGGCCTGTCTGTACATATGAGACCAATGTAATGGGTACAGTAAACCTTTTGGAGTGTGTGCGGATCTCACAGGCACCTGTGAGATCGGTGGTGAATATCACCACCGATAAGGTCTATCAGAACAGAGAGTGGGTTTGGGGATATCGGGAAAATGAGCGATTAGATGGATTTGATCCATACTCCAATTCGAAGTCCTGTTCTGAATTAGTAACCCACAGTTATGTGCGCAGTTTTTTCTCTGGCAGAGAAAAGGCAGTGTCGACTCTTCGGGCGGGAAATGTGATTGGTGGCGGGGATTTTGCCCAAAGCCGGATTATTCCTGACTGTGTTCAAGCCGTGCAGGCGAAAAGAACCCTGGTTGTCCGGAATCCAAACTCCATACGGCCATACCAACATGTTTTGGAATCGCTGTTTGCCTATTTGATGGTCGCTGAGAGACAGTATGAAAATATTGACCTTGCAGGATGCTACAATGTAGGGCCAGATGAGTGCGATTGTGTGACAACTGGATATCTGGTGGAATTGTTTAAGCGTTATTGGGGCGAGCATTTTTCATGGATCAGTGAGACGGAGAAAAATGCGTCCCATGAGGCGAATCTCTTAAAACTGGATTGTTCCAAGCTAAAGGAGGCCTTTGGTTGGCATCCCCGCTGGCGTGTGGAGCATGCGGTTGAAAAGACAGTGGAATGGACAAAGGTCTGGCTTTCTGGTGGAGATGTCGAAAAAGAGATGGATCGGGAGATAAAAGATTTTATAGCAGATATGTAAGCACAGTATGTGGTAGAGCAAATTGGATATAGCGGCTGCTGTTTTAGGAGGTATATATGGAAACGGATAATCTAAATATATTGTCAAAAGAAGAGATATTACACCATGTTCGGAGCTACTGCGCAGCGAATATATCATCTGCTACGCCAGAGAAGCTGAGGATACCCTATGCTGGACGTGTATACGATGAAGAGGAGATCGTCAATTTAGTAGACAGCGCATTGGAGTTTTGGCTGACAAATGGACGCTATACAGAGGCGTTTGAAACAGAGCTGGCAAAATATTTAGATATTAAATATTGTTCTTTTGTCAATTCGGGTTCTTCCGCAAATTTGCTGGCTTTTATGGCGCTTACAGTGCCTGAGTTGGGCAGCCGTGCAATCCGGCGGGGGGACGAAGTGATAACGGTCGCCTGTGGGTTTCCTACTACTGTGTCTCCAATCATCCAATATGGAGCGGTCCCAGTTTTTGTAGACATCACGATCCCCTCTTATAATATTGACGTTGCCCAGTTAGAAGGAGCACTCTCACCGAAGACAAAAGCAGTAATGATTGCACACACACTTGGAAATCCCTTTGATCTGGTTGCGGTGAAATCTTTTTGTGACAAGCATGGCCTTTGGTTGATAGAAGATAACTGTGATGCGCTTGGTGCGGAATTTTTAGTGGATGGAAGGTATTGTAAGACCGGGACGGTGGGAGATATTGGTACATCCAGTTTTTATCCCGCGCACCATATCACCACGGGAGAGGGGGGTGCAGTTTATACCAACGATGAAACTCTGCATCGGATTATACGTTCTCTGCGGGATTGGGGTCGAGCCTGTGTCTGTCCTTCGGGAAAAGATGGCATTTGCGGACACCGGTTTGAAGGACAATTTGGGGAGCTTCCGAAAGGCTACGACCATAAATATGTATACAGCCATTTTGGTTATAATTTAAAGGCCACAGATATGCAGGCAGCTATTGGTGTGGCTCAACTGAAAAAACTGCCCGATTTTGTGCAAAAGCGCAACCATAATTTTGCTATGCTGCATCAGGGGTTGAAACATTTGCAGGATGTATTGGTTTTACCAGAGAGCTGTCCTCAGTCACGCCCCTGTTGGTTTGGGATGCCTATCAGTTGTGTAAAACCGGGGATGCGAGACCGAATGATCGGTGCTTTGGAAAAGGTGGGAATTCAAACCCGTATGCTGTTTGCGGGTAATCTGGTGCGGCACCCATGTTTTGATGAGATGCGCCGTGAAGGTGTAGGCTTCCGTATTGCTTTGCCCTTAACACAAACCGATTTGGCAACAAGTAATACGTTTTGGATCGGTGTATATCCTGGACTGACAGAAGAAAATATTCAGTATATACTTGAGAAACTCTTTGAGGCTACAAAGGACTAAAACAAGCTGCGGCATGTGATTTTATTTGACTTTATTTAAAAATCTGTTTAAATGAGATGATATGGTGAAGCGTGTATTGATCACAGGTATTACAGGCTATATTGGTTCGAATTTAGCCAGAGTGCTTTTACCATACTGCCAAATCTATGGTTTAGTGCGTAAGCCTGTTAATTTGGAATATATTTCGGATATAAAAGATAGAATTCAGCTCCTTGCGTTTGATGGCAGCTATGAAAGTATAGAAGCTAATATACGTGATTCGCAGCCGGATCTGGTATTTCATTTGGCAGCGTTCTGTTCTGGCAGTAGTACTGCAGCGGGAGCTCCAACATTAATTGATTCTAATATTGTGTTTGGAGGATACCTTTTGGGGGCAATGGCTGCGGTTAAAGTTCCGGCTCTCGTATATGCCTCAACAATTTGGGAGCATTTTGGCGCAAAAGAGTATTGTCCTTTGAATTTATATGCTGCTACAAAACATGCGTTTTCTGACTTGACTGCGTACTATACAGACGCAGGCCTTTTAAGAGCAGTCAGGCTGGTCCTTTCCGATACATATGGGCCAAACGATCATCGGCCAAAGGTTTTGAATTTGATTAAACAGGCGGCACAGAGCGGGGAACTGCTGGAGCTGTCCGATGGGCGGCAGGATTATGATGTGGTTTATATCAACGATGTAGTCCAAGCATTTTGTCAAGCCGGAGAGCTGTTGCTGCAAAACCGAGATTGGAAACACGAAACATTTCAGGTTTGTTCGCCAGAACCCCTGAGTTTATTTGAAACGGTAGACCGGATGCTGAGGATAAATGGACTTTCCTTAAATGTGGGATGGGGAAAACGTTCCAATGAAGGCAGAGAAATACGCAAGGCCATTCGTCTGTATCCTACATTACCGGGGTGGGCGGCCAAAGTTTCTCTGACTGAGGGGTTGAAGATGTTTTATCAGTAAGTGAATGTTGAAAATTACAGCGCAATGATTACAAAATGATATTTCGTTGAGGGATAAAGGTTATGCAGAAGGATTTAATATGCCTTTCCACACCAAACTTTTGTGGAAATGAGCGAAGATATGTGGACGAAGCCATTGATGCGGAGTGGGTATCCACAGCTGGATCGTTCATCAGCCGCTTTGAAGATGAGATGGCGAAGCGGGTTGGTGTACCCCAAACATGTGCCTGCCAGTCGGGTACAGCGGGTCTACACCTGTGTCTGCGGCATTTTGGAATTGGCGCGGGGGACTTAGTGCTGGTGCCAACACTGACTTTTATTGCGACGATCAACGCTGTGATGTACCAGTCTGCGGAACCGGTGTTTTTTGACTGCGACGAGCATATGTGCATCAATGTGAACCAGGTAGAGTCCTACCTCACCCACGAATGCCGCGTTGAGAATGGGCATACGGTTGAGCTCAATTCCGGCAAGACGGTGAAGGCGATTATCCCTGTCCATGTGTTCGGCGACCATTGTGATATGGAACGCCTCATGGAGCTGGCAAGAGACTATCATCTGTATGTCATTGAGGACGCGACAGAATCCTTGGGGGGCACCTTTGCCCATGGCACATACGCTGGCTGTCACACTGGGACGGTGGGCCATGCTGGGGTTTATTCCTTCAATGGCAATAAAATAATCACTACCGGTGGCGGTGGGATGGTTGTCTCCAATGATTCGGAGGCGGTTGAGCATATGCGGTATCTGTCCCAGCAGGCCAAGGATGATCCGCTGTATTTTGTCCATCAGGAGTACGGCTATAATTATCGTATGACCAATCTGCAAGCGGCGCTTGGGCTTGCTCAGCTGGAGCAGCTGGACAGTTTCTTGGATATCAAACGGAAAAACTATAATTGGTACTGCGAAGCGCTTGCGGAGTGCAACTATGGCTATATTCAGCCTTTTAGAAGCGGAGACAGCTCAAACCACTGGTATTACTCGTTTGTCCTCAATGAGCCGAATGGGGAGAGACGAGATCGGTTGCTACGTTTTTTGAGCAGTCAAAATATTCAGACTCGCCCGATCTGGAAGCTGAACCACACCCAAACACCCTTCCGGCAGTTTCGGGCTATGGATTGCAGTTGTGCAGAGCGGTTTTATAACCGTGTGCTCAATATTCCCTGCGGAACAAATCTGACCGAGGAGCAACGGGAACGGGTTCGCATGGCGGTACTGTCATTCCAACTGCGGTAAGGAATGGTCTACTAAAGAATGGAGCGTGTTGATATTATGAAAGATATTGCGTTGACCAGGGATTTGTTGAATTCCCAAAAGATTCTGTTTCATTATGGACAAATGCTGGAAGATATCGCAAAGGGGAAGCAAAATTTTAATCCTGTCGCCATTGAAATTCATCCGACTGCGGTGTGTAATCACCAATGCATCCATTGTTCATACAAGGAACGGAATGAAAGTCGCGCCTCTCTTTCGAAAGAGGTTATGGATAAACTAACAGATTCCGTCATCCGCATGGGAATTCGGGCGGTATATTTCTCTGGAGGCGGAGAACCCACAGTATACCCAGGCCTTGCAGAATATATCAATAAATTATGTGACCACGGTGTAGAATGTGCGGTTCTTACAAATGGCAGCTGCTTTGCACAACGAGGTTTAATCTCTTTGGCCAATAAGTTAAATTATATTGCCGTTTCTGTACCAGCAGTGGATGAAGAAACTTTTAAGACAATAACGGGCACTTACAATCTGGAAAAGGTATTAGCTCTGCCGGGACAAATTAAGGCAACCCACGGAGAAGAGAGCCCTGTCATTGGCGCGCGGATTGTTTTAACGAACAAGAATTATCATCAGGTAGGTGATTTTCTAGCAGCAATGAGAGAAAACCTGTTTGACTATGCACTGTTTAAAATTGTTCGAGATTATGAGGATAATGGACAGGGACTTTGCAAAGATGAGGAAGATACCTTAAAAGAAGAAATCCGGAATTACTCAGATCTGAGCCCCGATTTTACCAATCTCTCCACAATATTTAACTATCGTACCTTACCGGAATTTAAGAACCGGTGTTGGACGAACTACTACGGAATGCTTGCGAATGTAAGTACTGACGGAAAAGTTTACCCAAATATTGTAGAGATTGACAAAGAAGAGTTTTGCATTGGCGATCTTCACGAGATGGAATTAGAGGAAATGTGGAATGGAGAACGCCATGCTGCTGTAAAAGCATTCTCGGATAAAAAATGGTGCAGCGGCAGTTGCAAAAATTGTCGTGCTATATCCTATAACGCCATAATTAATGACTTGATTGAACGCTTACCGCACTATTTTGATCCCTTTATTTGAACAGAAGTAAAGATGAGAAGGGAAAAGGAACGGCAACGAAAAACACATTATCAATTGCTGTGATTGGTATAAAATTTCGCCGCTTACAAGTGCTTCTTCAGTGTCGTGGACGGGAGAGACCTCTATGAATTACATAGATTTATGCATCGAAAAAGATGAGACTGTGAAAGTAGCTATGTCTCAGATGGACCGTACAGCAAAGAAAGTCCTTTTTGTTCTGGAGAAAGGTACTCTGTTTGGAACTTTGACCGATGGCGATATCCGTCGGCATTTGCTGAGCGGCGGGAAGATGGATGATTCTATTTGTACGGCAGCAAATTGCCATCCAGTTGTTGCAAGGAACCGGGAACAGGCCAGAAGGCTTTTACGCAACCAGGAGAATGTACTGGTTGCGGTTCCTGTTATAGGGGAAGACAAAAGGCTGCAGGAAATTGTTCTGTCATTGGAGGATACCGGAAATTTGCTTCCCAAACTGGAAATCCCAGTGGTAATCATGGCTGGAGGAAAGGGAACCCGTCTGGATCCCTACACGCGAGTACTGCCAAAGCCGTTGATCCCGGTAGGGGAGTTGCCAATCATTGAGCATATTATGCGTCAGTTTGAGGAATATGGATGCTCAGCCTTCCATGTAATTGTAAATTACAAAAAGCAGTTGATGAAGGCGTACTTTGGGGAAAGCAGCCAGCAGTACGATGTAACCTGGTACGATGAGGCGCGTCCGCTGGGCACCGGCGGCGGGCTCTATCTGCTGAAGAGCCATGTGAAAGAGACATTTTTTCTTACAAACTGTGATATTCTGTTGCGTTCTGACTATGCGGACATGCTTAAATTTCATCGGGATCACGGTAATGTGATTACCATGGTGGGTGCTTATAAATCGTTGACGATTCCCTATGGTGTGGTAGATGTGGGAGATGACGGCGTGATCGAGACTATGCGTGAGAAGCCGGAACTGTCGTTTCTCACAAATGCGGGAATGTACATCGTTGAGCCGGAGGTTTTGGCGGATATTCCGGATGATACAATCATTACGTTTCCGGAAATTATGGAAACGCAGCGTAAAAAGGGAAGAAAGGTGGCTGTATACCCGGTGAGTGAAGAGGAGTGGCTGGATATGGGACAGTTGGATGAGCTGCGAAGAATGGAAAAGACACTGGGTGAGGACAAATAAGGGATGATGCCGTTGAAGAAGGACAGAATTGTGTTAATGGGCGGTGGCGGACATTGTAAGTCGGTAATCAACAGCATTTACAGAGCTGGATTTTATAATGAAGCTGTTGTAATTGATAAAGCGTATCCTCGTGTTACGGATGTCCTTGGGATTCCAGTAGTTGGAAGGGATGATAGACTGCCAGAGTTAAAAAGACTGGGGTATGATGCTGCCTTTATTACGGTAGGAAGTATAAAGAGTACAGTGTGTAGGCATCTTCTCTATAAGGAGGCCGTTAAGTTAGGATTTCATATCCCATATATTGCTGACCCGTCGGCACAGATTTCATTGTATGCTGAAATAGAATCGGGCGTATTTGTTGGCCAAAATGCTGTAGTTAACGCCGAAGCACATATTGATAAGATGGCAATCATCAATACAGGAGCGATTATTGAACACGAATGTACTGTCGGAGAATATAGCCATATTGCCGTTGGTGCGAAATTGTGTGGGAATGTTTCGGTGGGAAAAGATGTGCTGATTGGCGCGGGCTCTGTTGTAATTCAAGGGGTCTGTGTTGGAAACGGAGCGGTGATTGGTGCAGGAAGTGTCGTTTTGAGAGATGTCAGAGATCATGAAACTGTAGTAGGCTTAGTGAAATAGCTAGTATAGCAAATTGAGAGACAAATGGGTTGAATATATGGGGATCTATGTGATTGCAGAGGCAGGAGTAAACCATAATGGAGATTTTGACACAGCTTGCCGTCTGATTGACAGAGCGAAGGCTGCAGGAGCTGATTGCGTCAAATTTCAAACCTTTAAAGCGAGCCATATTGCTTCTTGCTGTGCAGAAAAAGCGGAATATCAGAAAGCGACGACCAAGACCAGGATATCACAGTTAGAGATGCTTCAAAAGCTGGAGCTCTCTTTTTCACAATTCCAGAACCTGAAAGAGTATTGCCGTCGAAGCGGAATAGATTTCCTGTCTACGCCCTTTGATCTGGAGAGCATCGCATTTTTAGAGACGTTAAATATGCCGGTTTGGAAGATTCCTTCTGGAGAAATTACAAACCTGCCTTATCTGATAGCTATTGCTGAGACAGGCAGAGATGTTGTAATGTCCACAGGGATGAGCAGGATGGAAGAAATTCAGGCGGCTATGGATGTTCTGAAGGGGCACGGAGCAGGCAAGATTACGCTGCTCCACTGCAATACGGAGTATCCTACGCCTTATAAGGATGTCAATTTACAGGCGATGTGCACCATGAGAGAGCATTTTGGGGTAGAAGTGGGCTATTCAGATCATACGCAGGGGATTGAGATACCCATCGCAGCCGCTGCTATGGGGGCGGTTATTATTGAGAAGCATTTTACATTGGATAAAAACATGGAGGGACCAGATCACAAGGCCAGCCTGGAGCCGGACGAGCTGTCTGCCATGGTGGATGGGATCCGGCATATTGAACAGGCTCTGGGGGATGGGGTCAAACGGGTCAGCCCCTCGGAGGAAAAAAATATTGTTATTGCCCGAAAGAGCATTGTTGCCAGATGTCCGATCAAGAAGGGAGAGGTTTTGACTGAGGAAAATCTGGCAGTGAAGCGCCCAGGGAGCGGGATATCTCCAATGCAATGGTATAAGGTGCTAGGGACGAGAGCTGTGCGGAATTTTGAGGAGGATGAACTGATCGAATGGTGAGTCATACAGTATGCGCTGTGACAGGGTCCCGGGCGGAATTTGGACTGCTGCGTCCGTTGCTGGTAAGGTTGTCGGAAAGCGATGAAATTGATCTTCGGGTGGTTGTCACTGGCAGCCACTTGAGTGGAACTTTTGGTGGAACGCAAAAGGAGATTACAGACTGTGGCCTTGCCATCCATAAAAAAATACCCCTTCCCCTGGAGGGGGACAGCAAACATGATATGGCCAAGGCAACGGGGGCGGCTGTGTCTGCTTTTGCGGACTATTTTTCTGCATATAGGCCAGAGCTGTTGGTGGTGCTGGGGGATCGCTATGAGATTTTTGCTGTATCTGTAGCTGCAGTATTGATTGGGATTCCGATTGCCCATATTTGCGGCGGTGAATTGACCGAGGGGGCAGTAGACGACTGTCTGCGCCATTCAATTACTAAAATGAGTATTTTGCATTTTACTGAATGTGAGATATACCGTCAGCGGGTCATTCAACTGGGAGAGGAGCCGGGACGGGTATTTAATGTAGGGTCATTAGGGGTAGAAAATGCGCTGCATATACCCCTGATGACGTTGGAAGAGCTTCAAAAGGATATCTGTTTTCAGCTGGAAGGAAGGCCCTTTTGTGTTGTGACCTTTCATCCCGTGACGATGGAGAGCGGTACCGCGGAGGCACAGATGGGGGAACTGATTTCGGCTATGGAACAGTTTCCGGAGATGAATTATCTCATCACCCTGTCCAACGCCGATGCAGGTGGACGAACCGTCAATCAAATCTGGGAGCGGGAGGAGCTTTCCCATAAAAATTGGGCAGTGGTACCGTCGCTGGGTACGCGGCGGTATCTGTCGGCGTTGCGGTACGCAAGACTGATGCTGGGAAATTCCTCCAGCGGGATTATAGAGGGGCCAATTTCCAGGATCCCAACGGTAAATATAGGCGACCGTCAGAAAGGGCGGATCATGGCGGAGAGTGTCCTCTGCTGCCCACCTGTCTGTGAGGCAATTACAGTTACGATGGAGCGGGCACTGTCTCCAGAATTTCAGCAGATTGCCAAAGGGGTGGTGAATCCTTTCGGTGACGGGCGTGCCTCGGAGCAGATTATGTCTGTAATTTGCGCTTTTTTGACCACATCAGGGGAACATAAGAAGACATTTTATGATGTTTCTTTTAAGTCAGGAGAATTTTAGCTTTAGTTATTAGAAGCCGGGAGACATAAGATATGAAACACATTGCAATTATTCCTGCCAGAAGTGGTTCCAAGGGGCTGAGGGATAAAAATATTAAATCGCTGAATGGTCTTCCGCTGCTGGCTTACAGTGTTGTGGCGGCGCAGAGATCTAAAATTTTTGATGAGATTATGGTTAGCACGGATAGCCCGGAATATGCTGATATTGCACAAAAGTATGGAGCTAATGTTCCTTTTTTACGATCGGACAAGACGAGCGGTGATACGGCAGGAAGCTGGGATGTTGTTCGTGAAGTGTTGAATTTGTACTATGAAGCGGGTAAAATGTTTGATACGGTCTGCCTCCTCCAGCCAACCTCTCCACTGCGGACGGCAAGTGATATTGTAGAAGCATACGATTATTTTATAGAAAAGGATGCGGAAGGAGTCACAAGTGTTTGCGAAGTGGACCATCCCCTACAGTGGACATTGCAGCTGTCACCAGCTATGTCAATGAAGGAATTTAGAAAGCGGATCAAGGATCAGCCGCGTCAGGCTTTGGATACATACTATCGCATAAACGGAGCAATTTATATTCGTAAAGTTACTTATTTGGAACAAAGTGCGGAGATTTTACAGGATCAGGAATATGCTTATATTATGGAAAGGTCACACAGCTTAGATATAGACGACGAACAGGATTTTCGAATGGCGGAATTTTTTATAAAGGATATAGACAGGAAAAATGTGTAGCAAGTGCAACTGAGCGAAGCCAGAAATAGCGTTAAAATTTCTTTAGCCGCAGTAGCAAGACAAACGATACCCCCGGACACAGAAGTATCCGGGGGTATCGTTTGTCTTGAAGATGTTTATTTACCCAGAGCCAGGAGCATCGCCTCCGCTTCAGCCAGGGAGACGGTGTCTTTGGGGCCCAGACGGTTACCAGCAGGCAATAGTCCTTTCTGATTGGCCCATACCAATGCGGGCTGGGCAAACTTGGAAATATCTCCTTCATCGGTGTAGTTGCTCAGGTCGAGATCAGTTGTCACCATAGGGCTGCCGGCCAAACGCCAAAAAATCACCACCATCTGCTCCCGGCTCACAGCGTCACCCGGCCCCACTCGGCCGTCGCTGTATCCACGGATAAGATGTTCGCTGCTGGCCCAGCGAATGGCTTCTGCATAGGAGGCAGATTGGTCCACATCGCTGTAATGCATAGCATAGTTGACGACTGGGCTTCCATGGGCGGTGTGGAGGAGGACAACCAGAGCGGAACGGGTCAGTGGTTGAAAATCCGCAGTCTGATCCAGGAGCATAATATGCTGAGGATGAGCCTGGCCGGGATAGGACAGGGCCACCACATCATACCAGGCCATGATATAGCTGCCAGGTTTGATTTCCTCCAATCCTACCGGACTGTTCCCCGTATATGTAGACAGGGTGGTCTCCTTGTCGGCATAGAGGAATAACCCACCATTGTCGGTGGTGATCTGAAGCCGGCCCTCCATCTCTTCTGCCGCTTCTACTCTGTGATATTTGGCGCAACCTGAATCCTGAGGAATATTACGCACAATGGCGTAGGCGGCGGACTGAGGCGGCATAGAGCGAGTGGAGACAGAGCTATGGAATACGTAAATTTGCTCTCCTACCAAAAGATCGGCGGGAGAACTGGGGGTCTGTTTGCCGCTGTCGATCCAAAAGGTTTTATCAGAGATTTTCATGATGTATTCGCCTGACTGGTCAGAGTCCATATGCAGGCCAGTGACGGCTCCGTTCTCTCCGGTAAGAATCGCTTTGATCTCTCCGTAGTACAGCTGGCTGTCAGGCAGGAGTTGGGTATCCGTATGTTCTGCTGCGGGGGAGGCCGATGGAGTCTTTTCTGCGGCCAGTGTAGGGCTGCCCAGAGAACAGAGCAATATACTGCTCAGCGCAAGGGTTGCCAATTTTTTCTTCATGTTGTATCACTCCTTTTGAATTGAAATGTGAGAAGGGCTGTTCGCTTACTGATGTAGACGTATTTTCGCTTGAAAAAGTTCCCTGATTAATAAATTTTGTGAAAAAATAAGGGGCGTATTTCGCACAGTGTATGTCCGCAATTTCCAGACATCCCCAAGACTGCCGGCAGTATTGTAGAGGAAATATTGCGTATACTATCTTTTGCCAGACAGACATAGCGACCAACAGAGAAAAGGAGTTTTGAATATGAAAGCAACTGGTATTGTGCGTCGGATCGACGACTTGGGCCGTGTAGTAATCCCCAAGGAAATTCGCCGGACCATGCGTATTCGTGAGGGCGACCCCCTGGAGATATACACCGACAAGGATGGCGGCGTGATTTTTAAAAAGTATTCCCTGATGGGCGGGCTGGTGGACTTCGCCGGCCAGCTGTGCGAGACCCTGAACCGCACTACCGGACAGGTGACGGTTATCACCGACCGGGACAGCTGCATTGCGGTGGCAGGGGTTCCCCGCCGGGAGCTGGCGGAGAAGGCGATCTCGCCTCAGATGGAGCGGCTGATGGAGGGCCGGCAGGTCTACCAGTACAAGCCGGGGGAGGAGGCCATCCCCCTGTGTGCCGACAGCGAAAAGTATGCCCTGTGTACCGCGGCACCTATCCTCTCTGAAGGTGATGTACTGGGCTGTGTTATTTTTGCCGGAACCGCCGACAAGCTCACCGGCGGCGAGGTGGAGTACAAGCTGGCCCAGTCCATTGCCGGCTTTTTGGGACGGCACATGGAGAGCTGAATAAGGAAAACAGGGATGGCTGACGCCGTCCCTGTTTTTTGGGGCTGCTTCTGGATGGAGCAACGTCAGAATATATAATTGCTCCAGTCGTTTGCGACCTGGCTGATGATTTCCTGAACCGAAACGGCCCAGCCTTCCTCCTGACTTGTCCAGAGGGACAGCAGGCTGTCGATCACGCGGGAGGCCGCTTTCCGCTGCGGAAGCTCGGAAGTTCCTTCCTGCTCATAGAAGGCTTTGCTGGCGTGGTACTCTTTTTGCGCGTGGGCAAGATATGGTGCGCCCTCCTCGTAGTTCCCCATGCGCCACATTCCGACGCCATAGACCGCAGCCTCCGGCGCACCAGGCCAGCCTGGATAAGGGGAGTTCAAAAGTGCGAGGTGTGATGGACAGAAGAAGTCCAGATCAGACCGGCTGTCTGAGACCAGCAGGGGGAGAAAGGCCTCCGGCGTCATCGCTTCCATGTGGGGCAGGATGTGCTGCTCCAGGGCGCGGGACACATCCCGCCATACCGCCTCGAAATGCTCCGTTTTGTAGTAATAAGGGCCGCCGTCAGGGGGAATCTCGCAGGACCAGTAGGGGGCGTCCATCTCTGCCGTGCGCCAGAGCCGGTACATGTCGCAGCGGAGCCGGGTAAAAGGCGCGAAGCGATAATAAATGTAATAGTCGGGCCTCAGGCGGTAGCTGCTGGTATCAAGCTCCAGCTCGTCAATGAAATTTTCCCGCACCCGGATCAGACGGTTGGTGCCATGTGACTGAAACCCCAGCGGTTTCAGCAGCTCCTTCAACCGTTTGCGCACCAGGCGGACGCCGTCCTTTTTTGAAATGGTATCCTGTTCCATTTGTATTTTCCCCTTATGGCAACAGCGGCGCATTGCTTTCATGCGCCGCTGTTATTTGTGGTTACATCGTCAGCAGCTCCAGCTTCTCCCCGTCGGAGACGGCCTTCAGCTGAGACACCGGGTTTTGATACCCCTCAATAAGCCGGACGGCGATGGCGTCCTCCAGCTCCTTCTGGATGAGGCGGCGCAGATTCCGGGCGCCGTAAGTGGCGGAATAGGACTTCTTCACCAGGTAATTGAGCAGGGTGTCGTCCCAGGTGAAGTTAATCTCCTTCTCCTTCAGGGTGCCCACCAGCTCCTTGAGCATGAGCACGGCAATGCCCTTGAAATTCTCCTCAGACAGCTGGTTGAAGTAGACGATCTCGTCCACCCGGTTGATGAACTCGGGGCGGAGGAAGTCGTTCAGCGCCTTCATGGCCCGGTCCTTGCCCTGCTCGTTGGCGGTGCGGCCGAAGCCCACCGAGCCGCCTCCCTTGGTGCTGCTGCCAGCGTTGGTGGTCATGACAATCACCGTATTCTCAAAGTTCACCACCCGGCCGTGGGCGTCGGTGATGCGGCCGTCGTCCAGCACCTGAAGCAGGATGTTCAATACGTCAGGATGGGCTTTCTCAATTTCATCGAACAGGACCACGGAGTAGGGCTTTCTCCGGATTTTCTCGGTGAGCTGACCCGCCTCGTCGTAGCCCACGTAGCCCGGAGGAGAGCCGATAATCCGGGAGACGGCGTGCTTCTCCATAAACTCGGACATATCCAGCCGAATCAGGGACTCCGGGGTATCGAACAGGTCGGCGGCAAGCTGCTTGACCAGCTCGGTCTTGCCCACGCCGGTGGAACCCACGAAGATGAAGGACACCGGCTTGCGCTTGGGGGAGATGCCCACCCGCCCCCGGCGGATAGCGGCGGAGACGGCTTTCACCGCCTCGTCCTGGCCGATGACATGCTCCTCCAGCCGCTCCTCCAGCTTGGCCAGCCGCTGGAATTCCTGCTCCTGAATACGGCTGGCGGGGATGTTGGTCCACAGCTCAATGACGTTGGCCAGATGCTCCTCTGTCAAGGCGGGGTGGGCCTCGTTCTGCAGGCCCGTCTTTTCCTCCTCCAGCCGCAGCTCCATGCTCTTGATGTCAGCCAGGCGCTTGTAGGCGTCCTCGGTGGCGGCGGCCATCATGACCTCCTTCTCCTTGGCCAGGTCGGCCAGCTCCTTGTCCACCTCGTTGAGGCGGGCCAGGGCCTTGTTGTGGAGGTTCACATTGGAGCAGGCCTCGTCGATAAGGTCGATGGCCTTGTCGGGCAGGTAGCGGTCGGTGATATACCGCTCGCTCATGGTGACGGCCAGCCGGCACATGGCGGGAGAGACCTCCACCTGATGAAATTTCTCATAGTAGGGCGCCACGCCCTCAATGACCTTTACGCTGTCCTCAATGGAGGGCTCCTCTACGATGACGGGCTGGAACCGCCGCTCCAGGGCGGTGTCCTTCTCAATGTGCTTGCGGTACTCGTTGAGGGTGGTGGCCCCGATCACCTGAAGCTCCCCCCGGCTCAGGGCGGGCTTGAGGATG
>OFHN01000814.1_pt1 | contig 25841 bp, 22 predicted proteins | sample 1521321 | NCBI WGS metagenome assembly OFHN01 (sample SAMEA3504130, study PRJEB24116) | mouse gut metagenome | biome: mouse gut; feature: mouse-associated habitat; material: faeces | place: Denmark | collected 2011
TAAAATCAGCAAAAGTGTAGGCTCAACTTTGCATAATAACTTACTTTTCATAACCAACTTTATGTGAAGCTTCACATAATGTGGGAAAGACCACCACAACAAGCAATTTGGGAATAGGACTTGCAAAACAGGGGAAAAAGGTGCTGTTAATAGATGCAGACGCACAGGGAAGCCTTACCGCAAGTCTTGGCTATACAGAGCCGGATACATTGGAAGTTACGCTTGCAACCATTATGGGGAATTTAATCAATGATGAAGAAGTAGAGCCGACAGAGGGTATCCTGCACCATGAGGAAGGGATAGACCTTATGCCGGGAAACATTGAGCTGTCCGGCTTGGAGGTTTCCCTTGTGAATGTCATGAGCCGGGAAACGGTACTCCGGTCGTACATAGAGATTGTCAGGGAAAGTTACGATTATATCTTGATTGACTGTATGCCTTCCCTCGGCATGATTACCATAAATGCCCTTGCCTGTGCCGACAGTATCCTGATACCCGTACAGGCGGCATACCTGCCCGTTAAAGGATTGCAGCAGCTCATTAAGACGGTTGGCAAAGTAAAGCGGCAGATTAACCCGAAACTGGAGATTGAGGGAATACTGCTGACAATGGTGGACAGCCGGACAAACTATGCAAAAGACATCAGCACCATGCTGAAGGAAGCCTATGGAAGCCGGGTAAGGATATTTACCAATGTCATTCCGGTTTCGGTAAGGGCAGCGGAGATTTCTGCGGAGAGCGTAAGCATCTACAAGCATGATCCAAAGGGAAAAGTGGCAATAGCCTATAATTTTCTGACAAAGGAGGTGCTTGCAGATGGGCAGTAATACAAAAGCAGGAAGCGCAGCCAAAATCAAAATGGAGAGTTTTGATGATTTGTTTGGAGGAAATGCCGGACAGGAAAATGGCATAGAGCAGATTATCAATGCGCCGCTGGCAGAACTCCATACATTCAAAGACCACCCTTTCCGGGTGGAGGACGATGAGAAGATGGAGGAAACAACTGAAAGTATCCGTCAGTATGGGGTGCTTGTTCCGGGGATTGCAAGACCGAGGAAAGGCGGCGGCTATGAAATCATAGCAGGACACCGCCGGAAACGGGGTTCAGAGCTTGCCGGAAAGACGGAGATGCCTGTGATTGTCCGCAATTACACCGATGATGAAGCAACAATTATCATGGTGGATTCCAACATTCAGAGGGAGGACATTTTACCAAGTGAAAAGGCGAGAGCCTATAAGATGAAGTATGAAGCCATGAAGCATCAGGGGAAAAAGTCAGGAAAAAACACTCTTGATGAAGTAGGGGAAGCTGCCGGGGAGAATGCGAAAAAGGTTCAGCGGTACATATGGCTCTCCCGCTTATCAGATGAACTTCTCATCATGGTGGACAATAAAAAACTCGGTTTTTCGCAGGGTGTGGACATTTCTTTTCTGACAGAGGAAGCACAGCAGTGGGTACAGGCTGTCATTGAAGAAAAAAGCTGCAATATCAGCATGGCACAGTCGGCACAGCTTAAGGAATATGGAAAAACAGGGGAGCTTACTTCTGCAATGGTGCGTATGCTGCTGACCGAGGAAAAGTCGAAGGAAAGAAAAATCACAATAAAATGGGACAGGATTGGCAGATATTTTTCAGACAGCTATTCCAATGAGGAGATTGAAAACATCATTATTTCGCTTCTTGATAAATGGAAAGGGGAAGGGGCTGTTTGACAATGGGATATTTAACAAGCGGAAACGTAATTGTTGACGCAATGGGGGCTGTTAATATAACAGGAAACATCATTCCTGCCATTTGGTACAGGACAGTCACAAAGGAGAACGGGAAACCGTATCTCCTTGCGATTGTCATTCTGGCGGATATTGTCTACTGGTACCGCCCTTCCGAGGTGCGGGATCAGGGAACCGGGCATATTCTCGGCTGGAAAAAGAAATTTTCAGAAGATATTCTAAGGCAGAGCTACCAGTATTATGCGGATTTATTTGGAGAGTCCAAGAAAACAGTCAAAACCGCAATGGACAGACTGGAAAAATTACAGGTCATAAGGAGGGAGTTCAGGACAGTCAGTTATGGGGAGGGGCTTGTATGCAATAATGTGATGTATGTGGAACTGAAACCGGATATGCTGTACCGGCTGACGTTTCCAGAGGAAATGCCTGCACTGGACGGAGCGGACGATTCATGTGCAGGCGTATCTGATGACAAAACGGGAGGGAGCCTCCCTACAAAATCGGATACCCCTATGGAAATTTTGGGAGGGAGGGGTATCCCAAACGGGACACAGGTATCTGCAAATTCGGATACAGGTCATGACAAAACGGGCAATACCCTCTTACCGAAACCGGATACAGGTCTGTCCCAAAACGGAGGGACAAATCCATATACTTCTGCAAATATTTCTGACAGAGAATCACATCATATCAATCAATCCGGTATGGAAACAGAAAAAGCAGAACAGGGCAAACCGGATAATGATATGATGGATGTGATGGATGAAGCCAGCGCCTACATGGAAATCATTAAGAAAAACATTGAGTATGAGCATCACATGAAATACGGCGATTGGAGCGATAAAGGGCTGTATGAGGAACTTTACGAGGTCATCTGTGAGATTGTGTGCGTAAGGCGTAAGACGGTAAAGGTCAACGGGGAGGATTACCCGTATGAGCTTGTAAAGTCAAAGTTTCTGAAGCTGGACAGCTCCCATTTGGAGTATGTCATTGGCTGCATGAAGGATACCACAACCAAGATAACCAACATCAGGGCGTACATGGTGACTGCCCTCTACAATGCACCCAACACCATGAACCACTACTACCAGCAGTTGGTACAGCATGATATGTATGGCGGGGGGTGGGAAGAAAAGGGACTGTTACAGTCCAAAACGGAAGGAGATAGATAAATGGAGTCCATGATGGATATTGACAGGGCAATGGAACGTGAGGTTGCAAAGGGAAGCTGCCCGTTACGGTTTGTCAAAATAGATTTTGGCGTTTCTCCTTATCAGGAGATTGCATCAAAGGAAAAACTGCTTGAAGTGCTGTCCTATCTGTTGAGGACTGGCGGTTATGGCAGGTTTGCCGGGAAAGGGACAGGGAATAATGTTTACATGGACATAAAAGGCAGAAAGCCGACGTTTAAGCGTACCCGTTCCTTTATTGACCGCAACAGTATTTTTGCGGCAGTCCGCAGATACGGAAAAAAATTAAAACCGGACTTTGACGGGCATACTTATCTTGAAACAGTGCAGTGCATCTTTGAGCTGCCAGAGGAAGAACAGGAAAAATACAGGGTGACTTATGACGGGCAGGAAACATTTGCTTTCCCCATGTCAGATAAATATATCATCGGACTATACAAACATTGTATTTCAGCAAGGCAGACAGCCGCTGCAGAAGAAATTCCCCATAAAGGATTTACAGAAAAAGAACAGGGGATTATCCGGCTGGAGGGTGTGCGTGACGTACTGTTCCGATGCCTTTTGTTTGATAATATAAAATACGGGAAAGGCGTTTTGTGCGCTGACCTCTGCACAATTTACTGTTTAAAGGAAAACGGATAACTTCTGGACAATTTGTCCAAAAGCGGTTAGGAGGATCATTTATGGCAGAAATATATATTACGGAAGAACAGCAAGAAAGATGTCGGAAAGTGGCGGATGCGTTTACGGAACTGTATGAGCTTGCAGATGTGATGGTGGCAGATGCCGGGTGGTTTGGGTTTGTCCGCCTACAATGGTACAATGAGGGCGAAGGCTTTGACTCCGCTGTGGCATATTCGGACAGTTCGGAACTGTTTGAGGAATTATGGCGGATATGGTATGAGCATGAGGTTCTGACGCCTGTGCTTGGAACGCCGCTTGCGGAGCTTGATTATGACGAGATATTCAGGACGCTTTCCAAAGACAGGCAGGAGGAAATATTGAGGAAAAAAGAGTATTTCTATTCGCTGTGTTAAAATAACAGCAGTTTTAACGTAGTTGTGATTATGGAAATGGCTTGTTACATCATCTATCAATTTGTTTGCGAAATGTGAAATAACATTGCCATGTAAGTGAAAAAATGGTAAAATATATTTCGTATTCAAATTGAGGAGAGGATAAATATGAAACGCGATTTTAAATCAGATGTTGAAAAAGGTATATATACAAATAATGATAATATTGCATCGCTAATTCCATATTTGCTTGAGGGTACAGCATATTCTTTACAAATAGATGCGGAGCCATTATTAAGAAAATATATTGCTGCTGCGATATTTAAATATAGGGATAAAGAAGTGCCTTATGAGAATATTTTAAATGGAATTGATATTTTGGGCTATTCTGATGAAAATAGTTGTAGTCAATTTGAGATGGTAAGGCATATTATTGTTGATAATGCAGTTATGGCAAATAAAATTATTGGAAGTTATTATGAAGATAATGGTGAAAATAATTTAATGAAACAATTATTTGTACTTAGCTTGGGAAGATTGAGTACGAGTTTTAAAAGTGCAGCATTATTATTAAACAATGGTTTTTTTGTGGAGGTAATTTCTATATTTCGACTAATTATAGAACAATTGGCGTGGGGATGCTATTTGATGACAGAGAAAGATGAGAGTAAGATTGAAAAAAATCGTACGCAAAGTAATATAAAATATTTAAAGGATCAGTTAGGGGAAGGCTATGGAACACTATATGGTTACTTATCAAGTGAGGCACACTTAGAACCTAAGGAAATCAGTAAATATCTTCATCGAAGTGAAAATACAATAGCTGTTAGAGATCGCTCAGGGAAAGAGTGTGAGGAAGATACAGGAACTTTGTTGGTTTTATTACAAGCATATGGTGAAGTGATATGGCAAGGAATGAATTACTTTGGAATTTCAGAAGATGATATGCCATATTATCAAGACTGGTACAACTTGCACAAATGTTGTATAGCTAGTATGAAAGCAGTCTTAGATGGAGAAGCTGAATTTGATAGAATATAAGTAATTTAGACAGCGTTAGGGCAGTTATAGACCGTAAACGGTTTGTAGCTGCCCTTTTTGCATTTGTGGAACTTTTGGACAAAAAGTCCAGAAGTGGAAGGGAGAAAAAGGGAATGAAAAACAAAAAAGTAAAAACAATGCTTTCTGCGCTTGCAGTGGTCGCAGCGGCGGGGAGTGGAATCTGCTGTGCAGTGAAGCATGGGAGAAAGAAAAAAACAGCAGATATGGCAGCGGACGAAGCTGCCCTGCATGAGGAAGGTCTGACGGAGGAAAAAGTGAGGGAATATCTGCTGCATCTGTTCCGGCTGTATGAGGACAGTGAGTTTGATGACCTTGCGGAGTTTTTGGACGATGGGAGCGATCCGAGGGAATATGCGGCGGACAATTATTCCAGCCAGTTATTCCCTTATTTCAAAAAGAACATGAAACACGTAATGATGCTGGAGGGGGATGACGGTACGGGGAAAGAACCATTTGACATGACGGACGTGCTTTTCTGTTATCCAGCCTGTATGATAGGCTGCGGGATACAGGAGCTGTTTTCAGACAGGTTTGTACTGTGCCTTGAAAGCGAGATGTGGATGCTGGAAAACGGGGAGTTTGCTTCTGTCTACTGCGTCAGCATGGGAAAGTGAATATTCTAACGCTTCGGAGCCACCGTTTTATCGCTTGAGAGCCATTTGATTTTGGTATTCTAATGCTTGAGAGCCACCACAACATCCAGTGGTCTTTGATATTTGATTTTATATAGGAACTCCTATAGATTTTGATAGAAAGCCTAGTGCTTTTAATAAATCTATAGGAGGTCTTTTATTATGTACAAAAAGACGAAACCCAGAAGCGTGATGGAGCTTCTAAACAAAAATCTAAGCGAAAGGGAGGTGGCGGCAATACTTGGATGCTCAAGAAACACAGTTTCTGAAATTAAGGAACTTTGCAGACAGCAAGGCATGACTTGGGATGACATTCAGGATATGACAGATGACGGGTTGTACGATATCTTATATCCTAAGAAATTCAAGCGGACAACAAACTATGTGCCTGTCAATTATGCATACGTACATTCAGAACTCAAGAAAACTGGAGTGACTATGAAACTGCTGCGGGAAGAGTATCGGGACAAATGCGTGAGCGAGGGCCTGGAATACTGTGCGTATCCTACATTTACTGTCAATTATTACAAATACACTGGCGAGAAGAATTATACCAGCCATATACAGCACAAGCCGGGAGTCGAAGTAGAGGTGGATTGGTCTGGTCCTACAATGTCATATGTGGACGTGGATACCGGAGGAATCATAACCGCATATCTGTTTGTCGCCACACTGCCATACAGCCAGTATGGGTATGTGGAAGCCACTACGGATATGAAAGAAAAGGCGTGGCTTGAATGTCATGTGCATATGTTTGAATTCTTCGAAGGCACTCCTGTGAAGATTGTCTGCGACAACTTGAAAACTGGTGTTGTGTCCCATCCTAAGAAGGGCGAGATAATCCTCAATGATGCATATCTGGCATTAGGGGAGTATTACGTGACCGCCATCATGCCTACAGGCGTTAAAAAGCCCAAGCAGAAAGCCAGCGTAGAAGGTTCCGTAGGCAAGATTGCGACGGCTGTTATAGCAAAGCTTAGGAATGAGATATTTACATCACTTGAATCGCTAAACTCAGCTATTCGCAAGGCCGTAAAGGAGTACAATGACAGACCGTTCCAGAAAAGAGATGGAAGCAGGAGCACTGTTTTCAATACGCAGGAAAAGGCTTATCTGAGAGCCCTGCCGTCAGTCCCTTACGAGGTGTGTGAATGGTCTTACGGACATAAGGTGGGCAAGAACTCCCATATAAGCTTTAACAAGGGTCAATACTCTGTTCCCAGCAGATATATTGGTTGTAAGGTTGATGTGTGGATGGAGGAACCGCCGGCAAGGAGGAATTTTGAAACCGTCCTGAAGCTGCTCGGGGAAGCGGAAGTAGCGGAGCAGAACAAGCCGTCCAAGCTTGACATGCGCATGAAACTGCTGGAGGAAACAGGGAAGCTGGGGGCGGCGCATCCGGCGGTAAAACAGTACAACAAATGTATGTGGGGGAGGGGGATACCGTCCGCTCCATTATCATATCCGCCAATTCCCGGCTGGCTTTCCTGGAAAACAGGCAGGTGCTGCGCCTTCTGTCAAGGGATGACTTGAAACTGGCAGAACTGGGAACGGGCATGGACGGCGACGGGAAAACGAAAACTGCGCTGTTCTGCGTCATACCGGATTCCGATACATCCTACAACTTTATCATCGGCATGCTTTATACCCAGATTTTCCAGGAGCTTTATTACCAGGCGGATTTTAACTGCGGCGGCAGGCTGCCCATCCATGTGACCTTTATGCTGGACGAATTTGCCAATGTGGCCCTCCCGGACGATTACTGCTCCCTTCTGTCCACCATGAGGTCGAGGGAAATCAGCAGCATCATTATTATACAGAATTTTGCCCAGCTAAAGGCCCCTTTTAAGGACACATGGGAAACCGTGCCGGGCAACTGCGACACCTTCATTTATCTGGGGGGAAACGAGCAGAGTACCCACAAGTATGTCTCGGAACTGCTGGGAAAAGGCACGATTGACAAAAAATCAAGCGGTGAGACAAAGGGGAAACAGGGAAGCGCAAGCCGTAATTATGATGTGCTGGGCAGGGAACTGTTTACGGCGGATGAAGTACGGAAGCTGGATAACGAAAAATGTATCCTCTTTATCCGTGGCTTCGACCCGGTGATAGACAGGAAATATGTGCCGTTCGGGCATCCGGCATTTGGCCAGACTGCGGACGGGGGAGAAATGCCGTATGTGCATAGGGCAGGGCAGGAAAAAAATGAACCGAAGCCATACCGCTTGCTGGCGGCAGAATCCGTTTCCTATTTTGAGAAATTGAAAGAGAAAGGGGAAAAGGTGTATATTGACGCAATGACTTATGAGGAATTCGGGCTTCTTACGGAACTGGATGTGAAAAAACGCTTTTCGGAAATCCAAGAAAAAGAAGAAAGGGAAAGGTTCCATAGGGAAGAGGACAATGAATTGAGGTATGGGCAGGACTGCCAGTGTGACAGTCAGGAAGTGCCGGACGAAAGCACAAAGGGAGGACAAGAGCCGTTAGGGGAACATAGGAAACTGAAAGGCGAAGATACGATTATGAACCGTCTGGTACAGTGGAAATATTCCAAGGAACAGAAAGAGGAACTTCATAGGATGATGGATATGGGGATGCCAAAAGCGGATATCCTAGCAGTCTTTTACCCGGAAACGGATGTGGAGAGGATGCGGGAGATCCGGGAAATGTTTTGTTTTTTAAAGACGGATTAGCTTAGGGGATAAAAAATAAGCCTGTCTGGATGGAAATATAGGCAGGGTTCAGGTATAATGTACCAAGACAGGCTTATTTGGTAAATGGTGCTATTGGGTGGATGATGTGTTTTGCTTTGCAATGTTCAGTTCCATTTTTTTATTTTGAAAATCGATGCACATGGTGATGCTGCCGCTTTTGATAAAGATAAAAACGGTGAGGAACAGCAGGGAAATAAGTACGGTAAAAACTGCCAGCAGCGTAAGTACGGGATGGGTTGAAAACGCGGTTTGAAATATTGTTATAATGATATTTTTCATAATGTTTTGCTCCTTTCTTCCTTTTGCACCGTCAGGATAACATGGGAAGGGGGCAAAAGTAGTCACGCTGGAGTTGGGGTGAAGTTGGGATAAATCTGGTATAGGGGGATAGGAACAATGGGAAAAAGGTTATCGTTTGCTTCATATGCAAAGTGTCTGCAGAAGGCAATGAAAGGTCCGTATGATAAGCAGCTTGAACTTACAAACCTTTTGCTGGCATTTTTAATCACGCCGGATTGTGATCATGAAGAATATGATGCTTGCACTAAAAAGAAATCGTTAATTGATGTGGATAAAGTGATGGCAAGCAATCTTTTTAATGGGAAAGAGAATGTACATAAAAATATCCAGAAGAACTGCGATTTGGAAATTGTTATAAGTGGAATTAAGGGGTATTTCGAGAAAAAAATATTGCCGTTTATATCCCCCCATTTGAAAGACGATATGATAGAAGAGATGGAAGAGATCATAAATGGTGATACAAGCATTGCGAAAGTGAAGAAAAAGGAGTTTGGGAAGAGGGCAGAAGAAAGTGACTGCAGCGGGTTTTTGTCTTCAGTATTCTTATATGCGGTGAAAAAAGAGAATATATCGAATGAAGGGGATAAAAATAATAGGAGCGAAAATCTAGATATTTCAGATATGAATATGCAGTATTATAATAGTTATGTGGAGAATTTATTCCTTCATAAGAGGGAAGGGAGCAAAACAGTACGCCTAAAGGATTTATTTGTAATGCCGATGTATGATGTAATTGCATTTGGGGAAGAGGCAAAAGTAGTGGAGAGGGGCGATAATGTAGTAGACTATATCAGCGGGTTTTCCAAACATACGATAGATGATTGGAATCATTGGGGAGAGATTCTATTTATTGAGGGTGATGCAGGGGTAGGAAAGACCAGCTTAGTATCCCATTTATCCTACCTTTATATTGAAGAGCAGGAGGAATGGAAGCGACTTTTTGGTGGCAAGGCACTTTTATGCGTAAGGCTGAGGGATATTATTCCTATGGAGATGAAATTTTCTAGCGATAAAATAGTGCGAGATATATTGAATTATTTAAAGCTAAAATCAATGGATGAGTTTAGAGGGTTATATAAGGATGCGCTTATTATATTGGACGGTTTTGATGAACTTTGTATGGTGGAGGGGATAAACAAAAATTCACAACATTATATTTATCAGATATATAAGGCATTTAAGGGATATAAAGTATTAGTCACTACCAGACCCCAATACTTATATGTAGATGGATTGGATTTTAAAAAGGAACATATTATACTGAAACATTTCGATGCTTCACAAAGGATGAAATGGATAGAGAATTACCGGGCGACGGGGGTTCTGGATTATGAAAAATATGGGATAGAATATATTTCCAATGAGGAAAACGAGGAGATAGGCAGCATATGCGATACCCCGATGGTTATGTATATGATTGTGGCAGGGGGAATTGATGAAGAGGCAAAGCATAATAAATGGGCATTGTACCACCAGATATTTTATAAGGAATTATCTGACACGGAATACAATTCCATGTTTGAAAATAACACCGGCATATACAGCCATGGCATCAAGAAGTATAATGATCTGCTGTACCGCCTAAGCGCAGAGATTGCATATAAAATGTTCCAGAGCGGCAATCAGAAATTATTTCTAACGGAACAGGAGATTTTGGACATTGTCCATGAATTAAAAATAGAGGATATCAAATTAAAGGAAGTGGCACAGCACTGCTATGCATTGTGTAACTATTGGAAATCAAATGGGAAAGGCGCGGTAGAGTTCTACCATAATAATATCCGGGATTTTTTTCTTTGCGAGAAGATATTTTATGAGTTTAATTTCATATATCAAAAGTTTGAATCGTTAAATATACCTGAGATGACTGTTTATGCGAATGAACAAATTTATAGTCTGTTCCGGTATATGAAGCTGCCGGAAAAAGCAGCGGAATTTTTATATTGGCGGGCAAAGTATAATTGTGAACATCATATGACAAAAGATTTCCCGGCAAAGGAATATAAACGGAAATATTTGGAATACATTTTTTCTGATATGCTTACATATGGGGGCATAAGCCATTATGACAGAAGTTCCGGGGAAAATATTTATGATAATATGATCAATGTTTTGGCGAACACGGTACGGATATTTATATATATTCTGGAACCGTATCTGGAGTTGAATGAACGCATAAAATGGTTTTATGATGCAGATGCTGTCAATGGGGCAGGGATATTATGGAGTAATTTTAAAGAAATTTTTATTGCCAGCTCGCGAAATCGGCTTGAGGGGACTGTTGCTTTGACTGGCAGGGCGGACTTTAAAGGGATATATTTTGGCAATATGGATTTGCGGTATATAAATTTTACGGAATCTAATTTAAGTAAAACTGATTTTAAATATTCCATTATGAAAAATGCATATTTACATCATGTAAATTTGCAGGATGCCGAGTTGAATAATGCAGATTTAAGCCATGCAAAGTTGGTGTATTCGAATTTACGGTATGCAGATTTTCGGGGGGCAAATCTGCAGGATGCCGAATTACGGGACTCTAGTTTAAGCGGTGCATGTTTTGATAAAGCAGATTTAAGCAGGGTGGATTTGCAGGGAGCGTATTTGCAAGGTACAAACCTAAAGGAAGTAAACTTAAAGAGTGCAGATTTAAGGAATACAACGCTGAAAGAAGTAGAACTAAAAGGGGCAAACCTTAATGGCGTTGATCTGAGAAATGCGAAACTAAACGGTATATGTTTAAAAGGAGTAAAACTACGTGGTGCAAAGCTGCAAAATGCAAGCCTATATGGTGCAGACTTAAGCAAGGCAGATTTGAGGAATGCGGATTTGCGTGAAGCTAATTTGAGGAATGCAAATTTTACCCATACAGATTTAAGAGGAACAATCCTGCCCGATGGATACATGAATAATAACCAAATGATGCAGATAGCCCATTTAAAAGAAATGAGAATATCAGGACTGGAAATAGAGTCATAGAATAGCAGCAATTATTTTTTTCACAGGGGCTGTCGGTTAATGCCGATTGGTAGTGTAAAATAGTTTGTGTCTTTGGAAAGAAATACCTCTTTTTTGGTAAGAATCAAGATATGACAATTCTTATCAAAAAGGAGGCTTTTTTATGCCAGCAACAAAACAACAGATCTGACAGATCATAGCAGATAACAACTTAAGCAGCGTAGCCGATGTCTACACACTGCTCAAAGACAGCTTCAAGGATATCCTTCAGGAACTCATGGAAGCAGAACTGGATGCCTCTCTCGGCTATGAAAAGAACCAGAAAGGGGATGCTCCTACATCCAATAAGAGAAACGGGCACTCTCCCAAAACACTGAAGAGCCAGTATGGGGAATTCCAGATCGATGTCCCAAGAGACCGGGATGGCGAGTTCGAACCAAAGCTGATCCCCAAATACCAGAGGGATATCTCCGGCATAGAGGAAAAAGTGATCTCCCTCTATGCAAGGGGCATGAGCACAAGGGACATCCGCGACCAGATACAGGATCTTTACGGGATGGAATTATCCGCAGAGATGGTCAGCAGGATCACTGACAGGATCCTGCCGGAGATCAAAGAATGGCAGTCACGCCCTTTGGATCCGGTCTACCCCTTTGTGTTCATGGACTGCATCCATTATAAAGTCAGGGAGGAAGGCCGCATTTTAAGCCGCGCCGCCTATATCGTGCTGGGAATAACGGCAGACGGTTATAAGGATATCCTCAGCATCACCGTAGGTGCCAACGAAACCAGCAAGTTCTGGCTGGGAATGTTAAATGACCTCAAGAACAGGGGGGTAGAGGATGTCCTTTTCTTCTGCGTGGACGGACTTGCAGGTTTTAAAGAAGCCATAGGGGCAGTCTATCCGGATGCTCAGATACAAAGGTGCGTTATCCATATGCTGCGCAATTCCTTTCAATATGTGAATTACAGCGACCTTAAGAAGTTTTCTTCCGATTTCAAGTCCGTATACCGTGCGCCCAATGAGGCGGCTGCCCTTTCAGAATTGGAAAAGGTCAGGGAAAAATGGGGAAGGAAATATCCCTATGCCATCAGCAACTGGGAAAATAACTGGGAGGATGTCAGTTCTTTTTTCCAGTTCTCCGGTGACATCCGGCGTATCATGTATACCACAAATATCATAGAAGGGCTGAACCGCCAGTATCGGAAAGTGACAAAGACCAAAAGTGTATTTCCCAGTGACACTGCACTGGAAAAGATGCTCTACCTTGCCAGTGGGAACGTCATCAAAAAGTGGACACAGCGCTACAGGAACTGGGACCAGGTGTTGAACCAGCTGATCGTCCTTTATGGGGAAAGGCTCACCCGGCACCTGTAAAAAGAAAAAGCCGGGACACCATATCTTATCAAGAAATGTCCCGGCCCTATTCCATCGGCATTAGCAGTATTGCCAGAAATGCCCGGCCTTATTCCGGAGGCCGGGCGTGGGCAGAGCCCACATATCATCTTCCTGCTGCTAATGCCTGATTGGTGTACAAAAAAATCAATATGCATGTATAGAAAAGAACAGGCTGGTAATACTATTATCAGAAAAGAGATTCGACAACATAAAAGCAAAATGATCTGACAGCAAATTTCTACATATCTGATTCATATCAACAAAGATTTTTACCCAAAGACACAAGATTTTTTACAGCCTCTTCCCGCAGCCAGCATATCCTCCTGTTGTTCCAATAGCTGATGAAATATCTCCAGATAAGGGTTTTTACCTCATCCACGGTCATTTTCTCTGTATCATGCCTTCCATAGAGGAGTGCTTCCTTATTTCTTTTTGATTATACATCAAATCCTTGCGTATTAGGTGTCAACTAAAATGATACAACATCACGTTTTCCATTTGCAGTTTCTCTTTACGAATATGTTTTTATAATTTCCTCAGCGACAACTTTTCTTGTAACACAGCGATCCATTGCCTGTTTCTCTATGTAACGGTGAGCCTGCGATTCATCCATTTGCAATTCGCTGATGAGAAGCAATTTTGCACGGTTTACAATTTTGATTTCTGCCATTTTGTCTTCCAACGAATGTGCTTTTGTTTCCTGAACACGAATACGCTCTCTTGCACTTGACAACCAACCGAGAGCTGTTGTGATAATTGGCTTTGATGTAGGCTTGGATAGTACAAAAACTCCATGTTCTGCAACTTTGTCATACATTTCATCGTATAGTTCTGCACGCACCATAAAGAGTACGACAGTTTCCTTATGGGCGCTGGTGTCGATTGCAAAACGGGTACCAACATCATCTGGGAGCGGAGAGTTAATAAGTACAAAATCAAATGCTCGTTCAGCCAAAGCCCGTTTTGCGGCGTTAATGTTTGATACAATATGTGTCGGTGAGTATTTGGTTCCGGGGAGCAGAGCAGAGAGTGCATCGTTGAAGCCTTCTGCCGCCGAAACAATCAGAACGCTGTATACTCGTTCTTTCAAACTCATTTTTGCTCCCCTCCTTTGTAGGTTGTTATTCGCTCTTATTTATTACAATAAATATCCAATATTGCGGTAGGCACATGCGCCTTGATGAATTCGCTTTCAGAAGCAATCTTACAAGCTGTTCCTAAATCTTTCGGCAGTTTCTTAAACTTCGTCAAAGTATCAGGATCGGCTTTATAAAGATTGTTATTTGCCGCGTTGGGCATATCCAGTCGGTTTTGAAGTCCATACAGGCCGGCGTAAATCATAAGTGCAAAGGCCAAGTACGGATTTGCGGTGGGATCCGGCGAACGAAGTTCGGCACGGCGATATTCGCCGACTGCTGCGGGAATACGCACAAGCTGAGAACGGTTTTCACCGGACCATGAAATATATCCGGGAGCCTTGTTTTGCCCGAAACGCTTATAAGAATTTTCGGTAGGGTTTAGAAAAGCGGTCATTTCTTCAACTTTATCAAGAACTCCGGCAATCATATAGTAAAAATTTTCGGAGGTTTCACCGGACTTTACCGACATATTGATATGAAATCCGTTACCGGGTTCGTCATCAAGAGGTTTTGCAGAAAAATCTGCCCAAAGTCCGTTCCTGCGAGCAACAGTCTTAACGATTGTCTGAAATGTCATAGCATTGTCTGCTGCCGTCAGAGCATCGGAATAACGGAAATCTATCTCGTTTTGCCCGGGTCCCTCTTCGTGATGGGAACTTTCAGGACGAATGCCCATTTGCTCTAATGTAAGGCAGATCTCACGGCGGATATTTTCGCCACAGTCTTCCGGTGCAATATCCATATATCCGACATCATCATACGGTGTGGTGGTTGGCTTTCCGTTCTCGTCAAGATGAAACAGATAAAATTCCTGCTCTGCACCGAAAGCAAAGGAATATCCGGCTTTTTTGGCATCTTCCGTAGCTTTTTTAAGTAAACTTCTTGTATCGCATTCAAAAAGTGTTCCGTCCGGATAAGTAATATAAGTGAACATACGAACCACTTTACCATGTTCCGGTCTCCACGGAAGTAACATCAATGTTTCAGGATCCGGATGTAACAAAAGATCACATCTCGATTCATCGCCAAAGCCTGCGATTGCGGAAGCGTCAAAAGCGATTCCGTATTCAAAGGCACGAGAAAGCTCCTCGGGCATAATCGATATATTCTTTTGTTTCCCAAATACATCACAAAAGGCAAGACGAATAAACTTTACATCCTCCTCTTGGACATACTGCATTACCTCTTCCTTTGAATACTTCATAATATCTTTACCTCTTTCTGTGAGAAATTTAATTCGCTACGTACATTTGCTTGTATGGGTTTTTACTGTCGGGAGTAATGACAGTAAAGGGAGACATTAACACCTCGTTTATATCGTAACCGAATAATACGCAATATTCGGAAACATACTTTTTCAGCTCTTCCATATCCGAATCATCAGCCAGACGGGCGGTAATCTGACTTGGAAACCTCACATCTCTGCATTCGCTTCTGAGAAACATTTTGCCGCCGTGCATTCCGGTGCATGGAAAAAAGCCAACGATTTTCTTGTCTTTGGCCTCAAGACCAAGAACCACGATAACGCCACCGGCCTGATACTCGCCTAAGAAACTTCCTGCGGTTCCACCGATTACCATTACGGGTACTTTGTCTTTGTAGGCTTTCATATGAATACCTGCACGATATCCGGCATTACCCTTAACGAAGATCTTACCACCTCTCATTGCATAACCGGCGGCATCGCCGATATTGCCGTGTACAACGATTTTGCCTTTGTTCATCGTATCGCCGACCGCATCCTGGGCGTTTGTGTTGACGGTAATGGTAGCACCGTTGAGATAGGCACCGAGTGCGTTTCCAGGAACACCGTCGATAGTGATTTCTTTATCTGACATACCCGCTGCGATAAAACGCTGACCGCAACAATCGGTTATAGTGCAGTGTTCATGGGTCTTGCGTAGATTTTCATTTAATACTTTATAATCAAGCTTGTTTGCATTTAGTAACATAATATTATACCACACCTCCAAATTTTTTTTCTACGATTTTCGGAAGAAAATGCGAAAGATGTCGCTTTTTTTTCATCAGATCAAAGAACATAAATTGAATACCGTTTGCCTCCAGATGCTTTTGCACAGTAGCGGCGCAATCAGCGTCAAGAATACTGGAAAGTACGCGGTCGGCAAGGTCGCATACCGTAATGCTTGCCGCGCTACACAAATAGAATTTGTACAATGACGACAGGATACCGCATATGATATCTTTTCATCGCCCTCGATATGTATTCGGGGGTAAATCGGTTTTCCTTTCAGTGCAGTTGCCATATCGGTCATACCGGAATTGGCAAAAGCACAGTTATATTCGCATAAGTGGCAGCCATGACACCACTCTTCATTTACATAGACTCGTTTCATTTCTTATCACTCTCCCGCATGAGAGATACACAGTATCTCCAGTTCTTTGTCTGTAAGTCCGACACCTCGAAGCATCAGGCGATTGCCTTTCAGGGATTCAATAGAGTTGATACCCATACCGCCCATCAGCTCCTTGATTTCGTGCCGCCAAGCATTCATCAGATTGATAAGACGCTCACTGCCCATATCGGGGTTAAGACGTTTTACAAGTTCAGGACGCTGTGTGGCGATACCCCAGTTGCATTTACCGCTTTGACAGGTGCGGCAGAGATGACAGCCGAGAGCAAGCAACGCAGCCGTTGCAATATAGCAGGCATCTGCACCGAGGGCAATAGCTTTTACAACATCCGCCGCACTACGAATGCTGCCGCCGACAACAAGAGACACGTTGTTTCGGATGCCTTCATCACGAAGTCTTTGATCCACTGCGGCGAGTGCAAGTTCAATCGGAATACCGACATTATCACGAATGCGGGTAGGTGCCGCACCTGTGCCGCCACGGAAGCCGTCAATGGCGATAATATCTGCACCGCTTCTGGCAATACCGCTGGCAATGGCAGCAATGTTATGTACGGCGGCGACCTTTACGATAACAGGCTTTTTATACTCGGTAGCTTCCTTCAGCGAAAAAACAAGCTGGCGGAGGTCTTCAATGGAATAAATATCATGATGAGGAGCCGGAGAAATCGCGTCCGAACCCTCGGGAATCATACGGGTGCGGGAAACATCGCCGACAATCTTTGCACCGGGCAGATGTCCGCCGATGCCGGGTTTTGCACCTTGTCCCATTTTTATTTCAATAGCGGCACCAGCTTTCAAATAGTCCTCGTGAACACCGAAACGACCGCTTGCTACCTGAACGATAGTATTCTCACCGTAAACGTAGAAATCCTCATGTAAGCCACCTTCACCGGTATTGTAAAGGATGCCGAGTTCTGTTGCCGCACGGGCGAGAGAAGCGTGGGCGTTATAACTGATAGAACCGTAGCTCATTGCCGAAAACATCACCGGCATAGAAAGTTCAATCTGCGGTGGTAACTCGCACTTGATTTTATCGTCCTTATCCCGTTCGATTTTCTCCGGCTTCTTGCCAAGAAAAACACGGGTTTCCATCGGCTCACGGAGAGGATCAATGGACGGGTTGGTTACCTGGGAGGCGTTGATCAGAATTTTATCCCAATATACAGGCAACGGCTTGGGGGTTCCCATAGAAGAGAGCAGTACACCGCCGCTGTTAGCCTGTTTGTAGATTTCCTTGATGGTATCGTTCTGCCAGTTTGCGTTTTCACGGAGAACACAGTCGCTTTTTACGATTTTAAGTGCTCTCGTCGGGCAGAGAGATACGCAGCGCTGACAGTTGACGCACTTTGTTTCGTCAGCCATCATAATGCCTTTCACATCGTTAAAGGCATGCACCTCATTTGCGCATTGTCTTTCACACACACGGCAGACGATGCAGCGGTCTGTATTTCTGATTATTTCAAATTCAGGATAGATAAATTCTGCACTCATTTTAGTATGCACCGTCCTTTACCTTGATAATTACCGGCTCACCACCGGCAGGCGCCCAAATGTTTTCTGCATTCGGTTTCATTGTTCGTATTGCCGCTTCTTCACTTGCGATATAGACCTTATCATCCTTTTCGCCGACCACCATGGAACGGAGTTTCAGTCGGTCATTCAGTGCCATCAGTCCGCCGCTGAAGCCAAGAACAATGGAAAACGGTCCGGTAATAAGCAGACTCGGAAATACAGTACGCAGGAAAGTATGCTTTTCTTTATCTTCCAAATCGGTTTTATCGGCAATTGTGCTCCAGAACGGTGCGGCAACAACGCTTGCGGCTTCACCGAGTGTCAGTCCCTGCACGCGAATCAGATAATCCATAATATAGGTAATGACCTCAGTATCGGTCTGCAGCGTACATTTATATCCGAACATCTCAATAAAGCGCCGGTTGGCATCGTAGGATGAGATCTCGCCGTTATGGACGATAGACCAGTCAAGTAAGGTGAACGGATGAGCGCCACCCCACCAGCCCGGTGTGTTGGTAGGATACCGGCCGTGCGCTGTCCAGGAATAACCCTCATATTCCTCTAATTTATAAAAGACACCGACATCTTCAGGGTATCCAACTGCCTTAAAGGTTCCCATGTTTTTACCGCTGGAAAAGACATAGGCGCCTTTCATTTCGGTATTGATTTTCATAACTGTACGGGCTACAAACTCTTTTTCATCAAGCTGCATCGAGGCAAGCAGTGATTTCAGAGGAGCAACAAAGTACCTCCAGATAATCGGCTCATCCGTAATAGCAGGGATGGTACGCGTTGGAATAATCTCGCTTTTTACGATCTCAAAGCGTTCTTTTAAGAATACTTCACATTCTTTGCGCGTTGCACGGGAATCGAAAAACATATGTAATGAGTAAAATTCCTTATATTCAGGATAGATACCATAACCTGCAAAACCACCGCCAAGCCCGTTGGAACGGTCATGCATCGGCTTCATAGCGTTTGCAATCATCTCACCGGACATTCTCTTTCCTTCTTTGGAAATAACCGCAGCGATTGCGCATCCGGACGGGATTCTTACTTGACCTTCTACTTTCATATTGCTCTTTTCCTTTCAGGATATAATAAAAGCAAAGGCGCTCATTTCAGCACAGATATTTGTCTGTACTAAAATGAACGCCTTTGCTCACTTATTTATGATTATACTCGCGAGAACACACTTTGTCAAGGCGAATTCGTGAAAATTTGAACTTTCCAAAGAAAAAATCGAAAAAGAAAAAATTGCAAAAAAGGGTTGACAAACGGTTTGTGCAGAAGTATAATGCGATATGTGAAAGGCAAAGGCGTCTTTGAGTATTAGTTCTCAAAGACGCTGTTTTACTTTTCAGAATCAAAATATTTAATATGAAGAAGGCAAAGACGTCTTTAATGTTGCAGGAATATTTCCTGACATTAAAGGCGTCTTTTCTTTAAAAAATCTGTCCAGTTTATTGTAGCCTATCCACTGATTTCAAATATAATTTCATAAAAGTAAAGGCAAAGGCGTCTTTAATGTTTTCCACATTAAAGGTGCCTTTATCTTTTTAATTAAATGAAGCAAAGGAGATTAAATCATGAGTACAGTAAAAGATTATTTTGGAAGTTTGGTTTTTGATGACAGAGTAATGAAAGCAACTTTGTCGGATAAGGTATATGCCTCTTTGAAAAAGACCATTGATGAAGGCACAGAGCTGGATATCAGCGTTGCCAACGCAGTTGCTACCGCTATGAAGGATTGGGCGGTTTCCAAAGGCGCAACGCATTATACCCATTGGTTCCAGCCGCTGACCGGTATCACCGCCGAGAAGCACGACAGCTTTATTTCTCCGTCTCCCGATGGCGGTGTCATTATGGAATTCTCCGGTAAAGAACTCATTAAGGGTGAGCCGGATGCATCATCTTTCCCCAGCGGCGGTCTTCGCGCTACCTTTGAGGCAAGAGGTTATACTGCGTGGGATCCCACTTCCTATGCGTTTATCAAGGGAAAGACCTTGTGTATTCCTACTGCGTTCTGTTCCTACGGCGGTCACGCCCTTGACAAGAAAACCCCGCTCTTACGTTCGATGGAAGCGCTTAATAAACAGGCTATTCGTATCCTCAGACTGTTCGGCAATGACAGCGTAAAGCGCGTCACCAGTTCCGTCGGCCCAGAGCAGGAATACTTCCTTATTACTAAGGAAATGCATGAACAGCGCCCCGATCTTCGCTTTACCGGACGCACTTTGTTCGGAGCAAAGCCTCCCAAGGGACAAGAGATGGATGACCATTATTTCGGCGTTATTAAGCCGAGGGTAGCCGCATTTATGGAAGAACTTAACGACGAACTCTGGAAACTTGGCATCTTGGCAAAGACGGAACATAACGAAGTGGCTCCTGCACAGCACGAACTTGCACCTATTTATGCAACCACCAATATCGCAACCGACCACAACCAGCTTACTATGGAGATTATGCAGAAGGTTGCTGCAAAGCACGGTCTGGTTTGTCTGCTCCACGAAAAGCCTTTTGCGGGAGTGAACGGTAGCGGTAAGCATAACAACTGGTCGATTGCCACCGATGCCGGACAAAACCTGCTTTCCCCAGGTGCTACACCTTATGAGAATGCACAATTCCTGTTGTTCCTGTGTGCAGTCATCAAGGCTGTAGACGATTATCAGGATCTTCTCCGTATTTCGGTTGCGACTGCCGGTAACGACCATCGTCTCGGCGCAAACGAAGCGCCGCCCGCTGTTGTTTCCATCTTCCTCGGTGATGAACTGAATGCAGTTCTTGAAGCAATCGAGACAGATACTCCTTATAAGGGTACTGAAAAGACACAGATGAAGCTCGGTGTTGATGTTTTGCCGAAGTTCAACCGTGATACTACCGACCGTAACAGAACTTCTCCTTTTGCCTTTACCGGCAATAAGTTTGAATTCCGTATGCTTGGTTCTTCCAACAGCATCGCTTGTGCAAACATAATGCTCAATAGTGCGGTTGCAGAATCTCTGAAAACCTATGCCGATCGCCTGGAGGGGGTAGCTGATTTCGAGACTGCTCTGCACGAGATGATTCAGAAGACTATTAAGGATCATAAGCATATCATCTTCAACGGTAACGGCTACGATGAAAGCTGGATCAAAGAAGCAACTGAAAAGCGTGGTCTTCTCAACTACCGTACTACTGCAGATTGTATGCCGCATCTGCTTGACAAGAAGAATGTGGAAATGCTTACTTCCCATAGCATTTTCACCGAGGCAGAGCTGAAATCCAGATACGAAATTATGCTGGAGAACTACTGCAAGACCATTATCATTGAGGCAAACACAATGGTGGATATGGCAAAGACGCAAATTGCGCCCGCTGTTGAAGCGTATTCCGCTGACGTTGCTAAAGCGGCTGCTGCAAAGAAGGCTCTCGATTCTGCTCTTGTTTGCAGCTATGAAACCGGCATTGTCAGAAAACTTTCTGCTTTGACTGACCGTATTGCTGTCAAGGCAGAAGAACTTGAAAACGCAGTTATCTCTCTCAATAAAGCAGAGGATATCGGCGCTGAATCCGATATGATTCGTGACACTGTGCTGAATCTTATGGGTCAGCTTAGACTTGCCTGTGATGAAGCGGAAACCCTTACGGCAAAGACCTATTGGCCTTTCCCGGTATACGCTGATCTGTTGTTTAGCGTGAAGTAAAGAAAGGAGATATTTGTATATGGTAATAGAAGAAATCACCCAACTGGTGGAAGAATCTGTAACAAGTGAAGTTTTCGGTGTGTGGTTTTTGATCGGTGCGGCACTGGTATTCTTCATGCAGGCCGGATTTGCAATGGTTGAAACGGGATTTACCAGAGCAAAGAATGCCGGTAACATTATTATGAAAAACCTGATGGATTTCTGTATCGGAACAGTTGTGTTCGTTTTGCTTGGATTCAGCCTTATGATGGCAGATGATTATGTCCTCGGAATTTTCGGCGTGCCGAATTTGGAAATACTGACAGACTTCGGAGCCTTCCTGAAAGGTGGTAACGCTCCGTCTTTTGTATTCAATCTTGTGTTCTGTGCAACTGCCGCAACTATTGTTTCCGGATCTATGGCAGAAAGAACAAAGTTTGTTTCCTATTGTATTTATTCAGGTGTAATATCGCTGTTCGTTTATCCGATTGAAGCTGGCTGGGTATGGAATTCTCAGGGATGGCTTGCTCAGCTTGGTTTTCACGACTTTGCAGGTTCCGCAGCAATTCATTCAGTCGGCGGTATAACCGCATTGATTGGTGCAATTATGGTAGGTTCCCGTCTTGGCAAATATGTTAAGGATAAAGTCGGTAAAATAAAGAAGGTCAACGCTATTCCGGGTCACTCCATTACCCTTGGCGCTCTTGGATGCTTTATCCTTTGGTTCGGTTGGTACGGCTTTAACGGTGCCGCTGCATGGGACGGCAACTCTCTTGCCTCTATTTTTGTAACAACCACTATTGCTCCTGCGGTCGCAACCTGTACCACTATGGTATTCACGTGGATTAAAAACGGTAAACCGGATGTTTCCATGTGCTTGAACGGCTCATTAGCCGGATTAGTTGGTGTGACTGCCGGGTGTGATGCAGTAGATGCTCTGGGTTCCGCAATTATAGGTATTGTATCGGGTGTTCTTGTTGTTGTGGTTGTTGAAGTGCTTGATCTTAAACTGCACATCGACGATCCTGTTGGAGCTGTTGGTGTTCATTTGGCAAACGGTGTTTGGGGTACTCTTGCAGTTGGCTTACTTGCCAATCCTAATGCTCCCGCAGGTCTTGAAGGGTTGTTTTACACCGGTAGTTTCAAACTGCTCGGTATTCAGATGCTTGGCATAGTTGCTATTCTTGCCTGGACCGCTGTTACAATGACAATTACCTTCTCGATTATCAAAAAGACTGTCGGACTACGCGTATCCAATGAAGAAGAAATCAAAGGTCTTGATAGCGCGGAACACGGTCTCCCAAGTGCATATGCCGATTTTGTTCCTGCTGTTGAAAGTCTTGATTACGGGTATGGCAATGCCGTGGCTGTTGTTGGAGAAGTCCCTATGGCAGAGGCAGTTCCTGTTAAGAAAATGCCTACCTTTGAGGATGGTACTCCGAAGTTCACCAAGGTGGAAATCATCTGTAAGGAATCGCGTTTTGAAACCTTAAAAACAGCAATGATGGATATAGGTATCACAGGTATGACCGTTTCCCACGTTTTAGGTTGCGGCGTACAGAAAGGTAAGCCCGAATATTACCGTGGTGTTCAGGTTGAGGCTAACCTGCTGCCGAAGATCCAGGTTGATATTGTAGTCAGCAAAGTGCCTGTACACAGTGTTATCGATACGGCGAAAAAAGTTCTTTATACCGGACACATCGGTGACGGTAAGATATTTGTCTACGATGTCGAAAATGTCGTAAAGGTTCGCACCGGAGAAGAAGGCTATGATGCGCTTCAGGATGTGGAATAAATAATTTTTGAAAAGAGGTTTACTTATGCAAAGGAAAGATGCAGGATTTGTTTCCAAAATGGATTTTAAAGAGCAAACTCCTGAAATTTTGCTGAAGGCTGAAAAACTCAATCTTCTTTACGAGAAAGTCTTCCTTTCCCGGGAGGATAAGAGCAAGACGGAATATGCTCAGAACACAACGACCTGGGATTAAAAAAACCGAATATCTCAAAAGCATTTGAGAAAAGAGAAGTAATGCAGAACACTTGCCAATAGCGAGTACGGGACGGTGGAAGCCGTATGGCGAGCCTGCATGAATAACACTTTTCGAGCTGCAATCCGAAAAAGTTCTGCTTTAGTAAGTGCGCCGTACCGTCACACGTCAGCTGACAGAGCCTTGCTTGAGGCTTGGAAATGAGAACAAATACAGGTGGCACCGCGAGTACAGCAATCGCCCTGTAGGATGCTGAATTTACTTTTGATTTATGGAGGTAATTGCCTATGTGTTCTATTATGAGTTACTGTGGCAGCGGTGCTGCTTTTGATGAGTTTAAGAAAGGTTTCGACCGCACAATCTCACGCGGTCCCGATGACAGTAAGATTATTGATACCGGTAAAGGTCTGCTCGGTTTTCACCGTCTCTCAATTATGGGGTTGGCACCTTCGGGAATGCAGCCATTTGAATTGGACGGAAGTTATGTTGTTTGCAATGGCGAGCTTTATGGCTTTGAAAAGCAAAAGAAAGAATTGATAGAAAAAGGCTATATATTTAAAAGTGAAAGCGATTGCGAAATTTTGTTGCCTTTATACCGTGAATATGGTACGAAGATGTTTGATATGTTAGATGCGGAGTTTGCCTGCATTATTTACGACGGTGAGACCAAAGAATATATTGCTGCAAGAGACCCCATCGGCATCCGTCCGCTATATTACGGTTATGATTTTCAGGGCGTTATTCTCTTTGCAAGCGAAGCCAAAAACCTTGTGGGGCTTACGGACAAAATCATGCCGTTTCCTCCGGGTCATTACTATAGGGATGGAAAATTTATATGCTACAGCGATATTGCAGGAGTTGAAACTATTTGCCGGGATGACCTCGAAACAGCCTGCAAACATATCCGTGAAAAATTAGTGGCGGGTGTTGAAAAGCGTCTCGTTGCCGATGCAAAAGTAGGTTTTTTACTTTCGGGAGGTTTGGATTCGTCACTTGTATGTGCCATTGCCGCCAAAGAAAGCAAATCACCTATCAAAACCTTTGCTATTGGTATGAGCGAGGATGCCATTGATCTGAAATATGCCAAGCAGGTTGCGGATTATATCAGCAGTGACCACACGGAAATCTATATGACGCCTAATGAAGTAATTACCACATTAGATAAATTGATTCAACTGCTTGGCACTTATGATATTACAACAATTCGTGCCAGCATGGGAATGTATCTCATTTGTAAAGCTATTCACGAACAAACCGATATTCGTGTTTTACTCACCGGTGAAATTTCAGATGAACTGTTCGGATACAAGTATACGGACTTTGCTCCTTCCGCAGAAGCTTTTCAGAAAGAAGCACAGAAGCGTATTCGCGAGCTTCATATGTATGATGTACTTCGAGCTGACCGTTGTATCTCGGTAAACTCATTGGAAGCAAGAGTGCCGTTTGGAGATTTGGATTTCGTTAAGTACATTATGGCACTTGATCCCGAAATGAAACTTAACAGGTACGGTAAAGGTAAATATCTCCTCCGTCACGCATTCGAGGGTGGCGGTTATCTTCCCGATGAAATACTGTGGCGTGAAAAGGCCGCTTTCTCTGATGCCGTAGGACATTCGATGGTGGATTATCTGAAAGAATATGCTGAAAAACAGTATTCGGACGGGGAATTTGGAGTCGCCTGTAAGAAATACGAATATTCTACTCCTTTTACCAAGGAATCGTTACTTTACAGAGAAATCTTTGAAAAGTATTATCCCGGTCAGGCTGAAATGGTGGTTGATTTTTGGATGCCGAACAAGTCCTGGGAAGGCTGTGATGTAAACGATCCCTCCGCTCGTGTTCTTTCAAACTATGGCGATAGCGGAAAGTAAGGTTACGTTTTTCTAAATTTATAAAATCTCCGTTTGCGGCAAAAAAAAGTGGAGATTATTGTCCGCAATATTGCAGCAGGCTCTTTCTCTAAACGCTACGGCGTGGCGGAAGGCGTTGTACTTGAAACACCTACTATAGAATTTTCCTATAAGAACGACGAACTTGGCGATCCCCTTATGGACGAATATCATGCGATTGCCATGAAGCAGGCAACTAAGGAAGAAATTGAAACTAGTATAATATCTTTTTAATAGCTCGACTATATTTAAGACCTGTGCTATAATG
>OFHN01000818.1_pt1 | contig 25708 bp, 23 predicted proteins | sample 1521321 | NCBI WGS metagenome assembly OFHN01 (sample SAMEA3504130, study PRJEB24116) | mouse gut metagenome | biome: mouse gut; feature: mouse-associated habitat; material: faeces | place: Denmark | collected 2011
TGGCGGTGCTGGCGGCCCTCCTGGCGCTGGCCGCGGCGCCCTGCCTGCTTTGGATGGGCTGGGGGCAATGGGAGGCCTACCAGCAGGCCAAGGCGATGCTGGCCCAGGGGATAGAGGTCCAGCTGCCCAGCAATAATGGGATGCTGGCCATGGCCACGGCGGCGGGGGCGCTGGCGTCTTTCCTGGGCCTGCTCCAGCTGGGGCGGGACGGGCTGCGCCCCGGCAAACGGGGCAAGGGGGGCTTTTCCGCCGCCCTGCCCGGCGTGGCCGGCTGCGTGTGGCTGATGGAGAGCTTCCGGGCCCATGCCGCCAACCCGGTGCTGTGGGACTACGCGCCGCTGCTGCTTTCCATCGTCTGCGGGATGCTGTTTTATATGGACTTCGCGGGCATCTCCGCCGGGGCGGCCCGGCCCCGCAGGCTGCTGTGGATGGCGGGGATGACGCTGATCCTCTCCGCCGCCGCGCTGGTGTCCGCCGTGGGGAGCGGCTGGGCGGACGCACTGCTGCTGCTGTCCCAGATGCTGGCGGCGGCCGGGGTGCTGTGGCGGCTGTCCCCCAGCCTGGAAAATCCGCCCAAAACCAAAGCAAAGCCCCGCCCCAGACCCTTTGGGGGGGAGAGCACACAGGAGGAGACCACCTATGATTGACAAAAAATTCTATATTACCACCCCTATCTACTACCCGTCGGGCAAGCTGCACATCGGCCACGCCTACTGCACCGTGGCCACCGACGCCATGGCCCGGTACAAGCGGCTGTGCGGCTATGAGGTGATGTTCCTAACCGGCACCGACGAGCACGGGCAGAAGATTGAGGATAAGGCCCGTGAGGCCGGGGTCACCCCCCAGCAGTTCGTGGACGACATTGTGGCCGCCCCCGGCGGGGTGCTGGATCTGTGGAAGCTGATGAACATCTCCTACGACCGCTTCATCCGTACCACCGACGGCTACCACGTGGAGGCCATCCAGAGGATTTTCAAAAAGATGTACGACAAGGGCGACATCTACAAGGGCTCTTACAAGGGCAAATACTGTAAGCCCTGCGAGTCCTTCTGGACGGAAAGCCAGCTCAGGGACGGCAAGTGCCCCGACTGCGGCCGGGAGGTGATGGACGCGGAGGAGGAGGCCTACTTCTTCCGGGCGTCCAAGTATGCCGGCCAGGTGCGGGAGCTGTTGCTGAATACCGATTTCCTGGAGCCCAAGAGCCGGGTGCACGAGATGGTGAACAACTTCATCGACTGCGAGGGGGGCCTCCAGGACCTGTGCGTGTCCCGAACCTCCTTCACCTGGGGGGTGCCGGTGGACTTCGACCCCGGCCACGTGGTCTATGTGTGGCTGGACGCGCTGTTCAACTATATGACCGCGCTGGGTTATCAAAACGAGAAATATAACGATGTGGAGAAATTCTGGCCCGCCGACGCCCACTTCGTGGGCAAGGAGATCGTCCGCTTCCATGCCATCTACTGGCCCGCTTTCCTGATGAGCATGGAACTGCCCCTGCCGAAAAAGGTGTATGGCCACGGCTGGCTCAACTTCAACGGCGACAAGATGTCCAAATCCAAGGGCAATGTGGTGGACCCCCACCTGCTCTCCGAGCGGTACGGGGTGGACGCCCTGCGCTTCTTCCTGCTGCGCTCCTTCCCCTTCGGCTCCGACGGGAACTTCACCAATGAGCTGCTCATCCAGACCATCAACAACGACCTGGCCAACGACCTGGGCAACCTGGTCAGCCGCACCACCGCCATGGCGGAGAAGTATTTCGGCGGCACGCTGCCCGGGGGTGGTCAGGCCGATCCGGCGCTGGACGACAGCCTCATCTCTCTGGCCGGCGGCCTGCGCTGCCGCTATGAGGAGCAGATGGAGAAGTTCCAGTTCCAGAACGCCCTGGAAGAGGTGTTCAAGGTGATCCAGCGGGCCAACAAGTATATCGACGAGAACGCCCCCTGGGCGCTGGCCAAGGATATGGAGGCCAACGGCCCCCGGCTGGCCCGGGTGCTCTACAACCTGCTGGAGACCGTCCGCATCTGCGCGGTGCTGCTCACCCCCTTCATGCCCGCCAGCTGTGACAGGATTTTTGCCCAGATCGGGGCCGGCGGGGACGCCCGGGGCTGGGACAGCGCGGCGCAGTGGGGGGTGCTTCCCGCCAGTGTGCCCGTCTCCAAGGGGGAGAACTTGTTCCCCCGCATTGATATGGCAAAGGAGCTGAGTGAATTGGACGCCATCATGGAGGAGGCCCAAAAGGCCGCCCTGCCTGCCCTGGAGGTGGAGCCCTTTATTGGGGAGCAGGTGGATTTCGACACCTTCTGCAAGTCCGATTTTCGGGCGGTGAAGGTGAAGAGCTGCGAGAACGTGCGCAAGTCGGACAAGCTGCTGAAATTCATCCTGGACGACGGCACAGGGACGGACCGGCAGATCCTCTCCGGCATCGCCAAGTGGTATAAGCCGGAGGAGCTGGTGGGCAAGACGCTGGTGGCCATCGTCAACCTGCCCCCCCGGAAGATGATGGGCCGGGAGAGTCAGGGGATGCTCATCTCCGCCGTCCACACCGAGCAGGGCGAGGAGGTCCTCCACCTGCTGATGGTGGACGATGCCATCCCCGCTGGGGCTAAGCTGTGCTGAGGGGCCTGTTTGACACCCACGCCCACTACGACGCCCGCCAGTTCGACCCTGACCGGGACCAGGTGCTTGCCGCCCTGCCCGGCCATGGGGTGGAGCTGGTGGTCAACCCGGGCTGCGACCTGGCCAGTTCCCGCCGGGCGGTGGAGCTGGCCAGGTGCTATCCCTTTGTCTACGCCGCCGTGGGGATCCACCCGGAGGAGTGCGGGGACTGGGAGGAGGCGCAGCTGGATGAGCTGCGCCTATTGGCCGCTTTGCCCCGTGTGGTGGCCGTGGGGGAGATCGGCCTGGATTATTACTGGGAGGAAAACCCGCCCCGGGAGCTGCAAAGGCGGGTGTTCCGGGCGCAGATGGCGCTGGCCCGTGAGCTGGGCCTGCCCGTCATCGTCCACGACCGGGAGGCCCATGGGGACAGTATGGCCATTGTGCGGGAATTTCCGGAGGTGCGGGGGGTGTTCCACTGCTTCTCCGGCAGCGCCGAGATGGCCCGCGAGCTGGTGGGCCTGGGCTGGATGATTTCCTTCACCGGGGTGCTCACCTACAAAAACGCCCGTAAGGCGGTGGAGGCCGCCCAGGCCGTTCCCTTGGACCATATCATGATAGAGACGGACAGCCCCTACATGGCCCCCATCCCCCACCGGGGGGAGCGGAACCACTCGGGGTATGTGTGCCATGTCTGTGAACGGCTGGCGGAGCTGAAAGGGATTACGGCGGATGAATGTTCCACAATAACCCAGGGAAATGGGCGCAGGCTTTTCCATATCCAGGCATGAATTGGAAGAACAAAGAAACACGTGGTTTTTTGTGGAAGCTGGTGAAAATTTGTTCCAAATTGTATCAGTTTTCAGTTTTTTTTCAAAGTGTGCTTGACAGCTGTTTTACGCAGTGTTATACTGACAATGGTTTTGATGTATGAACTGATTTGTGCCCGCTCTTTCGTACATGAAAGGGCGGACTTTTTTCTTCTACTTTCAAAACGAAATTTTTACAAATAAGGAGGATATAGGAAATGAGCGGTACTGTCAAATGGTTCAATGCGGAAAAGGGCTACGGCTTCATCACTCCCGACGACGGCAGCGAGGACGTCTTTGTCCACTTCTCCGCCATCGTGGCCGAGGGCTACAAGAAGCTGCTGGAGGGCCAGAAGGTCACCTTCGAGACCGAGCCCGACCCCCGGGGTGCCAAGGGCGTGCGCGCCACCAACGTGGTGGCCCAGGGCGAGGAGTAAGAAGCTGCAAAAAAGCGGTCTGTCCGGCACGAAGCCGGGCAGGCCGCTTTTTTTGCTGGGGGAGGGGGACCGGCGCCGGGCCGGTGGGGAAAAGGTCAGATGACGTGATATTCCTTCAGCAGCTTTTCAAGGTCCGTCCCCGCGATCTTTTTCAGGGCCTCGTGGAGGACCAGCTTCTCCTTCAGCCCCAGATCCATCTCCGTGATCTTCTTCCCGTCCCGGAGCTTCACTGTGGCGTCCAGCAGGTCGCGGACATCGTAGGTGCTGCCCCAGACCTCGGGGACGCCGCGGTCCACGTCCAGAAGGGTGTAGACCGCCTCCATGCCGGTGCGCATGGAGTACTCGGTGGTGAAGATGGTGTCACGGGCGGTCTCGGCAAACTGGCCGAGGAAGGCGAAGTTCACCGCGCCGTCAGGCACCACCTTGGGCCGGTCAGTGTCGTTGCGGGGCATGAAGAAAGCGTCAATATAGGGCATCATCACCGGCACCGTGTTGGCGCTGGTGGAGGCCAGCTCCTCAATCTGGTCCTCGGGGACACCCAGATGGTAGAGCCACTCCATGCAAATCTCCTTGCCGGTGCAGTCCCGCATGGGCTTCTTCACGTAATCGCCGGGCACGTCGCTGAACAGGGCGTACACCCACACCAGACAGTGGTCCTTGGGCTGGGCGCGGAACTGGGGCTGACGGTTGATAGTCCAGCTGAGGAGCCACGAGGAGTCCTTTACTGTCACGATGCCGCCGGTGACCACGCCGCCGGTGAAGGGGTCCCGCTGGCAGATGTTCTTGATATAGGGGATGATCCGCTGGTCCAGAGTTTCCACAGTGGCGCTCATCCAGTTGGTCTGTTCCGGATCATAGCAGAATTTGTCCGGGTTGCCGAAGGCGGGGTCCTGGGCGGCGATCTTCCGCCACATGTCCCAGCCGCCGCCGGGTCTGATCTCCGTGTTGTAGGAGGCGGGCTCGTTCTGGGAGCCCATGGAGGAGTTCTCCACACAGCCGCCGTTGGTGATGAAGACCAGGTCGTTCTCCGTCAGGTCCACAAACTCCTGATTTCCTTCCCGCAGCAGCTCAACGCGCCTGGCCAGCTTCCTTTGGGGCTGAATGTCAAATTCCACGTTGACCACCTTGGTGTTGTAGTGGAACTGGACGCTGTGCTCCTCCAGATACTTGACCATGGGCAGGATCATGGACTCATACTGGTTGTACCGGGTGAAGCGCAGGGCCTTAAAGTCAGGCAGGCCGCCGATGTGATGGATGAAGCGCTTGATATACCGCTTCATCTCCAGGGCGCTGTGCCAGTTCTCAAAGGCAAACATGGTGCGCCAGTAGAGCCAGAAGTTGGAGTTGAGCACCTCATCGTCGAAGTAATCGGTGATGCGCTTGTCGTACAGGTCCTCGTCCGGAGTGAAGAACAGGCGCATGATCTCCATGGCCGCCCTGTCGGAGACATCGAATTTTCCGTCCGTGTGGGCGTCCTGGCCCCGGTTGACGGTGGCCCGGCAGAGGGAGTAGTTGGGGTCCTTCTTGTTGAGCCAGTAGTACTCGTCCAGGACGCTGACCCCCTCGGTCTCAATAGAGGGGATGGAGTGGAACAGGTCCCACATGACCTCGAAATGGTTATCCATCTCCCGGCCGCCCCGCATAACATAGCCCACGTTCTCGAATTTCCACCCATCGCAGGCTCCCCCGGGAATGGGGTCCTTCTCAAAGATATGGATGTGCTCGCCCTTCATCTGTCCGTCCCTGACCAGATAGCAGGCGGCTGTGAGGGCCGCCAGGCCGGTGCCGATGATATAGGCGGATTTGTGATCCACGCCCTCGGGCTTCTGGGGACGGGCGAACGCCTCGTAGTTTCCGCTGGAATAATACATAAAAGACATCCTTTCATTCTATTTTGGTTGGGTTGTTCACCTGATAGGGCCATCATAGGACAATTTTTTTCTTTTCACAATAAACAATCATGCCCCGATGATAAGAAACTTATCATCGGGGCATGATTGATGGAATTTAATGGTTTTCCGCCCAATGGGGAGAATCGCCGGCACGAAAGGCCTCCAGCGCCCGGAGAATGCTGCCTTGCACCACGCGGCTGGTGCGTTCGACAAGTACGGATGGCTCCTCGCGCATATTGTTGTCGATCCATTCCAGCATAACGCCAATAAAGGCATACTCGTAGAAGTTCGCAATGAAACGCTTGTCATCCTCACTGACCGGCATTTCCGCCGATTTTTCCTCTACCACGCCCAGGATCAAACCGCAGATCAGCGGATTCAGGTACTGCTCGATTCGCTCCCGGCTGACGCAGCGGTAGACGTTCATGATGAGGGGCTTGTTGGCCTGTACCGCAGAGAAGATATTGAGAAAGCCCTCCTGCCAGGTGTCATAGGTCTTCTTTCCCGCCATGGCCTGGGCGGCCTCCTCCACGCAGGTCCACTCCACCAGATCATAGATGTCCTTGAAATGGTAGTAGAAGGTCATGCGGTTAATAGCGCAGTCATCTGTGATATCGCTGATGGTAATTTTATTCAGCGGTTTCTGAAGAAGCAGGTTTTTCAGCGACTCTGCCAGGGCTTTCTTTGTTTTCATTGATGCGGTTGTCTCCTTTCTCGTTCTGACATGGGCGGGCAGGGGAGAGGTGAAGCTTCCCGCAAAGGCCCTCCCTTGAGGATCATGAACGTGATATTCCTGACGGTCATCCGGATGATTTGTCCGGTTTAGCCGGCAGCGCATTGGCAGTATGCGCCGCTTGCAGTGTGAGAAGAGGCACTCTGTTTTGTTATCACTCCGCAAAGAAAATAGCATAGCAGGGGCCTTTTGTCAAGATTTTGGCTCCTTTTCTTCCAGCTCATTGCCAGACAGTATGAGAAAACCTCTACCGTATTTACTTCCAAGAAGACCTTTTCTCTGTGGAGCGAGGTCTTTGCCGACGTTACCATCTCCTCCGCCATCCTGAACCGTATTCTGCATCGCTGCACCATCATCGATATCAAGGACGGAGCTTACCGTCTGAAAGAACGCAAGGAACTTATGCGCCAGAAACAGCAAATCGTGAACTCTCTTTTTGAACAAGGCAGCACCTGGTTTTTGTTACCCCCGCCGAAAAACTACAAAATTTCTTCGTCTTTTCTTACAATTTCATATTGACGTTGACATTAAATCTTTATTTTGGATACGCCCTCAAAACGGAGGAATCCGACGCCGAGACTGCCGTATTTTTGTATATATTTTCACCAATTTTGCCTTGCAGATTTTGGTGGAAAGTGCTATATTAGCTCCTGTACGGAATTTCTGAGGCAAAGAGAGGTGCGAACCATGCAAATTCTGATTCAACTTTCCTTCTCCCTGGTGGGGGGACTTCTGATGTCCCGCCTGGCCAAGCGGCTGAACCTGCCTGCGGTCACGGCCTACCTCATCACCGGTCTGCTGCTGGGCCCCTACTGTCTGGGCGGGCTGAACCTGCTGGAGCTGGGCTTCAACACGCCCCAGGAGGTGTCCAGCCTGGACATGATCTCCCAGGTGGCCTTGGGCTTTATCGCTTTCACCATTGGCAATGAGTTTCGGCTGGAGCAGCTCAAGCACATGGGCCGGCAGGCCATCACGGTGGGTATTCTCCAGGCGGTGGTCACCACGGCTCTGGTGGACATAGCGTTGGTGGCGGTGCATTTCATCAACCCTGAGTTGATTTCCATCTCCTCCGCCATCACCCTGGGAGCCATTGCCGCGGCCACCGCGCCGGCGGCCACGCTGATGGTGGTGCGCCAGTACAAGGCGGACGGCCCGCTGACCAAGCTGCTGCTGCTGGTGGTGGCCATTGACGATGCGGTGGGGTTGGTGCTCTTCTCCGCATCCTTCGGCGTGGCCATGGCCTTGGAGAGCGGCGCAATCAGTCTGGTGACCGTGCTGGTGGAGCCCCTGGTGGAGATTACCCTGTCCTTGGCCCTGGGCGCGTTTGCCGGATGGCTTTTGTACCGAGTGGAGAAGTACTTCCACTCCCGAAGCAAGCGCCTCTCCATCTCCATCGGCTTTGTGCTGCTGACGGTGGGCCTCTCCATGGCGGAATTTGAGGTGGGGGGCATCCACTGCGGCTTCAGCCTGCTGCTGGTGTGCATGATGACCGGCACTGTGTTCTGCAACATCTGCGACTTTTCCGAGGAGCTTATGAGCCGCGTGGACGGGTGGACGGCGCCGCTGTTTGTGTTGTTTTTTGTGCTGTCCGGCGCGGAGCTGAACCTGAAGATTCTCTCCAACCCTGTGGTGCTGCTCATCGGTGTGGTGTACATTGTCTTCCGGTCCCTGGGCAAGTACGTAGGCGCCTATGGCAGCTGCGCTATGACCCAGTGTAGCGATAAGATCAAAAAGCACCTGGGCATCACACTGCTGCCCCAGGCCGGCGTGGCTCTGGGCATGGCCCTGACGGCCCAGCAGCTGGCGGACGGCGAGGTGGTGCGCAGCGTGGTGCTGTTCTCCGTGCTGGTGTATGAGCTGGTGGGCCCGACGCTGACCAAGCGGTCTCTGATCGCCGCCGGCGAGATTCAGGTGGAGGGCAAGACCAGTGCCCGCAAGCAGAATATCCCCAAGGCTCCTCTGAAAAAGCTGTAAATCTTCTGTGGAAAAGCCCTGCCGGCACGGCAGGCCTTTTCTTGTGCTGGGGAGGGGGGACAAAATAGGGATTTAATGGAATAATAAAAAGACATCAAAAAGGCGCTCGAAATGGGGAAAGATGGAGGACCAGATCAAGGCAGGATATAACGGATCGGGAGGCCAGCGATGCAAGTGTAATTTGTGTCATTACATCCCGGTGCTGGCACGACAAATCAGATGCTTTCCCAGAAAATTGGAGAATCCCCAGGCGGCTCCTGTTGCGTTCTTTCTGACCTACAACCGCGCTGGAAGCCAGAAAGAACGCTATTGTTCATGACATCCAGTGGGTGCTGTACCCTGTTCGCTCTTTAATGTCCTTTAATGGCTACCGTACTTTTCCCTTGGAAACGTCGATCCCTACTGCGTTCATTTCTCTTATACCTCTCTATCCCATCAGTTTCAAATTGGCGGCCATCCAGGACTATAATCTGCTCCACAAACTTGCGGGTGATGGCGTCATCGTATACCGCAAATTTTGTTTTCCGCTGCTCTGCAAATTCCCGCAGGCGATCCATTCGGGCTGCTTGGCCAGCCTGCTTCTTATCTGCCTGCTGGAACGATCCAAGCTGGTGCAAGATGCTCTCCCTCTCCTCAGCAATCTCTCTGTGTCGGGTGTTCAATTCTTTGTTTCCCATATTCTCCGGCAGTGCCAGCGCCTGTTCCATCAGCACCGCCTGTTCCGCCGTCAGAGCCGCCAGCCGCTGGCGCAGGGCGAGGGGATCGACCCCGCCGCGCTCCTGTCCCTGCTGAACGAGGCTGGCGATATCCAGAAACTCCTCCGTGATCTCCTGCCCGGTCTGGCCGGGACTGTTGATGGCCTCCAGAATGGCCCGGTGCAGCTTATCTTTATCCAGCGTGGGAGAAGTATGGCAGTATTTCGTGCCGAACTCCAGCCGCGAGACACTCCGCCAGACAATCCGTTTCTTACCGTTTTTGGCCCAGGTGCATCGCTTGTAGGGCATACCGCACTCCCCGCATACCAGCAGCTCGGACAGGACATATTGCGCGGAGTATTTGCCCTGCTCGGTCTTGGCGGTTCTATGCATCACTTTCCGCTTACTGGATCGGCGGGCCATCTCCTCTCGCACCTGATAGAAGATCTCTTTCGGAATGATGGGCGGGTGATTGTTCTCCACATACACCCTAGTTGACCGTTGCGCCAGTGCCGCTGCGCCGTACTCCGTTAAAAACGGCTAGCAGCAGGCCAGCCGATTCCACCAGCCGATGGTTCCGGTCGATCATGTAGCCATCATAATATTGACGGCTTACACTGGCTGTCAAGAGAAAGAAGCAATTTATGGACGGAAACAAAAAATGGCGCTTCTGGGGAGTGCGCCCAATTTCCAAAGCTCTCCTGGCGCTGGGCATTCCAACGATGATTGGCATGCTCATTAGCGCCCCTTACAATCTGGTAGACACCTATTTTGTATGTGAACAGGCCCTAGAATAGGATCTATGCACACCGGCAATAATGATATAACTTATATATATTATCATAAATTTTATTTCTATGGTACACTATATCCAGAGTTACCTCTACAAAAAATAAAAAGGAAGGATAGGTGGAAGAGAAATGAAAAAGACAAAAAAGGCGATATCTACTGTCGTGGCGATCTGCCTGGTATTAGCCTGTTTTGCCGGATGTTCCCCCAATACGGCCCCCGGCAATAATGAGGCAACGACGCCCGTCCCCGCAGTAACATCCCCTGATATGGCATATAAAGACACCTTGGTTTACTCCCATAATACAGATATTACCACGCTTAATCCGAATATCCAGAATGGAACCAACACAGAGGCGGTAGCGTTGCTGTGTTATAATACACTCTTGAAGTTTGATGAGAATTTTGAGGTAATTGGTGATCTGGCGGAAAGCTGGGAGGTTGCAGATGATAATATCACATGGACCTTTCGCTTAAGGCATGGTGTCCAGTTTCATAATGGGAAGGAGATGACCGCAGACGATTTCAAAGCGACTTATGATTTCTATATGAATCCCAGCAACGGATTCGCAGTAGCATCCCTCCGGCAGTTGACAGAAGTTCGTGTAGAGGATGACTATACGCTGGTCCTTGTTACAAAAGAGCCTTTCGGTGTAATGGAGAGAACTTTCTGTGATATCGAGACAGCTGTTCTGGACGCTGATTACCTGGAGAAATATGGCTCTGAGCTGGGTAACTCAATAGAAAGCGTCAATGGTACGGGCCCCTATAAGCCAGCCAAATGGGTAAAAGATTCTGCCGTTACGCTTGAGCGGTTTGAAAATTATTTCGGTGAAAAGGGTGCCTCCAAAACAATTGTTATGCAGGTAATTCCAGAGGCGGCTTCTGCCGCGATTGCTCTGGAAACAGGGGAAGTAGATGTGGCAAACGGTCTGACCGCAGAGGATGTGGCCCGGCTGAAGGCTGATGAAGATAATTTTACGATCGTCAAGCGTCCTACAGTCAATCAACGTCTGTTCCGTTTTGGTTGTAACGATGAGGTTATTTCTAACCCGCTGGTCCGTCAGGCTATCATTTACGCCATTGACCGGCAGCCTATTATTGACGGACTATTCCCAGGACTTGTGGAACCAGCGACATGTAGCGTCTCTCCCCTAACCTTTGGATATAAAGATATGGGCGTGATCGAGCAGGATCAGGAGAAGGCAAAACAGCTTCTCTCTGAAGCCGGCTATCCGGATGGCTTTACGACAAAAATCTGTACCACGGAGCGTTACGAAAAGGGGGTTCAGATTGCGGAGGTCCTTGCGTCCCAGTTGGAGGAAGTAGGCATTAAGGCCGAGATTGAAGTTATTGAATGGGCAGCCTTCCAGACCGGTTGGCAGAATACTCCTAGATCAGAGTTTGATATGCCAATGTTCATTATGGGCGGCGGGTATGGCTCTGCAGACTGTGATGCAGAGCTTCATATGTTGTTTGGTGACTTTGAAGACGAAACTGCCCGTAAAAACTATGGTTTTTACCACAATGATGAGGTGTCAGGACTGTTAGACAAAGCTGCGGTCACTATTGCGCAGGATGAGCGGCTGGCAATGTACAATCGTGTTAACGAAATCCTCTATTTAGAGGATCCAGGCGCTATTTGGCTGTTTGATCAGTATCAAATCCTCTCTACGCGGAAAGGTGTTACAGGATTTACCTATCTTCCCAATTCAGTTGTCAATCTGGCTTGGGTAAAGGCCCCTAAATAGGCATAGGGCAAAGGCAGGATATCCCTGAGATACGGAATATCCCGCAGGGACATTTTCCCTGCGGGATATTTCATAATAAGAGCAGTCTTTCTGCGTTCTGTGCAGATACGCAGTCGCTGGAAAAAAGCTCTGAACAATAATTAACAGCGCAAAAGGAGGATGAGACGTGTTCGCATATGCCATCAAAAGAATATTACAGATCATCCCTGTACTGCTTGTGATCTCCTTTCTGGTCTTCTTTATGGTACATCTTATGCCGGGAGATCCTGTTCAAACCATGCTAGGCACAGAGGCTACGCCGGAGCAGGTGGAGATCTACCGTGAGGCACTTGGGCTCAATGATCCAATCCATATACAATATTTTAACTATATGAAGGGACTGCTGCGCGGTGATATGGGGACATCTTTCTACACCAACAACCCGGTTTCTCAGGAAATAGCGGAGCGGTATCCTAACACCTTGAAAATAGCAGTTTTAGCAACCATGCTGGCATCTGCCCTAGGCGTAACCATAGGCATCGCAGCGGCAGTAAAGCATAATCAATTTATGGACAATCTGCTGATGGTCCTGTCTATGATCTCTGTTTCCATGCCCTCGTTCTTCTTTGCGCTTCTGCTAATGTTGGTATTTTCACAACAGCTGAATATCCTTCCTAGTTTGGGACTTTCTAGTGGGCTACACTATATCCTGCCAACACTGACCCTTGGTCTGAATGCGGTTGGTTTGATCTCCCGTACAACACGTTCTGCCATGCTAGATGTCTTGCGGCAGGACTATATCCGCACATCCAAATCCAGGGGAATTAGAAAGAGCAAAATAACTTTTTCCCATGCGCTGAAAAACGCATTAATTCCTGTTGTAACCGTTATTGGCCTGCGTTTTGGAACGCTGCTTGCCGGAGCAACTTTGACAGAAACCGTATTTTCAATTCCCGGTATGGGGCGCTTCCTTGTTACATCGGTTCTGAACCGGGACTATCCTTCTATTCAAGGATGTATTTTAGTTCTTGCATCCACTTATGTGATTATCAACACGGTTGTTGATCTTCTTTATGGTTTTATAGACCCGAGGATTAAATACGTATAAAAGGGGGGGGGAGAACCTTGAGAGAAAACGCTTTTCGTCGATTTATAAAACGCAAGCCATCTGTCATAGGTGGAATTGTTCTGCTAATTTTTCTCCTGATGGCGGTTTGCGGCCCTCAATTATGTAGGTATGATCCCAACAAGGTGGATCTTACCGCCATATATCAGCCTTGCAGCCTTACACATCTGCTTGGGACCGACAACCTGGGGAGGGATACACTGACCCGGATCATTTATGGTTCGAGGGTGACGTTGTCTATCAGCTTTGCCGGCGTGTTTGCGGGCTCCTTCTTAGGGGTCATACTGGGGGTCTGTGCAGGATATTACGGCGGAGTGATCGACTCGGTCCTGTCACGCATTATGGATATTCTGCTGTCCTTTCCCACTCTGCTGATGGCGATTGCTGTCGTTGCGATTCTGGGCAGCGGCGTACAGAATACGATTATAGCCATAGGTTTCTCTTCTATCCCCACCGTTGCGCGCATGGTGCGAAGCATTGTCGTAAGCATCAAAAATGCGGAATATGTACAGGCCTGCCATGTGATGGGCATTTCTCATTTTCGCATTATTACTACTCACATTATACCTAATTCCATGTCACAAATCATTGTTAACACAACTTTGAACCTGGGGACAGGCATATTGTCCGCATCGTCTCTTTCATTCCTGGGGCTGGGCGTTGTCCCCCCAAATCCTGAGTGGGGAGCTATGCTCTCTACCGCTCGAGAGGTACTGCGGACCTTTCCTCTAGCTGCGCTGGCACCTGGTGTAGCAATTACCCTGGTCGTTCTCAGCTTCAGTCTGGTAGGCGATGGGTTGCGCGACGCGTTGGATCCGAAGTTAAAAAACAGTTAGGTAATTAGGAGGTGAGCCCTTGGAACAGGCCAATATTGTTCTTCAGGTCCGGGATTTAAAGACCTATTTTTACACTGTAGACGGTATTGTCCCCGCAGTTGACGGCGTCAGTTTCTCTCTCCATGAAGGGGAAACTTTGGCGGTTGTAGGGGAGTCTGGCTGCGGGAAAAGCGTCACATCTCTTTCCATTCTTCGTCTGATAGAAAAGCCTGGAAAAATTGTAGAGGGAGAGATCCTATATAGGGGTAAGGATTTAGTAAAATTGTCAGAGCGGCAAATGGAAAAAATTCGCGGAAACGAAATCTCTATGATTTTCCAGGAGCCCATGACATCCTTAAACCCGGTATTTCCCGTGGGATATCAGATCATGGAGTCCCTTCAGGTTCACCAGAAGTGTGACAAAAATACCGCTCGAGAAAAAGCAATCCAGCTCCTGGGAATGGTGGGCCTGCCTACCCCCGAAAAGTATGCGGATAATTTTCCGCATCAGCTCTCCGGCGGAATGCGCCAGAGAGTGATGATTGCAATGGCTCTGGCCTGTAGCCCGAAGATCCTCATTGCGGATGAACCGACGACAGCACTTGATGTGACCATCCAAGCTCAGATCTTACGGCTTATAAATAGTATCCAGCAGGAGACGAAAACCTCAATCCTGATGATTACCCATGATCTGGGAATTGTTGCACAGGCTGCGCAGAGCGTCATGGTCATGTATGCGGGGCAGATGGTAGAATATGCGGACGTGCGTACTATTTTTAAGAATCCACAGCACCCGTATACAAAAGGACTGCTGCGCTCCGTACCTAAGCTGACAGAGGAGCAGGATACCCTATATAATATCAAGGGCAGCATCCCTAGTGCCTATAATTATCCAAAGGGTTGCCGGTTTAGTCCCCGCTGTGAACATTACACACCTGCATGTGATAACAGGGTCCCGGATATTGTCCAGACTGAGCCCGGCCATTTGGTAAGGTGCATCCATGTGAACCGGGAAAAGTAGCCCTGCCGCTACTCTTTGCAGATTTTCTATAGGAGGACGCACATGGATAATTCGTTGTTGGAGCTTAAAGATGCGAAGATGTACTACTCCGTAAAAGTGCGGGAAAAGGGAAAATTCTTCGCAGAACATAAATTTGTACGTGCTGTAGACGGCGTGTCCTTTACCGTGAAGAAGGGGACTACTCTTGGAATTGTAGGGGAGTCCGGCTGTGGAAAATCCACGGTTGGAAAAATGATTGTTAAGCTGCTCCATCCAACCTCCGGCAGCATTTATTACGAGGGGAAGGATATTTTTACTCTGACAAAAGAAGAGGACCGCCAATTTAAGGAAAAGGTACAGATCATTTTCCAGGACCCCTATTCCTCCCTGGATCCATGTTTCTGCGTCGGCCGCATTATTGCGGAGCCGATGGTCGGCCGAGGGTACACAGCAGAGCAGCAGAGGAATCGGGTATTGGGGCTAATGCAGGAGGTTGGAATGAAGGAAGACCAGTACGGACGCTATCCGCACGAGTTTTCCGGAGGACAGCGCCAACGGATTGGGATTGCTCGAGCCCTTGCGCTTAACCCAGAACTTGTTGTCTGTGATGAGCCTGTTTCCGCGCTGGATGTGTCCATTCAGGCACAGGTCCTAAATTTGATGCAGCAGCTTCGGCAAAAACATCATCTTACCTATGTTTTCATTTCACATAATCTGAGCGTAGTGAAGTATTTCTGTGATGAGATTGTAGTGATGTATCTTGGAAATATAGTGGAGCGCGCAAAAAAGGATGAGTTGTTCCGGAACTATCAGCATCCCTATACGGAGGCGCTTCTGTATGCTGTCCCAGTACCGGATCCGGATGTGGAAAGCATGCAAAATATTATCGCGGGTGAGGTGCCCAGCACAATGGAAGAGATTCAGGGATGCGTTTTCTCCTCTCGCTGTAAATTTGCCAGTAAGGAGTGCAGAGAACAACGGCCGGCATTAAAAGAAATATGTCCTGGGCATTTTGTTGCATGTCATAGACGATAAACAGAGAGGATGTTATTTATGTACGATTTGCTGATTAAGAACGGAACATTAATGGATGGAACAGGGGCCGATGCCCGATCGGCTGATATTGGCATTATCAACGGACGGATTGCAGCCATTGGAGATCTACAGAACGAGCAGGCAGGACAGGTGCTGGACGCGGCAGGGAAAGTGGTTGTTCCAGGATTTATTGACATGCATTCCCACGCGGATAATATTATTTTGGGATATCCCCAGATGGAGAGTATGCTGCATCAGGGAATTACTACCTTTGTCGGCTGCCAGTGTGGACATTCCATCGCTCCAGTAGGCGGGCGTTGGGAGGGCTCTCAGGCATTATTTCATTTGATGGATAAGGCCTCTGACAAACTCTTTCCCGACATGTACAACAAAGACTACTACGCGGATACGGCGAAAATTCTCCCCTTGGTGGAGGATGAATTTGGGTTCTCGCCCACCTGGAAAACAATGGGGGATTTTTTGGACGAGGTGGATAAAAAGGGGCTGTCCGGAAATATGATCGTTCTCTCCGGCTACAATACGCTTCGTTTACTGGAGTCAGAGCCGGACTATCCGCGGCCACTGACATGCCGGGAAAAGGACAAAATAAAGGGACATATCCGGGAGGCAATGGATGCTGGAGCTTTTGGATTGTCTACCGGCTTGGACTACGCTCCCGGTGCCTTCTGCGGCACAGAGGAGTTGGTTGAGATGGCCGCAGAGCTAAAACCCTACGACGGCATATACTTCTCCCATTGGAGGAAGACCGGGTTGCGTGCGGGAACGCCTAAAAAGCAAAAAAAGATTGAGGGAATCAAAGAGGCGATGGAGATTGGACGCCGAAACGGAGTGCAGGTGGAGATTTCACACCTGTCCAACGGATTCGATATTTTTCCCTCACGGGATGACTATATGCATGTTGCCGCGGCAGAAAGAACCCTCCAAATTATTGACGAATACGCGGCCAGCGGACTGCGTGTCAACTTCGACGTGATTCCCAACATCACTGGCGGCACCATTTTGATGTCTGATTTGGCCGCCTATTTTCGCCCCTGGGTTCTCTATGCCAATGGTCTCTCTCTGTTTATTAGGAACCTGCGCCATCCAGATTACCGCAGGCAGATTTCTGATTATATTTATGCAGGGAAATACTTTACCATCAATCCAAACGCCCAACCGGACTGGGATGAATGGATGTCAGTTATCCAATCCCGTAACAGCGGCTATATGGGTAAGAGTATTCATGAAATTGCCCTTGAAAAAAATATCTCCAGCCTGAATGCTTGTTTCGACTTAATGATGGAAGAGCCCGATATCAAGATATTTATGGCATCCCACTCTATGAACATTCATGCGGTACGGACGTACCTGCGTCATCCGTTGGCCACTGTGGGTAATGATACCTTTGTATTTGATCTGACAGGTTCATTGCACTATGATCCAGAATTTCCCAGGGCAAAGCCTAATCCCAATACGTACTGTGGATTTATAAAGTATTTGACGGAACTAGGCATGCCTCGCATGGAGGACTCCATTCAGAAAATGAGCGGCAAAGCGGCAGAAATATTAGGACTGACGGACCGCGGCTTTCTCAAGGAAGGATACCGTGCGGATATTGTTGTGCTGGATTTGCGTAATCTTGCCACAAATGAAAACTATGTGGAGCCGCGTACCTATCCCAGCGGTGTGGAACACGTTCTAGTTAACGGCGAATTTGTCCTGAAAGACGGCACACATACCGGTAAGCGTCCCGGCGGAACCATACGCCGGCAGACAAGATAATTCTCCAGCTTTTTGTGGAACAACGAAACACCCCTGGCAGAGTAGTCGCTCTGCCAGGGGTAAAACATCTTTAAGCATCTGGATCAGAGAGCCATCGGATGTTATCTTGACCTTGGTTTTTCAATTCTTTCCGCAAAATACTCAGGAATAATTTGGCTAGAGAAGAAAAGGCCCGATGAGATTTTTTAATCAATCCAATTTCCGCTTCCACAGTAGGAGAGAATAGGGGTACACAGGCGATATTGTAAGCCCTTGCGTATGATTTGTGGTGGTTATAAGCAAATATAAATGCTTTGGTATCTGAAATTAATTGGTAGGCTGCGTCCCGGTCTGTGGTAATAATTGCTTTGGAATAGATGGAGCGGTTAAGCAGACTAAATTCATCAAGATATTTGAGGCTCTCGCTTTCTTCCTCTACCGCCGGATGAAAATGGATATATGTGTAGTTGCGCAGATCGTCTAGAATGAGGGCGTCTTTCTGGGCAAGGGGGTCATCCTTACTGAGCAGAACCGACAAGTTGGTGGTGCAGATTCGCTGGTATTCCATACCCTTAGAGTGAATGGCATTTAACCAGAATTCTTTGTGATCATTTCCCAGCCAGATAATTCCCAACTCACTTTTTCCGGCATCCACATTTTGGATGACCTCCGGCGTGCTCATGTTGTTCATGGAAAAATGTTTTACAGGCTCATCTGGATGGAGTTTGCAAAGCTTTACAAAGGCTTCGCTTATGAAGGTGCTGTGGATGGTTGCGATTTTTAGGGAGGTTTGATTTTTTTCATCAACAAAATTTATTTTTTTTATTTCCCGGAACTGATGGACGATCGAATTCGCATAGGTCAGAAAGCGCCTTCCCTCAGAAGTTAGTTTAACCCCCTTGTGACTGCGAATAAAAATGGTGATTCCCAATTCATCCTCTAATGAGTTCACAGCCTTAGAAAGCGTCGGCTGCGATATATAGAGAATCTGTGCCGCTTGATTGAAGGAGCGGTTCTTCTCAATCTCTATTACATAGATTAGCTGCTGGATTGTCAAGATCTCATCCCCCGCTCTCCAGTGAACTGTTTTCTTACTATAAATATAAGCAAAGTTGAGAAGAAAGTCAAGTGCATGTCGCTGGCTTAAAGGGCAGCGCGGATTGGTATTAGTCTTATTTTGGGCCTAAAAAGTGAGAAGTCATGTATGTCAGAAATAATCCTGCATGTATAAATGGCGGCAATATATGAGGGAGCCCACGATGTTGAGGATATTGGGGCATTAAAGAACATCCCCATGGGCACTTTCGTTACGTAGACAAGTATAGACATATTTTATAAGAATATAAATTAATGCGATTATCTTTTTTCAAACAATGCGTGTATAATAAAGGTACAAACTTAATTTTAGGAGGTAATAGAAAAATGAGCGAACAAGCTAAAAGCCTGATGCAGAACGGGTATGTGGTTGACTGCCTGTTCCACGACATGATCGAAGATCCTCCGCTCCACTGTACGGCGGATAGGACGCTCGTGGATATGGTGTTAGAGGGAGGTGTGACTACAGTCAGCACTACGATCAAAGCAGATACATATGGAACACTGGGGTTTATGGACCTTTGTCGGGAACTCTATCAGTACTACCTTTTTGAGGAGACCCTTTCTAATAAAGCCAAGCTGATATATACCTACCAGGACATCGTGGATGCAAAAAAAGCGGGCAAATTAGGGATCATAATGAGCACTCAGGGTGCAGATGTGATTGAAAATGATATTCGGCTTATCTCCATGGCATATAAACTTGGCCTACGGATTGTACAAATTACTTATAATCAGAACGGACATATCGGTAGCGGTGTTTTCGAACCCACGGATCTAGGCCTTACTCGATTTGGACAGCAGGCTATTTACGAAATGAACCGGGTTGGCATGTTGATTGATCTGTCCCATGTAGGATACAAGACAACCATGGATGCTATGGCAGTAAGCAAGAAACCTGTTGTCTTTTCGCATTCCAGCGTAAAGGCTTTGTGCAAGAACCGGCGTAATCTGGCAGACGATCAGATCAAGGCCTGTGCTCAAACCGGTGGCGTGATTTGCCTGTGCCCCCACAGCGTTTTCTGCACAGATGAGAATTCCATACCGGATGTAGATGTGTTTATTAATCACATGAAATATGTCGCAGACCTAGTTGGCGTGGAGTATATTGGCATTGGTACGGATCGCTTTGTCCAGCCGACACTGTTGCATCTAATGTCTCGTACAGAGTTTAGTCGCACTCTGCCGGGATTCTTTGGGCCCTACGGTGTGGAAAACAAGCAAGTGACGGGTTTTAATCACTTTAACGACTGGGAAAATCTGGCAGATAATATGTTGCGCCGCGGTTTCAGCGAGTCGGATGTCGGCAAAGTCCTGGGCAACAACTTGATGCGGGTATTTAAAGACCTCTGGATGTAAATGAGCGAATAATTTATGGCATAAAGGATATTGCGGTCCAGGCCATCCTATCGGATCGGCCTGGACCGCTCTGCTGCTGTTATTCGTCCTGGGTGGCAGGGAGGCCCTCGCCGTCCTCACACGGCTCCTCTCCGCCTTGGCTGGGGAACTCTGGGGGTGGAGGCCGCTGCCCTCGGAAGGGGGCTCACAGAGGCCGGTACCGGCTTCCTTGCTGGACTGCCCACCTCCGGCTCCGGGACATCTTCCACAGCTTGCCGCTCCGCCGTCTCCAGGACCTCCTCGATCAGGCCCAGCACGAACTCCCGCTGGGTCAGCTTACGGCCAGTGCGGGCTGTCTCACGCTCCAGGTGCGCCTTGATCCGCAGGAACAGGTCCTCCGGGATCTGGAAGGCCATCGTTCTGCTGTTGTTCGCCATGATCGTCTTACCTCTATTTCTTTCATTTCGAAGTATTCGATAAGCAACTGGGTGATGTACTCCGCTGTGGTCAGGCCAGACTGCTTGCCTTTACGAAAGACTAATCTCGGAGTGGTAGGGAGTTCGACTCACCTTATTGAGAAAAAAGGGTTTTTGCATCTCCGGTTTTGTTATTTTGAAAAAACAGAGTCGGATTTTTAGTTTTCAGACTTTTTGAGCTATATTTTCCTGATTTCTTCGTATTTGCACAAAAACACCGCATTTCATGCGGCGTTTTTTGCTGTGCATCTTTTTTATCAACACATTTTGGTCCCCCGACCGATTTCAAATCCGAACTTTTAATCTCATAGAAAGTGACCCGTTCCGAGCCTTCCTTGTAGTTGAAGGTAATCAAAATGCAGTCATCGAAAATTGTGACCGAGTTCACAAAGCTGTCAATCAGCCGCCGTTCTTCTAGCTGCGCCACATCCAGAGTACGGAACTGACAAATCCAATAGGTCACATCCTCACGGGAGAGCAGAGGATGCTTCATCTCCTCCTGGATGATTTGCAGCTCAATTTTCTGCTTGGCGTCCTCCAGTTCATCTAGCCGCTGCTTGGTGGAGGCGTTGATGATACCGGCCTGGATCACGTTGAGCATATTTGTGATGCCGCGCTCCGCATCCTCCAACTGTTTCCGCAAAGCGGGGAGGGCACTGCTCTCACGGCCCTGCAAGTCCATTACCGCATCTGTTATGTATTCCACAAAGGCGTCATCCATGATTTTCGCCATCACCGAATTGACAACAGCATTTTCCAACGGCAGTTTTTTGACGCTCTTGTGCTTGGCAATGCAGGTGTGATTTTTCTTTGTGTTCACACAGCGGTAGTAGTGGTATTTTCGATTGGTTGAGCTGGTGCCGCTCTCGCCCACCATCATGGCCCCACAGGCGCCGCAGAATAATTTGGTCGTCAGCAGATAGTCGTCTTCCGCCTTATGCCGGGCGGGGGCCTTTTTGTTTTTCGCCAGCTTGTTCTGTACCCGGTCAAAGAGATCCTGGGGAACGATGGAAGGGATGCCGTTGGGGATAACGATCTCCCGATATTTGTACTCGCCCAGGAACTTCCGATTGTGGAGGATTGCCGCCACAAAGTTGAGGTCAATGGCCTTACCCCGGACTGTCGTGACGCCTGTATCATTGAGGTAATCCCGTATCTCTTTCATGGTAGCGCCATTGTCGTAGCGGGTGAACATCTCCAGCACCACAGGCGCGGTACGAGGGTCGATCTGGTAGTGGCGTTCGCTGTCGATGGTGTAGCCGAAGGTGGGTGTGCCGCCGTTGTATTTGCATTTTAGAGCGTTCTCTGTATGACCCCGGATGACCTTCTCCGCCAACTCCGCGGAGTAATATTCCGCCATGCCTTCCAGCAGAGATTCCAGGATGATGCCTTCCGGCCCTTCAGAAATATTCTCTGTGGCGGAGAGGACTTTGACGCCGTATTTTTTGAGCTGCGATTTGTATCGGGCACTGTCATAACGGTTGCGGGCAAAGCGGTCCAGTTTCCAGATCAGGACTACATCAAACAACCCCTTGGCACTGCCCTTTATCATTCGCTGGAAGTCCGGACGATTGTCGGTCTTGGCGGACAAGGCCCTGTCGATATAGGTGCGGACAAGGGTAATCTCGTTCTTTTGGCAGTATGCGGTACACTCCCGCAGCTGGCCCTCAATGCTCTCTCCCGCTGGCTGTCGCTGGAGTACCGGGCGTAAATTACTGCTTTCATTTTTCTTTCTCGGCCTCCTCCAGCATTTTGGTCAGCACCTCTTTCAGCCTCTCGCTCATGGGGGATGCCGGATCAAAACACATATCCACGAACAGCTTAAGGTCGGGTTTGCCCTGTTCGATGTGGGGACGATGCTCATAAAGTTTGCCCTGCGGTTCATCACACCGGCCAAAAATGTAGTCCAGGGAAACATCGAAGTAGTCCGCATAGACCACAAAATTTGCCGCGCTGGGGCTGGATGTGTCACGCTCATAGCGGTCAATAGCGGATTGGCTGACACCCAGCAACTCCCCCATTCTTCTCTGCGACAGCTTCACGCTCTGCCGCAATTTTTTCAGCCGAGAACCAATCGTTTCCTTTGCCATATGCTCACCACCTTCATGTTTATAATACCGCATAATCGAAACTCTGTCAACGCGAAATAAGAGCAAAGTATAAATTTATTTTCTGCTGGGATGGGCTGGCCCAGAAAAGAAAAAGCGTCCCGCCAGGGACGCGTAGCCAGCCCCGGCACGGGGCTGATTCAGGGGGGTGGGGCTTGCCCCAACAAGTGGCAACGGAGCAAGTGTTAATACACTTGCCCTGCTTGCTACTTTTTCTCAGCTCCGGTTATTCTTTAATCATACCGAGGGAGGAGATACAGCGGGAGGAATTTTACATAAAGTCTCCGGTCAAGTAAAATGGGAAGATACCATTTATTTGATGGAGGAGGCTTACACAATGGACAGTCACATCCTGACAAACAAACAACTCATCTCATTTAAATATCAGTTAAGATCAGAAGAGCGCGAGCAGAGCACAATAGAAAAATACATACGTGAAGTGCGATTCTTCATGCGCTGGCTGGCGGGACGGCCGGTAACAGCAGAGGCTATCACTAACTGGAAAAATTATTTACGGGATGAAGACTACAAGCCGGAAACCATCAACTCCAAGCTCTCCACACTGAATAAGTTTTTCAAGTTCATGGGTTGGCAGGAGCTGCGGATAAAGTACCTAAAAATCCAGAGAAAGCTATTTCGCGGCACAGAGAAGGAGCTGACCAAAGAGGAATACCTTCGCCTTTTGGAAACAGCTAATCACTTAGGTAAGGCACGGCTTGCTCTGCTCATCGAAACCATCTGCGCCACGGGCATCCGGGTATCGGAGGTAAAGTACATAACAGCGGAGGCCATTCAGGCAGGCCGTGCGGATATCGCGCTGAAGGGGAAGATCCGCACCATCCTGCTGCCCGGCAAGCTGTGCCGTAAGTTGCAAAAGTATGCCCAAAAGCAAAAAATAACTTCCGGCGAGATCTTTCTCACCAGAAGCGGCAGAGGCATCTCCCGCCGCCAGATCTGGGCGGAGATGAAAGCGTTATGCAAAAAAGCCGGCGTAGCACCCTCGAAAGTATTCCCCCACAACCTGCGGCACCTGTTCGCCCGGACATTCTACCGAGCCTGCCGGGATGTGACGAAGCTGGCGGATGTGCTGGGGCACTCCAGCATCGAGACCACCCGGATTTATCTCGTTTCCACCGGCATAGAACACGCCCGGCAGCTGGAGCGGCTGGGGCTTATTTCTTAAATCAAAATAGACAAAATTAATAAGTTGCCTCAAATCGTGGTAAAAACAGGTCCTCAACTATGATGAACTTTGAGGACTGTAGGTATCATATCATAAAAGTTAGGGGAATGCAATCCCATTTCCCTGTTTTTTTGCGTAACAAATCCTGCCGATCAACAAATACTGGATGACCGGCTTATATTTCTATACCTTTTTTAGCCGCGCGTGTTCCACGCGGGGCTTTTTGCTGCCCGCAAAGTCCAAACAGATGGTAAAAGAAGCGAGAATATACGACGGTCTATTAAGTCTGTGATGAAGAGAGAAAGGGGAAGGGTATGCCGCAAACGAGACAGCACATCCAGCGAAGCTACAGCCAGCAGCGCCAGCGGCATAGTCAGGTGGCGGACGCCGGCGTGCGCCTGACGCGGGACGGTATTGAACGGTTCATGGCAGTCTGTCAGGCAGAGGGCCGGGTGGAAGGTACATTGAAATGGTATCGCCGGGGGCTCAGTCGTCTCTATGATGACCTCCCAGAGGACAAGACGATCCGTCACGGCACCCTGGAGCACTGGCGGGAGCATCTGGTGAAGGCAGGGTACGCCCCCAGCACCATCAACAGCTATTTGTCGGTAAACAACGCCTACCTGGACTTCGTAGGCCACCGTGAGTATCAGCTGGCCAGCCAGTTGAAGCTGGAAACAGAGCCTCAGCCGGAGTTGACCCGGACAGAGTACCTGCGTTTGTTGCAAATAGCCCGTGCTCTGGACCGGGAACGTGTGTACCTTTTGGTGAAGCTATTCGGCACTACAGGCCTAACTGTACAGGAGTTAGAGAAAGTTACTGTTAAAGCGGTACAGTCCGGCAAGCTGACAGTCACCCCCAGCCGTAACAAGCAGGTACTGCGCATCCCAGAGAGCCTGCAAAGGGAACTTCTGGACTACGCTGCACGCAACGGATATATTTCCGGTCCCATCTTTCTCACCAAGGACGGTACGCCCATGAGCCGCACCTATGTGAGCACTATCATCCGGCAGCTCTGCACGGCGGCGAAGGTGCCGGAGGAGAAGGGCAACCCCCGGTGCTTAAGGCGGCTCTACCAGACCACCCGCGCGGGCATTGAGGACAACATCGCCCTGCTGGTAGAGCAGGCGCATAACCGCCTGCTGGAGCAGGAGCAGCTGGAGATTGGGTGGGCCGAGCGATAACGAGAGACAGAGGCAAAAAGACAGATAGAGGGAGAACGGACATGAAAGGAATCATCCTTGCGGGCGGCAGCGGGACGCGGCTGTACCCGCTGACCATGGTGACATCGAAGCAGCTGTTGCCCATCTACGACAAGCCCATGATCTTCTACCCCCTGTCCACCCTGATGCTGGCGGGGATACGGGATATCCTGATTATCTCCACACCCCAGGACCTGCCCAACTTTGAGCGGCTTTTAGGGGACGGCCGACAATTTGGTCTCCAGTTGTCCTACAAGGTGCAGCCGTCCCCGGACGGCCTGGCTCAGGCATTTATCCTGGGGGAGGAGTTCGTAGGGGACGACCGGTGCGCCATGATCCTGGGGGACAACATCTTCTATGGCGCGGGGCTGACATCCCATCTCCGCAAGGCTGTGGAGCAGGAGACAGGTGCTACCGTGTTCGGCTACTACGTGGAGGACCCGGAGCGGTTCGGTGTGGTGGCGTTTGACGAGGCGGGCTGCGCGGTGTCCATCGAGGAGAAACCAACTCAACCAAAGTCCAACTACGCGGTGACAGGCCTGTACTTCTACGACAAAAAGGTCTGTGAACGAGCCAAAGCCTTGCAGCCCTCGCCCCGGGGCGAGCTGGAGATCACGGACCTGAACCGGATCTACCTGGAGGAGGGCAGTCTCAATGTCATCACCCTGGGCCGTGGCTACGCCTGGCTGGACACGGGGACGGTGGACTCCCTGTCGGAGGCGTCGGAGTTCGTGCGGGTGATCGAGTCCCGAGAGGGAATACAAATCTCCGCGCCGGAGGAGATCGCCTACCGGAACGGGTGGATCACCCGTGAACAACTGGAGCAGTCCGCCGCCGCCTACGGCAAATCCCCCTATGGTGTCCATCTGCGGAAGGTGGCGGACGGAAAGTATATCTATTGAGGTGCAGGAATGA
>OFHN01000823.1_pt1 | contig 25636 bp, 25 predicted proteins | sample 1521321 | NCBI WGS metagenome assembly OFHN01 (sample SAMEA3504130, study PRJEB24116) | mouse gut metagenome | biome: mouse gut; feature: mouse-associated habitat; material: faeces | place: Denmark | collected 2011
CGAGGTGGTCGTGGAGGTGACGCTGAGCCGTTCGGGCGAGGTGGTGTCGGCGCACGTGGAGTCGGGCGGCGACGCCTGCATGCGTGAGACGGCGCGCCGTGCGGCATGCGATTCGCATTTCGACATCAATCCCGATGCTCCGAACAAGCAGCGCGGCACGATAACCTACATTTTTATTCCGCAATAACGACAGACAATCTACGATGATCGACATCGGCAGCGAAAATATTCTGTTGGTCGGGGCACTGTTGCTGGGCGTGGCGGTGATGGCCGGCAAGGTGGCCTACCGCTTCGGCGCCCCGGCGCTGCTGCTCTTCCTGGGCGTGGGCATGCTCTTCGGCCTGCGTTTCATATCGTTCCACTCGGTCGAGATGACCCAGTTCATCGGCATGATCGCCCTCTGCATCATCCTGTTCTCGGGCGGCATGGACACGAAGTTCTCCGAGATCCGTCCCGTGATCGGACCCGGCGTGGTGCTGGCCACGGCGGGCGTGGCGATGACGGCGCTGATCGTGGCGGGCTTCGTCTGCCTCGTGGCCCCGTGGCTGGGCATGGAGGTGCCTTTCGCCCTGGCGCTGCTGCTGGCCGCCACCATGTCCTCCACCGACTCGGCCTCGGTCTTCTCGATCCTGCGCAGCAAGAAGCAGGGCCTGCGCCAGCACCTCAGGCCGCTCCTGGAGCTCGAATCGGGATCGAACGACCCCATGGCCTACGTGCTCACGGTCCTGCTGGTGGGGGTGCTGACCGACGCGTCGGGCGGCACGGGCATCGGCATGAGCATCGTGATGTTCCTCGTGCAGATGGTCGTGGGCGCCCTGTCGGGCTACCTCATCGGCCGGCTGGCCGTGTGGACGATCAACCGCATCGCGCTCGTCAATCATTCGCTCTATTCGGTCCTGCTGCTGGCCTTCGTCTTCCTGTCGTTCGCCTTCACCGACCTGGTGCACGGCAACGGCTACCTGGCGGTCTACATTTCGGGTCTGGTGGTGGGCAACCACAAGCTGGTGCAGAAACGCGTGCTGAACGTCTTCTTCGACGGCTTCACGTGGCTCGTGCAGATCGTGATGTTCCTCACGCTGGGGCTGCTCGTGAACCTCGACGAGTTGGTGCAGCCCGAGGTGCTGGCGCTGGGTACGCTCGTGGGGGCCTTCATGATCCTGGTGGCGCGGCCGCTTACGGTCTTCGCCTGCCTGATGCCTTTCCGCCGTTTTTCGACCAAGGCGCGGCTCTATGTGTCGTGGGTGGGTCTGCGCGGCGCCGTGCCCATCATCTTCGCCACCTATCCCGTGCTGGCGGGCGTGGTCGATTCGAACCTGCTGTTCAACGTGGTCTTCCTGGTGACGATCATCTCGCTGCTCGTGCAGGGCACCACCGTGAGCGGCATGGCCAACCTGCTGGGGCTGTCGTACGAGGAGCGCGAGTCGGCGTTCGACGTCAATATGCACGACGACATCAAGTCGGTGCTCACCGAAGTGGAGGTCAATGACGCCATGCTGCGCGGCGGCACCACGCTGCGCGACATCGTGCTGCCCGACAATACGCTCGTCATGATGGTGTGCCGCGACGGCGACTACTTCGTGCCCCAGGGCAAGACGCAACTCGTGCAGGGCGACAAGCTGCTGGTCATCTCCGACCGCGGCGAGGAGCTGGAGCATACCTATAAGGATATGGGGATCGACGACGTGATGAAGCTCAGCCGCTGACCGGCGGTCGGGCTTGTGTCGCCTGTCCTGTGTCCCTGCTGCGGCCGTTTTCCGGTTCGCGGGCCGATGCTCGGCCGGGCGATTTTTGCGTCCGCACCCTTGGATCCGCAGCGCCTGACCGTTGATTCCTTTTTGTTTATGTAAAATCCCCCCCCCGAATTTTTGGATAATTCGGATTATTTGCGTTACTTTGCGGTTGCAAACGAAAAGAACTCATGCAAAACAGTAGTATAATCCTGCAAGGGATGCCCGATATGCGCGTCACCCCCCCCCGTAAAAGCGGGGAATCGGCTGTCGCTCGGGTATTTGCGGATTACGATTACGAAGTGCGCATGCGGTTGAGATAAATTCCGAAGGCCGTTTTTCCGGCCGTTGCAATCTTTTACTCCTTATCCTTCCGATCGACAGCGAGGCGCCCGGCCCGGATTTCCGAAGAGGCCGTCGCCCGAATCGTCGTGTGCGTCCGTGTGCGGATGCGGACGATCGGCGAGTCTCCTTTCCCGAATCCCGTGTTGCGGCGTCTGCTGCCGGTAAATGACCGCCGGGCGTGTTGCCTGCGGTGTGCGTCGCACTGTTCTGTGCGGGCGCATTGCAGGGCCGTACCGAGGGCGATTGTGCCGGTTGCCGTCGTAGTGGAAACAGGTTTCATCTAATATTTTTTATCCAATTATTAAAAACAGTTCGATTATGAAAATGAAATTCATGATGGCCGCGGTGCTCGCGAGCGCTCTCACGCTCGGTGCCTGCGTCGAGGACAAGGAGTCGCAGTCGGTGATCGACGTGCGCAATGCCAAGACCGAGCAGCTCAAGTCGGTGGCGGCGATGAACAATGCTACGGCCGAGGCCACGCGCATGCTGGCCGAGGCGGATGCCGCGCTGAAGGCAGCGCAGGCCGAGGCGGTCAAGGCCGAAACGGCACTCAAGGTTACGGAGAACGAGTTGGCCCGGGTGAATGTGGAGCTCGCGAAAGTCAAGCTCGAACTGGCCGGCGTGGAGATCGATTCCGCGAAAGCCGAGTTGGAGCTGAAGAAGACCGAGCTGGAGCTGAAGAAGACCGAGCTGGAGGGCAACAAAGCGCAGCTGGAAGTGGAGAAGGCCCGTGCGAAAGCCGAGCTGGAGACGATCGCCGCCAACCTGGAGACTTCGCTGCTTCGGGCCAGAACCGAGCTGATCGATGCGCAGATGAGCTACAACGCGTCGCTTGAACAGATGGAGGGCATCGAGAAAGCCCGGTTGTCGAATCTGCTGGGAGAATACACCCGTGCGGCCGATGCCCTGCTCGGCGCGCAGCAGACGCTGGCCGACAGCAAGATGCTGCTGGCCCGACAGGAGGCCGGCCTGATCGACCTGCGCGAGGCCAAAGAGGAGGCCGTTGCCGCGAACGACAAAGAGATCGAGAGGCTGCGGAAGGAGATCGGATACAAGAGAGCCGAGGTCGAAGTGTACGGGAAGTACCAGTCCGTATCGCGCGACGAGGCTCTGGAGGCATGGCAGAAAGCACAGAACGAACAGCTGGATGCCGACAAGAGCATGACGAAGGCCTTCCGGGATCATAGCAAGACGCAGGAGGCGGTGCGGGAAGTTATGGATAAACTCGGCAACTGTGCATACGAGGGAAAATACACGTATTTCCTCGGTTCCTATTTCGACGTTCCCTTGGAGCGCTGCGCCGACTATAAGAACGGCCGTCCGGCGGACACTTACGGCGATTACGGCTTCTACCGTTACGACGAGAAGACGGGCGAGCGCAGTTTCGTCTCGATGTTCCCTGCCGACGTGCAGGAGACGCAGCAGCTCAAGCGGCCCCATGAGGAGGGCATGACGCAGGAGTTTGTTACTTGGGATGAGTACGTTCGATACCATGCGTTCGACGAGGCGGGTTTCACGGCCTGGTTCGCCGCAATGGAGGAGTACGTTGCCGATCACGAGGGGCGGTCGTTCGATGACGCGAAGAAAGCTTACGCCGATGCCGTGAAGGCGGAGCAGGCTGCGCAGAAGGAGTATGCCGATGCCGTGAAAGCCGAGGCGGCAGCCAAGGCAGAGGCCGAAAAGGAGAACGCGACTGCGGAGGACATCCAAAAGTACGAGGAGGCCAAGGTAACGACGCAGAACAAGGAGGCCCTCTTGCATAATGCGCGCACGGAGTCGGATAATGCGCTGACCGGCAAAAATGTGGCGGAAGACCGCAAGACGGAGGCGTTGAATGAGATCGAGAGCATCCGCGAGAACTACGATGTGCTGGCGGCCGAGGCCGACTTCTTTGCGAAAGTCGTGGCCGAGCTCAATGCCGCGATGAAGACCCGGGCCGAAGCATATGTGGAGTATGAGAAAGCCGAGATCCTCCGTAATCTGAAGTCTGCCGAGGCGCGTGCGCTTTATACGATTTATGAGGAGGCCGGCAACATCGAATCGCTGATCGAGAGCCTGAACGCGCAGATCGACGGATACGAGGAGCGGATCGGACAGATCGAGGCCGATAATGCGGATACCGCGTCCATCGTCAGCCAGGAGCAGCTGATCGAGCGTCAGAAGCAGGTCGTGGCCAACAACGAGGCCGCCGTCGAGGTGGCGAAGGTCGAGGCCGACCGCGCCAAAGCCGCATTCGATGCCGCAATGAACTGAAACGACCGTAAAACGGCAAAAAGAAAAGGATCATGAAAATGAAGAAACTTTTGATTACGGCCGTTCTACCCCTGATGTGTCTTACCGTTTCCGCGCAGCAGCAGCATGCCGCCGGCGAAAACACACCGCGCCGAGGCGATGTCACGCTCGCGGCGACGGTAGGATACAACAGTTACGCGAGCGTGCAGGCCCTGCCGGGACTGGAGAATCAATACGAGGCGTCGGCCCTGTCCACCAATTGGGCGGACAAGAAGCTGATGGTCGGATTCGAAGGCGGCTGGTTCTTCAGCGACTCGTGGAAGCTCGACTGGGGCGGAGGGCTGAACTTCACGAACCATCCCGGGTATTCGGCCGTGCCGGGCACGGCGGATGCAGCGGGTGCGGGGGAGGACACCACGGGCGAAATTCCCGGCTACCGTGCGGTGGCCGATGCCTATTCGTTCTCGTACAACGTATTCGCGGGCGTCGATCGCTGCTACCGGCTGAAGAAGGTGCCCGACCTGATGCTGTACACCGGCGTGCGCGTCGGTTTCGCCTACGGCCTGAACGAACGGAAGTACGACGAACCCGAGTCGATGGGCAAATCGACCGGCGAGACGTGGAACCTGCGTGCGGGCATCACGTTCGGCGCGGACTATTTCCTCACGCGGACGTTCTTCGTGGGCATTGCGGTCGATCCGTTCTCCTACACCTACAACATGACGACCTACAAACCTCAGGAGGGACTGGGTGCGCTCGGTGCCGACAGCCACAACTATTCGTTCCTGGCCGCTCCGACCCTGAAGGTGGGTTTCAGGTTCTGACCGGGTAACGGGATGCGTCTGCGGGCGGAATCCGCACAGGGCTCCGGGGCGCTTCGGGTCGCCTGTTCGAAGTGGCTTTGAAGCCGGAGCGTGCGCCGAGGCCGGTGAAACGGAATGTTATGTTGTAAGGGTTCTTCCGCCGCCGCGTCCCTTTTCGTATGCACGGTGCCGCCGCATGATTGCGGCGGCACCGTATTTTTTTCGCGCACAGTAGTTTGTCATTTCGTCATCCGTTTCGGTCGCTGCCGCATCCTGATGTCGCGGAGGGTGTGTGCGACCGCCTCCGCTGGCGATGCGAGCCTACATTGCGGTCGAGCGTGCGGCGGCTCGACGAGCAGCAATATCAAAGAGGTCCGCATGCTTGCGCAGGATTCGACGATAGATCGTAAGTGGTAATGGATATTGGAATCATTATCTGCGGAAACTTTAGCGGGTGAGAGATGCACGGCCGCCGTAAAATGGTTGAACGAAACCGGCTGAATAACTCGGATAACGGTAACGCTCCGCCCGCTTGGCCGAGGCGTTACCGGTCTTTTTTTCTACCTTTGCCGACGGCCGCGCGGCCATGACACGTAACAATACGCAGATGACACAACAGAAGCAAGCCATACAGTTATTCGAGGAGCGCAAGGTGCGCACCGTGTGGGACGACCGCACGGAGGAGTGGTATTTCTCCGTGCTCGACGTTATTTCGGTTCTTACGGACAGCGTCAATCCGACGGACTATTTTAAGAAGATGCGGAAACGCGACGGGGAGTTAGCCGTGTTCGTGGGGACAAATTGTCCCCAGGTAGCCATGGTGTCCGAATCGGGCGTCAAGCGGAAGACGTTGGCCGGGGACATGAAAAGCATACTTCGAATCATCCAGTCGATACCGTCACCGAAAGCGGAGCCGTTCAAGCAGTGGATGGCGCTGGTTGCCGCCGACCGCCTCGATCAGATGCAGGACCCGGAGCTGTCGATCCAGCAGGCGATGGCCGACTATAAGCGGCTGGGGTATTCGGACAACTGGATCAACCAGCAGCTGAAAGCGATCGAGGTGCGCAAGGACCTGACCGACGCGTGGAAAAAGCGCGGCGTGCAGGAGGGGCAGCAGTTCGCCACGCTGACCGACATCATCACGAATGCGTGGTTCGGCTTCACCACGCGCGAATACAAGGCGTACAAGGGCCTGCACAAAGAGAACCTGCGCGACAACATGACCAACACCGAACTCATCCTCAACATGCTTGCGGAGGCTTCGGCAAAGGACATAACCGAGGCGACGGATCCCCGGACGCTGGCGGAGCACAAGGCGGTGGCGCATCAGGGCGGCACGATTGCCCGCAATGCCCGGCTGGAGCTCGAAGCGCGGACCGGCCGCAAGGTCGTGTCGCCGATCAACGCCCGGCAGGGGTTGCGGATCGCCGCGGGGAAAGCGGCGGAGGGTGCGGAGGCATCGGCCGACGGCGCCGCGCAGCTTCCGGAGGAGTAGGGACGGCCGGGCCGATCCCACCGGTCATGCCTCAACAAAAACGCCCCGGCCATCAGGTCGGGGCGTCGCCATCGGGTTGTGACGTGTGATAATCAAACAAACCGAACGGCTTCCAAATCTTTCGCGAAACAGCGGATGCTCTCTTCTATTTTCCGGGCTGTTTTTTCGCTGGGTTTCCGCACCCCGGCGATATAGTGCCCGAGTTGCTTTTGATTGACCCCCGTAATGCGCTCCAATCCGGCCAGCGTGAAAGCGTAGGCGTAATATTGCAGAAAGGAGGGTACGTCGTATTTGAATACGAACTCCAATTCGGGAATTTCTTTCCCCTCGGCCTGATACATTTTCTGCATTTCCCGATGCAGAAACGAAGTGTAAATCGCTAATTATTTGATTGTTAGGTTGCTGTGGCTGCCTGCCGCTGGCTTCGTTGTAAATACGCGGCAAATTATTTTTCGACGGATTTTTGGAGGAAATTATTTTCCCGGCAGGATGTAATCGATATGTAGAATTTCTTTCAATTTGGTTTCGATGCGTTCCCGCTCGTTGCAGTCTTTTGTCGATAGGCGTTCGCAGGGGATGCCGTAGAGTTCCAATATGCGGTCTTTCATTCTGTCGCGCTCCTTTTGCAGGGAACCCTCTTGATGATAAGAAAAACCGTCGGTCTCGATGGCGAGCACGGGCTGTTTGCCGACTTTGTTGTAAATCAGAAAATCGACATGTGTAAGACTGTTTTCTGCATATCGGCGCTCGATTTCGTCGAGCAGCGAGAAGTCGCGGATCAGCATCCGCAGGGGCAAATGGCACACGACGTCGAGGTGTCGCATGGCTGCGTTGTTGCACAAGATCTCTTCGATCAAAGCATAGGTCAGGTTTTCGGAATCGTATTCGGAAATCCGTTTGCGTGAGGCCAGATAAGCCATTCGTGCCTCGGTGTATTGCTTGTAGAGGCAGTCGAAAATCGAACGGATTTTGCTTTCGGTAGCGGTGAAGTTGTTGTACTCGATATAGGCCAGAAGGTCGCCGATGTTGCCGGTCTTTTGCTGCTTGTTGCCGGTCACGACAAGGCAGAATTTCCGTTTGGCCCGTGATACGGCGACGTTCAGCAGATTGGGATCATCGACGAAGTCGGAAATTTGATTATCGACGGTACACATGACGATGGCATTCTTTTCACGGCCTTGGAATTTATGCACCGTCGCGATGTCGATCGTCGTCCCCAGATGTTGCTGCAAAGCATCCACTTGTGCGTTGTAAGGCGCGATGATGCCGATATGCTCGCCCTCGTACGAAAGCGTCGGCAGCACTTCCTTTCGGATGACGTCGATCTCGCGCTGGTTCACGTGGTGGCTGTCATGGTTGCCCTCGACCGTTTTAACGGCGCAAACGACATCGGATTCGCCGTTGTCGCGGGTCATGATGACGAGGTTGCCGCCGTAGAATTTTCGGTTGCAGAAGTCGATGATCTTCGGATGGCAGCGATAGTGCTCTTTCAGCAGGGTTTGTGGAACATCGGGAATTACTCGGCAGACGGATTCCAGAAAACTGTTGCGGGCGCAGTCGTAGGATTCGGGAATCGTGAATTGCGCTGCTATTTCGTCGAGTTTGAGCCCAGCTTCCGGTGTCACGACATTCGGCAGCTGCATGGTGTCGCCGACGATAACGGCATTTCGGGCAACGGACAATGCCAGTGCTCCGGTCTCGATCGACACCTGCGACGCTTCGTCCATAATTACATAGTCGTATGTCGTTTCGGGCGACAGGCTGTTGCGGGCCGAAAACGTAGTACTCGATACGACGGGGTATTCGTTCAGCACCTCCCGGGCCTTGAAATAGAGGTCTGAGGATAAGAATATCGGCTTGGAACGGTCGGCTCCGTACTTACGGTGAAGCGCGTTTTTCAGATACAGCATCGACCGTTCGGAGAGCAGTTTCGTCTGTTCCTCTGCATGCTGCGATGCGACATATGCCTCCAATGCTGCGATTTCGGAGCGCAACGCCCGGTGTTTTGCGTTGTAAACAGCTGTTTGTATGTCCGATATAATGGCAGGTAAGTCGCGTCGGAAAAAGTCGCGCGAAAGCCCTTCGAGCAGTTGCCGGCTGCGAAGTCGAAGAACCGTCCAACGAAATTTTTGTCGCATATTTCCGAAAAAGCCGGAGTGAAGAGCCGCATCTTCGGCGAATTGTTGCAGGTCGAACCATAAGCGGGTCAAGCGGGGAATGCTGCCGGTTTTTCGCAAGACGATCTTATGATCGGGTGTTCCGATTTCCCGCTCGAAATGGCGCCGTTCCGTTTCCAATGCCTGCAACTCCTGACGGGCAATGGCAAGCCGCTCTTGCTTGGCGAACAAATCATTCAAGAGTGCGATCTGCCGGTCGATCCATTCGAGATACTCGGGCCGGTTCGCCTCGGTAAGGTGCCAAGATGCAAGGGCTTCCGGATATTGCTTTTCGTTCTCCTGACTCTCGATAAAACGCTGTTTATTGGCCGAATTGCCGAGCGGCGCGGCGAGAAAACCGAACTCGTATTTGATGAGTTTTTCCAGCACGTTATCGGTCGCCGAGTTGTTGCTCGAGACGACCAGCACCGTTTTTCCGGCAACGAGAATGTTGGCGATGATGTTCAGTATGGTTTGCGTCTTGCCGGTTCCGGGAGGGCCTTGAATGACGCTGACCGAATGCTCGAAAGCCTTTTGTACGGCTTTCAATTGGCTTGCGTTGCTGCCGAACGGATAGATCAGCCGCCGTTTCGCATACGTCTGCGGCCTGAAGAGACCGGGATTGAGATAGGTCGCCAATGCCGTTTCGTCCGACACGAAACGGACTTTGTCGTATTGTTTGGCTAGTAGTGCAGTCCCGTCGTCGCCCGGCAGGGCATTGGCCGCCGCGACTTGTTGCAGGTATCGGAAGATATTATTGGCCGCAGGATCGGCCAAGCATGAACCAGTTACCTGCAAATCGGAGCCTTTGTAGCTTTTCTCCGTGCCGTTCTCGAACCGGATGTGCCAGTAAGTCTGCGTATAGTCGCGAAACTTGAATATCGCTGCGATGTTCGTCAATCGACGCCCGTTGTGGGCCAACTGATAAATAGCAGGGACGAGCGATTCCGGATTCTTCAGCCACAACACTTTATCTACCCCATAGGCATATTCTTTCGGATTGCCGGCGAAGACGATGCAGTACCTGTTGGGTGCTTCGTCTCGGCAGCTCTCGATTTGGGCGGTGCGGATGCAACCGTTGATGACGATAAGATTCTGCGAGGTGTCGAGCATGTGAGGTTAGTGTCGTCGGGTTTTGGGGTAATTATTTATTCGGTCTAAATTATTTTCTCTCCGATAAGCTCCTTGTATTTTTTCTCATTAGGAATGATACGTATTGCAAATGCGCAGTATTTTGATGATGCAACATTTTTGCTCGTTGCTATTTTCCATTATTGAATCCTTTTTCATAGTGTGTTTGTTGCTTATGGCCTAAATCCTTATATCACAAAATTATAAAAAATAATAAACAAAGGATCTGGAGTGATTTTTTTCGAGACTAATCAATAAGATAGGCTGCTTTTTTATCGAATTTCCATTCGTAGATATATTCGGCTCCTTCGATGTTGATGACGAAAACCACGCGTTCGCCTTTAACCCGTGCTACATGGACATAGCCCGATACGGATTCGCCGGGATAGATCGTATTTTGCTTCATATAGCCCATCTGCTTGATGTCTTTTTCTTCTTGCAAGGCTTGGCTGAAATTGGCTAATCGCTGTTGTGAGGCTAAATTGGCTTGATAAGCAGCTGTTGCGTTATAGGTTGTTGTATAATAAGTGGTGGTGATGCCATTGCTGCTGTATCCAGTAGTGGTTGAAGTCGAGTAGCCTGCGCCGGCAGATGCCATGCCTTCGCTCAATCCCATGGCGATAGCAGCCCATGTTTGGGCTCGCTTCACCTTTTTCATGTACGCGTCGCATGTCCAAATTTGCAAATCTGTGGTCATGCCTTGATTGTCTGCGGAATATGCCGCAATGTTTAGTTCAGGTGTGAATTCAATGGGTGTTGTGGAGTTATTGGAGATAATCAAATCAATTCGGTGCCATTTGCCGTAATCTTTGACAATGGAGTTTGTCAAAGCGATAGTAATACCGTTCTTGAAATAGACTTCCCACGGTGTGCCGTCCCGATAGTCGACGAATCGTTCTGCAATTGCCGGGGATTCCCAGACAGGCATGTCGTCAGCGATTCGGAATTTCAGCGTATTTCCATTGTTGTCCGACAACAAATAATAGTCGTGGATCGGTTTGCCGGCATTGTATTCAACAATTCGGCAGGAACCGTCCTCGTTATAGGTTTTACATGTTCCGGATAATTCTCCTGCTTGATAAAAGGCGTGTGTCGTCAATTTCCCTTCATCGTTATAGCGTGTGTATTCGCCGTGCAGTCGGCCGTTCATATAGTGGGACTTTTCCGAGATATTACTGTTCCGGAAATAGGATTGTACCTCTCCGTCGAATATGGTTTTGCTATCATCGAGACTATCAATGGACAGAAAATATCCCTCTTTGCGTATTTCTCCCGAATTATAGAAATCTTTGAATTCTTTGAATTCTTTATGATGGGTCGAATCTGCCGGATAAAGAGTTATTCGATAATAATCTGCAAAAAGAGCATTTTGCGCGAGTAGGCCCGATCTGTTGTAGTAGAGCGTATCTATCCTTTCTTGGGCATAAGTGGCATAGCTTGTTATTATGGATATGAATAGTAGGATTCGTTTCATTGGAGTAAGTTGGGGTTTAGTTATTTGTGTTCCATTGGGTGGATTATAATTGTCCGATTCTCTCTGCAATAAGCGTTTTATATTTGCCTTTCATCTCGTCGGGCAGGAACGAAACGTCAATCCACTCGTCCCATTTCGGAATGGCCTTGATGAATTTCTTGAATAGGTTGTCGATTACCTTTTCGTCCATGCCCGAAGCCGTCATTGCCTGCACGAAATCGTTGCGGCGTAGTTTGCGTTTGCGGCCGTTCAGCGTCAGTGCCAATTCCTCGGTATCTTCGGGTAAAACGAGCGCTGTCGATAGCAGGTCATAAGCCGGTGTCAGCCCATATACACCCTGATTCCGGCTATACAGCGAAAAGTTTTTGAGGTGCATGTCGGCATTGCCCGTGAGCCACGAGAACAATACCTGCTCCCAGAAATTGACGACATCCAGTTTCGGGGCGGAAGAGTAGCGCAGAATCGTTTTGGCGATCTGCTCGTAGGAACCTTTGTATTTGTGTTCGGTCAGTCGCTCGGAGAGCTGGCAGAGGTCTTCCATCGGATATTTTTCGCCGTGAGGCCCTCGGTCGATACGGCGTGTGATGTAGCACAACTCCCCGTCGGCAAAGCGGATGAGCGAGTGGGGGACGACCTGCATCTTCGCGGCTTCGGCCATGTGCATGGTCAAATCTTCCAGCTCCGGCAAATGCGGATAATGTTCGGTCTGCGGTTTGAGGATGTAGCGGCCCCATAGCCCGACGATCGAAAAGCGTTCCGGTGTGTCTTTGCCTGCTTTGGCAATATCGAGCGACAGCTTCGCCTGCACTCCGGTCAGCGTCGTCTGGCTGCGGATTACCTCGCGGGCAAGCTCCGCGATATTGGCGTGCGTGTAGGGGAGCAAAGGAGCTTCGGTCGTGCCGAAAATCTTCTTGGAGCAGGACTTGTGGAAATCCCGCTCGCCGGCGGCTAATTCTTTGTAGCAATATAAACAACGCTCCATGTTACTCTTCCTTTGATTCGATGGGTACGACACCGACTGCACCGATGCAGTCTTTGCAGCAGGCCAAAAGCAGCGACATCCGATCGCGGTTGTCGATTTTCCAACTCTTCTCGGCAATGTCGAGCAGCCATCCTTCGGGAATCAATCCGTCGAAGAACGGGAATAGCACCTTGTCACGATAGACCTGCTCCGTAAGCGGCAGCGTGAGACTGACCGCTGTGGCATCGGGCAGGCGGAGATAGTAGGCATCGTAGCGGAACGTGTAACCAGTTTCGTCCTCGGTTAAAAGCCCCGCCTTGCGGTCGTAGAGGTAAATGGCAGCCTGTTTCATCGGTCATCCGTTTTTGTCATCGGCACCACTCCGACCTCGGCTCCGAATAGGTTGAGAATCTGATTGACTTTGTCCAGCCGCAGCGTCGGTTTCCCTTGCTCCAGCTCGCGCACGAACCGCAGTCCCACCCCCGATTTCTCGGACAGCTCGACCTGCGTCAGCCGAGGCTGCTTGCGCATATCTTTCACGTATTTCGATAATGTCGTCTGCATATTATACCTCTTTGGGTGCAAAAATAGTGAAATAATTTATATTTACACCTTTTGGGGTATAATTATTCTCAAATAATGCAACATGACCCCGATAGGGTATTCTTTTATAAGCTAATAAGGTGTGCTGATTTGCAGGGTCATATTATCTAATTGCTGTTCGAACTTATTGATGTTCTTGTGTGCAATATCTAACAAACCGACAACCTCTTTGGCTGCACCAATTCCTGTTTTTGTGGATGCGATGTCGCAATAACCGATTTCGGCGTTGAATTTATCCATCAAAAATTGTTCGATCGGGCTTATTTCACGTTGTTCTTCGTGCAACTCTTTTTGTAACTCCTCGATTTGGTCGTTATAATATTTGCGAATATCAGAAATCTCGATGGCGTCTTTGATTTTTGTACCAAGTATCCAACTTTTTGCAATCCCTTTTACAATATCGCTTTTAATCAAGTCGGTAGCTGCGGCGATAGCGTCCTCTGTCGACAACTCGGTTAATTTTTTACAAGACGGCAGATCCTTTATCAGGGTTGCATTTTGTGCAATATTCCGAAGCTGCATCAACATGTCGAATATTTGAATGGTGGCTGCTTGTGTGTTGTTGATGTCGTCTGTATATAAAAATGCTTCTACAAATCGTTTGCAGCGGGTGACACCTTGCATTTCCGTAGCAAAACATGTTTCGAGCATGCTGATCGTTTCTCTGCAATAGGCCTTGAATAGGGCGACAGATTGCACGTTGTTAGCGGCATTCTTTGAATTGTATTTTTTGCAAAGATGTTCGATTTGAGCAACGGCGTTTTCCTTATCTTTGATAACGAATATTCCTCGTGGTTCCATATGGCCGATTTATTTAGTGTTGGTTCGTCGTGCGCAACGTTTTTTAATTCCTAATTTATGATAGAGTTCTATTATCGATTCTCTGAGATATGTGTAAGATTGTGGCGCGCAAATTTGATCTTTTAAATCGGTTAGCGGTTTTGGGGACTGCAATTCATGCACTGTTTTGAATTTAATCGCATAGGAATCTCGATAATTCGTAAAATAGTGCATAAAGAAGTCTTCGGATATTCCTGCATGAATTTTTGTCTTTTTCCAAACTTCTTTCGGGGTTCCTTTGATGACCGAATCGATTTCGATAAGGGCGACAATCATTTTGATCGGAGCTGTTGCATACACGACAATGTATCGTATATCCGTAGGAATACGCTTGCGATATTCGTATCGTTTCTCCCCAGATAGTATTTTCTCAATATGACTTGGGTGAATGGATAATATGATTGTGTCAGTTCTCATGTATCAATGCTGAATATTGTTCGTTATCAATTTTTCGTATGCTTTGTATATATCCTTTTACACCAGCATCAACAATGCTTTGATTGGATATTTCTTTATCGAGCGCTTTATACCGGAATAGGATAACTAAAGTCCGTTTCTTCAAAATATTTTGTATGTCTGAATATTTATATACCGTTCTCTTGGCGATTGCAGGAAATACCTCATCGATATTTTCTGAAAACAAAACATCTTCGACGATTCCCATGCATTGTATGGATTTTCGGTCTTTACTTCGATAAAAAAGGATAATATCCCCTTTACGAATCGTTTTGATTTTAGCGTGGCATAAATATGCTTTTTTGATGGTATTGCCTTGGCAGGTATATAACGATTGGTCTTTCTCGAATAAAGTGCCTTTCATGTTGCTGAAGTCAGGGAATAAGTCTTCGTGAAATTGCGGTTGAATAGGAATGATGAATTTCTGAACGGATTCATTATCCTGGAAGTAGGGATAATATTTTATCAAGGATTCCAAGCTATTGCAATCGTCATCCCGCAGTTTCATTGGCTTGATATACACGTCGTCTTGTTTGTATTTGCCAAGGCAAGAAAAACCATAGTCGGTACACAAACCTACGAGTGTTTTCTGTTCTTCTCCAAACGTATGTAAGTAAACCCAATCCAAATCGTTCTTTACGCAGTAATCGAATGCGATATATAAAAGACGCTCACCCAATTTCTTTCCACGAGCCTTTGGATCTACCTTAAACGTGCAAAGTTTCAAAATTCGGCCGTGAATAATTTCCCCGTTGTCAGTCAGCCGCGCATCTTGCTCGTGTTTGTAGATGCAGATTGCGACGACATTGCTGTCTCCGTCTTCGATGCACCAGCATTTCCGCTTGTCTGTGGCACATTTTTGAAACCATTTGTCAAAACCGTCGTACGATTGCCGTAAAGATTCGAAGAATGGTTGATTCTTATTTATTTCATATAAAAAACGTTCTTTAACTCCGGTGTAGTCGAATACAAATGGGTCTGTCGTATATCGCTGGAGTAGAAGTAAACATTGCCCTAACCGATATACTTTATCCTGCAATCCGATTTTCGAGGCTTTCCGGTGAATGCCTTCGTCGTTTGTAACAAGAAGGTGCACTGCGCCCCGATACAAAGCGAACAAAACGTTATTATCGACCCTATCATTATCATTGGATTGCGACAAACCGAGTTCATTGCACTCTTGATCGGAAAGAATCGGTGGATTCTCTATCTGTGAATATTGCTTTAACCGAGATAATACGATCGTTCGTCTTTCTTGATTCTTGTCTCGATTGATGTCTTCAAATTGCATCGGATGAATATACAGGCAATGATGCTGCTCTGCGGAGAGCTTCCGCAGTTCAGCAAAGGAAGAATCGAGTGTTTTGCTCGTGTCTTCCAGAGGAATGAGAATATTTGTGTCTAATAGTATATTCATCCAATAGTTACTTAATTAGATGGCATCAATCAACACACGTAAGATTTTATATGCGGCGCCATAGGTTTTATTTGCTTCATTGTCTGGTATCAATTCTCCATGAAAAAGAGAGTTGCGCATATTGTATATAATCTCAATCAACCCTTTAGCGATATTTTCTTCTTCTTTAATAAACTTATAGTTTCCACATTGATAAAATTGTCTCTCATCATTTATATTAAAACCCGCTGTAAAATCTTTGGATATATATGGCTCAACTTGTTTATAGCAATTTAATATTCTATTCTTCCTGTCATCTTGTGAGATGGCAATAAAGTCTGGAAGAGTTTTGAGTTCATCTATATTATAATCTGCTTGATGTATACTAACAATTGCGTTCCCTGCTTGATTTTTGATCAACACATGTGTTTGTGTATTTCCGCCTCCTCCATTACCATATTGTACTCTATAACCGATCCCTCTATAACTATCTTCGGCTATATTTTGAGAATTTTTTCCTAATGTAACACACGTAAAGGTTATTCGCTTGTCTTGATTGTGAATATAGTGATTCTCCAATAAATCATGCAACTCTCCTATTAGTCCTTTGAAGTAAACCCCATCTTGATTTACGGCATTAAGCAAAGTACAGATCTTATTTCGAAATGGATTGGTATTTTTCTTAATCTCATTAATTTTGTCTCGATCAGTATGCAATGCAGGGTAACTAACATTCATCCACGCATTAAATGGAATGTATGCTTTTACAAACATCCCAAAATAATCGATGTCTGCTAACATTTTCCACTCATCCTTATGTGCTATATAATGATTTGCCATATATCATCTCCTGTTTCTTTGCTTTTTAGCAAACTCTTCAATGTTAGTATTATTCTATATTCAATAATTTCATCGCCACGTTTTCTCCTTTTTCGATGGTTGTTTCAACTGCGGTTTTGGCAAGGTTTAATAATCGGTGGCTTTCTTTGCGTAATGTAGTACTTTGTTGGACTATATTTGCAATTTTATTTTGAGTATCTATGTTTATTATAGGTAGACTTATAGTAGTAAACTCAGCTTTATTTATTGCTGTTAATATTGTTCCAGTACAAGCACGTTTTAATAGTGCTTGAATCGCAGGGGATTTAAACAATACCAATGACGTTTCTGAATTTATTTTTCGTGGAGATAAAACATAAAAACCGGTAGAGCACAATGCACCATCGTATTCTTCTGTTATAATCGCACAGCTTTGTAAAGAACCTTCGATCGAAGAAATGATAATATCCCCAGTATGAACGATGTGTCTTGCTCGGCTCGGAAGATTTGCCCCGTATTCGTAAGAGCATCCTGATATTTCGCCGTTTACTCCGATGTCTGATAGTTCAATGTATTTGTAGCGGGCATTGTCATCGGGAAGGAAATTTTTATCACGAAAAATATATAGATTTCCAATTTTGTCATGCCCATATGGAGATTGGGAAATCTGATCGATTATTTCGTCGTATTTGGGTTGATAATACTCTGCATCCAATCGACCGCTATCGACAAAATCGGAAAACCGTTTTTGAGATACATTCACATCTGCGACTGCTATCGCATTAGTCCCTAATTCGTTATGCAATATTAATTCTGCATCGGAATAAGCCTTCTGCGATAAAATTCTTAAAGAATTTGCTTGCGTAAAACAGTCTCGGACTTTTTGTTGCAAATTGATATCAAGAAGTGGAATTTCAATTTCTTTGACTTCTTCCGGATTTACATTAGTTTGATTAATTGATTGCCTTGCTCTGCGTTTTACATCCCATTCGCCATATTTGCAGCTCAAATAGGCGCACAGATATTCCGATAATATGCCGTCTTTAGGATTCAGCCTTACCAAATAAGAAGCAAATGTCCGCTGTATATCATCGTTTTGATAATATACACCCGTTCGCCCGACCCACTCAAAAGAGTTGGTCCTATTAAATAGTACGTCTCCGTCTTTTAAGGCAAATTTATTGAAGTCGGCTTGTGTAATATCTGCATATTTATCGGCATCAAGATCACATAACATATCATGAATCTCGTTCATGCGATAAATCGGATATCCAACAGAATCAGTATTCATCTCGATAGATATACCGTATTGTGACGAATTTAGATATTCCCCGATTTTCGCATAAATAAGATTCGGATTTTTTTTCGGTTCTTTTGTATAGAAAGAACTATCTATTCTAAAATCCTTATTATATAAAACTTCATATAGTTTTTTTTCTTTTATCTCCAGCCCCTCCAATAAAGCCTCGTATTTTACTTTATCAAAGGGGCCTCCACGAAAAAAGAGAGTTGCTCCTTCTTGGCGAATTCGACAAATGCTTCGGCGATTCCGTCGGGAGTAATCTGCTCTATCTCATTACAGCTTTTATCTTCGTTCCAATTATAATTAACGGTTGCAAACAAATCGTGATAGACGATAGGGTGCCCATATTTGTCGCAAAGAGCAAGTTTTGGATCAGTTGTCGTACCGCTTTTATCCTCTTTCCAATATAGTTTGTCGCCACTGTTGTTTTTGCCTTCCTTCTGCTGGGTCGCGAAGAAGATGTTATAATCATCGACTTTCGGACACAATACGTCATCCCATTTTTGAACAAACAATACGCTTGTCTTGGTGCCTGTATGCGGCTTAAAGGTGTTGCCGTGCAGTCCCACGACGGCAAGGATACGACATCGCTCTGCAATATATTCGCGGATGGCCTTATCGCTGCTGTTATTGAATCTGCCTTGCGGCAATACGATTGCCATACGCCCGCCCGGCTTCAAGAAGTTAAGGTTGCGTTCTATGAAAAGAATATCACGGCTGACACTTTTTTGCGCCTTGCCATTTTTCATCCCCAAATCGTATCGGCTTAAAATTTGGCCCTCCTTAATCTCTCCGGCGAAGGGTGGATTTGCCATCAGAACCGCAAAGTTGAATTGCCCGAAATCGTTGCCGATGCGTAACTGTTTCAACTTTTTGAATCCTTCATTGTAAGTATCCACCCAAACTTCCTCTTTTGTAACTGTATTCCAACGAGCCCAATCAAGAGTATTTAAGTGCAAAACATTCGTATGACCGTCGCCGGCAATTAGATTTAGGGTTCGAGCGACGCGAACGGCTTTTTCATCGAAGTCGATGGCAAAAACATTATTCTGTACATATTCGATTTCCGCATGGCTTTTCGGTGTTGCGGTAAACAAATGACTGACGGGCTTATTCGCTGCAATCTGCATCTGTTTCCATACATGGAATATGGTATGCACAGGGAATCCTGAACTTCCGGCAGCTGTGTCAATCATCTTTTCATCGACCTGCGGATTGAGCATTTTGACACACATATCAATAACATAGCGAGGTGTGAAATATTGACCTTTTTCACCTTTGCTGCTTTTGCTCATCAGATATTCGAAAGCCTCGTCAACTACGTCAAGATTAGAATTGAACAATTTCACTCCTTCGAGCGAGGAAACGCAAATCGACAAGTGAGGAGGTGTCAGCGCGATTTTGGCGTCTTCAGCAAATACACCCGTCCATTTGCTGCAAGCCTTGCGGAAAAGTTTTTCGATTTTTTCTTTCAGCTGAATATCGCTTTGTCCGGAGTTGCGGAACTCGAGGTTGTAATCTTCATCCGTAGCACCGATTTGTTCATCATATAATTTGGCAAATATCAATTTGAAAACTTCCTCAAAAACATCAACGCCTGCATTAGCCAAAACCTCATCCTCCATTTCGAGAATCAAATCTTTAAGCGACTTTCCTGTTTTGGTCAATTTGTCATTCTTGACCAAATCGTCCATCGTAAAAGGAGTTTGTAGGATATTCTCCAATGTTTGGTGTACATTGGGAATATTGGGAATATCCTTGAAATAATTCGGATTTTGACGTTGATAATAGGCTATCGTCGTTCCGTTTGTCCACACGGCCATACTTGCACCCGTCGCATGAGTGTAAGATTTCAGTTGTTCACGACCATCTTTGGCTTTCGGTTTTTTTAACTCAACGATGATGTAGGCGACGTTGGCATCTTCATTATCCCGGATCACGATATCTGCACGTTTGGCTTCTCGACCGAAATAAATCGGATATTCAAAAGCTAATCGACTTTTAGGATAACCGTAATCGTTTATTAGTTTGGCTGCATATAGTTGTCGTACTATTTCTTCCGGGGTCAGCTTGATCTCTTTGTTGCGAATAAGACATGATACGGTCGGATAAATTTTACCTTTTTTATCGGTTCGTTCGATTATTCTGTTTTCCAATTCTTCAATAGCATTTTGACTGAAAAGGTCTAAGCTGTATTCGGAACCTTTGAGAATTTCATTAAGTTTCATATGTTAGGGTCTTTTATTTATTGCCTATTAAATCTTTCGGGTCTACTTGGAGAATCCTTGCAATTTCGAATAACTGTTCAAGGCTGGGTTGACGGCGATTGCAGACATAAGCATTAACAATACTGAAACTCTTGCCGAGCTTCTCGGCCAGCCAAGTCTGTTTGATGCCTTTCTCTTCAAGGACTTCTTTTATTCGATTCATGTGTGCAGACATCTTATTCGGTCGATATTTGCCATAAAGATATGAAAAAATCCGCTATATTAAAATGAAGCGTTCGAATATTGCGGAATTTGGTTGCGGAATAGATTCTGCCGTTCCAGATTCAGCCATTTCCTTTGGTAGCGACCAGCCGATGCCGCCGGAAAGAATATCCGCAAGGTTTGCGGAGCAACTTGCATGACCTTGCGGATTTCTTTCGGCGGCAATACCTTTGCGGACGAAGGGAATGGCTTATTTGTTTTTCAGCCGGGAGGCATTTTCGTTCAGACGATCGGCTTCGCGTTCTTTGCGCCTTGCTTGTTCTTCCAACTGCACTTTGCGTTGTATGGTTCGTTCATATTCTTCGACATCTTTCTTCATCTCTCGGATTTTTGCGTTGTCGCGGTTTAGTTCGAATAGTTCTTCCAGTTCGACAATGTGGTCGGGTGTCGCTTCGCCTTTCATTTTAATGTAGCGGTATTTCAGATCGTTGTCGATGCGGTCGTAGTTGGGTTTAGCCACCCAATACAGCATCGTGCACAGCAGTACGATTGTCGTCATCATGCCTATCATCGCCCAGAATACTCCTTGCGATTCGATGGCGAGCGATATGCTGTGCTGCACGATTCTCGGCGGCAGTTCGGTCGGGATTTCGATTGCGTCGATAGTTGCTTGCAGATTGTCTATACTATCTTGTGTTTTTGCGTTGCTCTGTTCGATGCTTTCCAATCGTCCGGTAAGTTGGGCTATTATCGTTCGATTCCTCTCTTGTTCGGTATGAACGATTTGTTCTATTCGTTGCGGCCAATCCGTATCGGTCGGTTGATTATGCTTTGCCGACAGTTCGGTTTTGATGGTTTTGACCAACGTTTCCTTGAAGTCTTCATACATTTCGTAAGACATCATATTGTTTTCTTTCATAACGGATTGTCGATTTAAGTTTACAACTTCATTTTCGGTTTATTCTCTTTCTGGTCTCGTAGTTTGCGTTTTCGCTCCATGGCTGCAACGGCCATTGCTTCGGCGACGGTGTTGAGCAACGCCGTAATGCGGGCGATATGTTCTTCGGAGCTTTCGCCGGGCTTGCGTCGGAGTTGAGCCGCAGACAATCCAATAGGCGAATCATTGGGAGGTAACGGCAATGTGCCGATATTGCCGCCGAAGTTTATAGAATCGTTAGCAATTGGCCTCTTATTCCCGCTTCCACCTGCATTGCCGAATAGGTCGGTGTATGCCGACCGATAATTGCCTATGGCCGCATGGAATCCCTTTGCGAGCGTCGTCCGATACTGGGTTTGTTGCTGTGCCTGCGTAAAGTGTCGATTCAACTTTGAATAGCTGAATTGCCGGTCGATTTTCGACCCGGAAAATTCGAATCCGTTTTTGCTGAACAGCACTCCTTGCTTTTGATTGGTCGAACCGCAATACTTATAACGCATAGCAATACCGTACTCCTTCAATCGAAGCTTCAAATCGTCCCAATTACCGCAATTCGACAAACAGGTTTTGATTGCGTCGTATATTTCGTACTTCGTTTTGTCGGGTTCTCGCAGGTGCTCCTGACATACCGATTCTTTTCCCGGCGCAAGATGCAGCTCGTATTTCTCGGTCAATGCGCGACAAACCTTTGCATTGCGGATTTTGATGTTTCTGTCCGATATGGTTTGTCCGTTGTTGCCTATCCGATTATAGACCAGATGGCAGTGCGGATGCGGTTGGTCGAGATGACGCACCAGCAGGTATTGGGTATCGGTAATTCCCATGCGCTGCATATACTCTTTGGCAATCTGTGTCATCAACGCATCGGTCATGCGCGGCGCGTCTTTCGATGAAAACGAAAGGGAGATATGCCCGACAGCATTCTTGATACGCGGATTCAATAGTGTTTGGTCTTTGAAGTCCTGCATCATCTCCCGAATGTCTGGCGGGGTTACACCCTCGGCTGACAATATTCGCGATTGTTCTTTTGTTACATATCCGACCGTTCCTGCAAATGATGACCCGGAGATGATTTTACCTATCATCGCGAAGATTCTTTAACAAAGCCTCAATGTCCACGACAATAGCCGCATGTCGGGACACTATCCCCGTAAATCCTTTTGCATGGGCGAGGCGGGTGAGTTGGTTCAGGTTGCGGGCCATGCCTTTGAGCTGGGACATGAAGTCGAGATGTTCTCGGCGCAGACGCTCGCGCACACGACCGACAGCTATCAACTGCCGGAGGACTTCCGTGCGCGGTCGTCCGGCAGTACGGGCCAATGCTTGCAAGCGTAGTTTATGCTCCGTGTCGAGACGGAGGGTTATGCGGTATTCCTGTTTCCGGGCTTTGCTCAGCGGCGGCCGTCCGCCCGTATGTTTGGAGTGTTGCATGGATTCGATTATTCGTGTTAGATCATCGGGATGAGAGCTGCAAGGCGAGTTTTTGGCTGACAAAAACACAAACTTGCCTTACTACATTTTCATACCCCGCTTGCGTTTGGGCGCAATATGTTGTCGGGACTGTTTCGCCTGCCAATACTCGTTCAAATCCTTATGCTCCCGATAAAGATGCGACCGGTTAATAACGGTGCTGTTCGGGCATAGCCGTTTCAAATCGGCCGTCGCTTTTTGCCCTGCCTCGTCGTTATCGAAGAACGCATGAATCGTCGTATGCCGGTCGAGAAACGGAATCGCTTTCGGCAGGTTGACAACCGAGTTCAGCACTGCGGCATCGGTTTGCAATTGCTTTTTCATCGAGAGGTAGGAGAGGAAATCCATAAATCCTTCGAATACGATGACGGTATCGGAACGGTTGTCGATTGTCGTAATATGCTTGGGCGATATGCCGCCCTTGAAACGTTCGGAGCGCAGTTCCCAACCTCCGGCATCATTGCGGAATCCTATCGCGAAATACTCCCAGCCATTGATTGCGTAGTGTACCTCCCGGCAATAGCCGAAAGCTATATCCGGGTCGATTCCCCGCGACGAAAGGTAGCCAACCAGCGCCGGATGACGGAGCGGGATATCGGAAAGCAAGCGGAGCGCGGGGACGGTCGGTGGAACCGATGACGACACGGGAACGACCATCGGTGTTCTCTCACCGCTGCCGAGGAACCGGATGGCTTGCGCAAAATCGCACCGTTCCAATCGCATCACGAGGTCAATAATCGAACCGCCCGCACCCAGCCCGAAGTCATACCATAGGTTCTGCAGGTAGTCCACCTTGAAACTCGGCGTTCGTTCTTCGCGCAGCGGTGAAAGATAAAGGCCGTATCGCGGATTGTCTTTGGTCGGGTACAAACCCCGTCCGGCAAGGTAGGTCCGAATGGGAAGGCGTTTGATAGCTTGAATCGTTTTCATAAAATCTATTTTCAGTGAAAAGAGAATATTTATTCTTTCACTGAATTATTTAATGGGAACGATTCGATTCAAGGCTGCTTCGACATCGCTGTCGCGAAACAGGACACGCCCGCCGATTTTGTGGGCGCAGATTTTACCGCGATTCACCCAGTCGGTGAGCGTCACGAGCGAGATGCGCAAACGGCAGGCGGTTTCGTGCCGCGTGAGATACTTCGTGTCGGTTTTCGGATGTATGGGACGCAGCCGTTGCAGCTCGTCGCGCAGGGACTCCCGAATCATCTCCGAGAGTTGGTCGGCAGTCATGCCATTCAGATAGATTTCCTTTGCCATAGTTCTTGCGATTTAACGCTCCAAAGGAATAGGTTTATCGGAACTAACTAAAATAAGTAATTGTGTTACAAGGCGAAGACACTTCGAAGACATACGATGTCAAGTTAAGACAATCCGCGAGTAATTATTCCATTTTTCAAGGCGGATTTCCATGAATTGCGGAGATTTGCGCAATAAAATACCTGCGTGTAAAGTGATTAAAAAATCATAAAAAAACAGGGAGCAACGATTCGCGCTCCCTGCAAAACGGTTGGAGGTTTTAACCGTTATTCGCTTTGTTCTCTATCAAGATACTTTTGCAGCGCTTCGCGAATAGCCGATGAAGAGTAATATTCATCCCGAGACATCCGTTCGTCGCGACAGCCCTCGAACCACCTGCTGCTCAACCAACGGTAGAGTGTCGGACGGGTGATACCCAATGCGGCGGCCAACTCCTTTTTGTTCATCAACCGCCCGCCGTCGAATGCCGGCAACTCGTTTTTGTCCTTGCGGATATATAGCCAGCGGTCAAGATGCCGAAGCGCCTTATCCACGTTTTTCAGTTCTTGTTCATAACTTTCGTATGCCCACACGCGCAAACTTGCCAGGTCGAAGTCTGCAAACTCCGGCCGGGAGCGCAATGCCTCGACCAGCATGTCGAAGCATGCCAGTTCGGAAGCCTTGATTTCTATTTTGCGACGGCGGGGCATATTTCGTGTAATATTTAATTTTGCTTTTAATTTTACTAAAACACAAAATGCTAATATACATTGATATACATTCGAGGTGTTTGAAAAAGCATTTGAAAAAGCATTTGAAAAAGCATTTGAAAAAGCATTAAACGATAAGCCAATCAGAGTTCGGTCCTTGTGATTTATTCTTTATTTGTCCGCGCTTTCTCAACTTAGTAAGAAGATTGGTAATTTTATCCTTTTTTTGTTTATCATCAAGCAAATCCGGTAATAATCTCCATAATAACTTGTCGATTTCTTTGCGCGACAATGATTTGTGATCGCGCAATGCCGTCATCAAAAACTCTTCGCAACTCTTATTTTCAAGTCCTTTATGCTCCGAATACTCTATTTTTTGTCCTACTTTCTGGGCGATATGCTTCGCAATATAGACTTTGGGCTTGCGGCCTTCGATCAGACGTTTGCTCCTCAATCGGGCAATCTCTTCATCGGATAACGGTTTCCCCAGCTGCACACGGTTCAGCAGTTCGATGTCGAGCAGGTTCAGATCGCTATTTCCTGCCAAAATATTGGCGTAGTTCATGTCGAGGATTTTGCCCGTTATGGTAACTTCGACGCGATTGTCGGCCAAATTATAATCCGGCAGAGGGAACAGTCGCTGTCTTTGATAGTTGTACATCTTACGGATGCCGCTGCCGATCGTATCGACCATTTTCAAACCAACCATGGCCGCTACCAAAAATTGATTTCTGTATCGCTCCTCGGGAGCATCACTGACGAGCACTCGTTCGATATTGCCCGGAATGAACGAGCCTTTGTTCGAGAACACCAGTTTGTCGTCGTATTCCACCACGTTGATCTGACCGCCAAGCGTATAATCCTGATGGGCGATGGCGTTGTTCAATGCTTCGCGGATGACATACGGTTCATAGGTGTCGATCTCTTCGGGAAAGAGTGTTTTATATTCCGGATTGATGTAGCGGTATTTCAGATTGCGAATCTTGTCATATATTTTGTCGACAGCCAGAATGAACGGACAGGAGGCAATCATATAGTCGCGCTCGATATTGTTTTGTCCGCGCAGAATCCATTTGATTTTGGCGACTGCCGGAGAGATCAGATACTCGC
>OFHN01000825.1_pt1 | contig 25534 bp, 30 predicted proteins | sample 1521321 | NCBI WGS metagenome assembly OFHN01 (sample SAMEA3504130, study PRJEB24116) | mouse gut metagenome | biome: mouse gut; feature: mouse-associated habitat; material: faeces | place: Denmark | collected 2011
TCTTCCCCCGCAAAACGTAGTTTTGCGGCAAACGGGCCAAGGGGTGAAGCCCCTTGCAGAGGTTTGGAAACAGAGTCTCCAAGGTCTTTCCCTTCTCACTCCAGCTTCTCGCCGTTTTTCACTGCTAAATACGCCTTTTTATCCCCCTTCGTCCGCAAAATCCCCATCAGCGCGGAAAGCCCCTCTTTCGTCATGCACCGCTCACCCTCCCCCTGTATCCGGTAAGCCATACGCAGCGTTTCCTCCGCCTTTTCCACACACCCCGCCGTCGCAAAAATCCGCCCTGCTCTGTCGCAAAGCCTCCCATATGCCGCAGTCGCCGCGCCGTCCTGCGCCCCTAACAGCAGCGCGCGCTCCAAAAGCGTTTCCGTGTCCTTTTTGTTCCCCAAAGCGGCATGCAGTGACGCCGTTTTCATCAGCAGGCGTACAAAATTCCCCGTTTCCCCTTCACGCCCCCGTATGGAAAGCGCAAGCGCGCTGTAACACTCGACCGCCTCCTGATGGCGTTTCAGCTCCGACAAAATCCTCGCCGTCCGCTCCGCACGCGCCTCGTACACAGCATTGTACGGCAGGTGCAGTTCCTTGTACAGCTTATTCCATGGCTGGTAAAACGCCGTCGCACGGTCCTTTTCGCCCTTCTGGAAATAATAATCTCCCAAAAGCCCAAGCAACGCGCAGTAGTCCTCGGATTTCATATCTCCGTATTCCGCAATGTATTCCTTCGCATTCACCAGCTTGCGGAACGCCTGTTCCAGTTCGCCTTTTTTCAGCCAGTATTCCCCCAGCCAGCGGCAGGCGCGGATATACGTTTCCCCTTCGCCCTCTTTTTCCGCCAGCGTGAACCATTTCACAGCCTCTTCCTTCCGCCCCATGCGGTTCAGCAGGTCGCCCAATGCCAGCGCGGTCCGCAGCGCAACTTTATCCTCTGGTCCGAAATCACGGACGCGCTCCTCGAACAGCTTCGCAAACATCTGCGCCGCATTTTCCGCCTGCTGGCGGCTCAGCCCAAACATAGCCGTATTCTTCCGCGCGGCAGGCTTTTCTGCCCGCGCTGTCAAATACGCCTGCCGGCGCGCCTCGTACGTTTCGTCCGGCGCGGTGCCGCATCGTTTCAGCTTGCCCTCCGCCTCCGCAAAATACGCTTCCGCCTTTGCTTCATTCCCCGCCAGCCGGTAACAGTTCGCGACTGCAAGCAGGTTATTTGCCGCCGCAAGCTGTTCCTGCGGCGTTTCCTCAAAGTTTACGTCGTTTTTCTCCTGATAGAGCGCAATGGCTCTGTCATATTCCCGTTTCTTCGTAAAAACACGCGCAAGCATTTCCAGTGTTCCCAGATACTGCGGGTTATCCTCGTCCAGCATTTCCTTGCGGATTTTCGCCGCAAGCTCCAGCGCGGCGGCAGCTTCGCCCAAATCCTCCGCTTCTTCGTAGGCAAGCCCCAGCTTTTCCAGTGCGGAGGCATAACGGGGATGCACCGCGCCGTACCGCTGTTCCGTAATCTTCACACCCTCGCGGCAGAGTGCTACAGAAGCGGCATATTCGCCCTGTTTTCTGCGGATTTCCGCCAGAAGCTGCAAGCTCCATACATATATGCTGCTTTCACCCTCTCCGCAGGCGCGGCGAATCGCAAGCCCCTCCTGTATCGCCGCTGCTGCCGCTTCGTATGCGCCCTGATGCTCATAAAGCCGCCCAATCGCCGTCAGCGAATCCGCACAGCAGGAATCCCCATCGGAAAACGCCTTGCGCCGGATTTCCAGCGCCTGCTGATAGCACTCCATCGCCTCGGCATATTTCCCCATATCGTCATAAAGCGTGCCCATGCTCATCAGGCTTGCTGCCGTCTGCGGATCATTGTCCCCCAAAAGCAGGCGTTTTTGCGCCAGGGCTTTCTGGTTCAGGGCAAGTGCCTTTTTGTATTCCTTCATGCCGCAGTAATCCACACTCAGGTTATTCAGTGCGTCAGCGTAAAAAATATGGCTGCGCCCCAGCATACGCTCCACCAAATCCAACGCCTCCCGGTGCAGGCGCAGGGCTTTTTCAAACTGCTTATCCTTGCAGCAGATCGCCGCCAGATTATTCAGGCTGTTGATAAAATCCAGATGCTCCTCGCTCATCAGGCTTCGGCGGATTTCGATTGCCCTTTCACAGTATTCCACCGCCAGATCCGTCAGCCCTGCCTTTTCGCAGACTGTCGCCAGCGTCAGCGTTTGCAGCATAAAATAATAATTTTCACTGCCGCGCTCCTTTTCAATCAAATCCAGACAAATTTCATAAAAATAGATGGCTTTTTTGAAATTGCCCTGCCTGTCATACGCCCTTGCCAGCGCGCCGTGGATATCCGCCAGATCCATTCCTGAAAAGCTGGCGCACTGCCTTGCCCGCCGCAGAGCCTTGCCAAACATCTCCAAAGCCTTCGCGTTGTTTTCCATAAGCTCATAGGTATTTCCCAAATGGTACAGGCTGTGGATATAATCCATAGAATCCCTGCCCAGCTTCAAATCGCGTATTTCCAACGCCTTGCTGTGCAGCCTGAGCGCATCCTCCTGCCGCCCCGTCTGGTTATACACGATTGCCAGATTATTCAGCGTATCCGCATAAGAAAGGCACTCCCCGCCGCATTGCTTTTTCAGCCAGGCCGCCTTTTCGTAATATTCCTCCGCCTTTTCAAAAAAGCGCATCTGGTCGAACACCAGTGCAAGATTACTCATGTCTGCGGCGTATTCCATGTTTTCACAGTCCTCGTTCGCCTCATAAATATCCAGCAGCCGTTTCCCGAGGAAAATGGCTTTTTTGTAATCCCCGTCCTGATAGGCCTGTATAAATTCCTTCCGCTGATTTTTAATCTCTCCCATGTAAAACGCCATTACGCCTCATCTCCCTCCATCTGCCGGAACGCCTCCCGTATCACATCGTAGGAATATCCCTTCCGCAGCAAAAAGCCCTGCAAACGTTTTTTCTCTTTTTCGTCCGGCGGCCAGAAGCGCGCCTTTTTTTCCAGCCAGCCGGCCGCGTCCCCCGCCTCGTCGATTTCCGTTCCGTTCAGGGCTTCTTCTATGGTTTTCTCCGCAACGCCCCTCTGCCGCAGTTCCATACGCAGGGCATAGCCGCTTTTCGGGCGCAGGCGGAGCCGTTCGCGGATATATTTTTCGCAGTATTCCCTGTCGTCAACATAGCCGTATTTCCGCAGGAACTCCATCACTTCGGCAATTACGTCTTCCGTATATTCCTTTTCCTGCAATTTTCGGTAAATTTCCTGTTCCGTCCGCATTTTGTATCCAATATAATGCAGGGCGGTGTCCTGCGCTTTTATGTAAATCAGATTGCGGCGGATATATTCCACCGTTTCCTCCCTGGTTTCACAGCCTTCCTTCAGCTTAAAATACAGAATATCCTGCATCGGAAGGGCAAAAGCGTATTCCCCGTCAATAAAGATATTATACCGCGTTTCGTCCCGCTTCTGCGGCCTGATTTCCGTCACCAGCATCGGCTGCCCTCCCTTTTTCCGTCCCGTTTTTTATTATAGTATAATACAAATCCCCTGAAATTGCTATACTGCATTTTGCGGAAAAATCTCCCGCCGAATCAAAAAAAGGGCTCAGAAAATTTCAAAGCCCATTGTCTTACTTCCCCCGTTTCCCAATCAGATACGTCACAAAAAACAACACCGCCGCCGTCAGCACCATCATCGCCCCTGCGGAAACGCCCAGCGAATAGGAGAGCCCCAGCCCCGTCAGCGAGGAAAGCAGGCCGAAAGCAGCTGCCGTCCAATGATAGCCGCGCGCATTTGTCGTAATATTGCGCGCCGCCGCCGCGGGCAGTATCAGCAGGGAATTTATCATCAAAATCCCGACCCAGCGGATGGAAACCATGACCGCCACCGCAACCATGGCAACAAAAAGGTTTTCTGTCAGCATCACGCGCACGCCCCTGCTTGCCGCAAGCGAACGGTTTACACAGAGCAGGAGCAGCCGGTTATAAAATACCGCCCACAACGCATACGCCAGCAGCAAAACAACCAGTATCACAAGCAGGTCGCCCTGCCCGACCGTCAGGATATCCCCAATCAGGTAGGCAGAATACTTCGCGAAGCCGCCCCTTGCGGATAATATCACAATCCCCAGAGCCATCGCCGCAGAGGAAAAAACGCTGATAACCGTATCCGAGGAAACCAGATTTGCCGCTTTCACCTTTGTAATCACAAGCCCCAGAAATATCCCAAAGGCAAGCATTGCCAGCAGCGGGTCGTCCAGCCCCAGCAGAACGCCCAGCCCAATGCCCGTAAACGCGCTGTGTCCCAGAGCGTCGGAAAAAAACGCCATTTTGTTGTTGACCGCCATCGTCCCCAGAAGCGCGAACAGCGGCGCAATCAGCACCGATGCCAGAAAGGCGTTTTTCATAAAATCATATTGGAACATCTCAAACGGGAGCATTTCCAGAAATCCATATATCAGTTCCATTCTGCCGCCTCCTCAAAGCCGAACGCCTCGCGAAACGCCTCCCCGGAAAATACCTCCTCCGCGCTGCCCTCTGCCGCTGCCGTTTTATCCAGCAGGACCACCTTGTCCGCGTATTTCCGTACCAGCCCCAGGTCGTGCGAAACCAGCAATATCGCCATGTGGCAGGTATCACGCAGCTCCGTCACCTGCCTGTAAAACAAATCCAGACCGGCAATGTCCATGCCCGAAACAGGTTCATCTAATACCAGCAGGTCAGGCACAGGCTCCACCGCCATTGCCAGCAGGACCCTTTGCAGTTCCCCGCCGCTCAGCGCGCCCAGCCGCCGTCCTGCCAGATATCCACATTCCATTTTTTCCAGCGTTTCCCGTATGCTTTGCCGCGTTTTCCTGTTTTTCCCAAACCAGACTGCGCGCCCGTTTCCTGCCGCCGCCATAAAATCCTCCACAGAAACCGGCATACTTTTGTCAAAATCCAGATACTGCGGTACATAGCCAATTTTCGGCTTGGCGATTTCCGCCCCATGGCTGTCTGTAAAGGAAATCTTTCCTTTATACTGCCGTTCTCCCAACAGAGCCTTAATCAGCGTTGTTTTCCCCGCACCGTTCTTGCCGATAAGGGCTGTCAGCTGTCCGCAGTGGAACGTCAGATTTACGTTTTCCAGCAGAACGTCCTCCCCGCTGGTTACACAAATCCCTTTCATTTCAATGCTGCGGAGCGCGCAGTTGCTGTGTATGTTTGTTTTCATTCTTCCGCCCCTTCCAAAGCCTGCCGCATCGCGGCAATGTTCCGTTCCATCCGTCCGGCATAGGTGTCGTTTTCCTCCGCCTTTGTTGTCAGGGGGTCAAGCAGAACGGCATAGCCGCCGCTTTCCCCCGCCAATATGCGGGCATATTTCGCGCCGCTGTCATCCGCCGCCAAAAGCAGGGAAATGCCGTCCTCCCGCATTTCATCCGCCGCCTCTGCAAGCTCCTTTGCGGAAGGCTCCTGATATTCCTCTGCAAAAATGCCAATTTCCGCGTCCAGCCCGAAAAACTCCGCCAGATACGCAAAGCCTTCATGGAAAATTGCCGCCTGCTCCCCTTCCACCACTGGAAGCGTTGCCGCCTGTTCCGCCAGCCTTTCCGTTTCCTCTGAAAAAAACGCCGTGTTCCGCTCCAGCGTTTCCCGTTCCGCCGGCATGGCTTCGCAGAGCGCGCCACAGATTGCCGCCGCCTGTTCCGCCGCATTTTCCGGCAGAAGCCAGACATGGGGATTCCCCTCCCCTTCGTGCAGCTCGTCCTCCCCGTGATGGTGGTAATCCTCCATCAAAAGCGGAATCCCCGCCGAGGTATCCACAATACATAAGTCCGGATACCGTTCCAGGGCCTGCCCTAGGAATGCCTCCATGCCGCCGCCGTTCACAAGCAGGATGTCAGCATTTTCCAGCTTTTTCATATCAGAAATCGTCAGCTCATAGTCATGCAGGCAGCCCGTCTGGGGCTGTGCCATATTATCCAAAATAATGCCGTCCGTGCCTGCCGTCACTTCCTGCGCAATCAGATAAACCGGATAAAAACTTGTCAAAACCCGAAGCCCGCCTGTTTCGGCAATCTCCGTTCCCCCTGTGCAGCCTGCCAGCAGGCACAGGGATAACAGGAACATTCCAGCCCTCCAGCGTTTTTTCATGCTCCTTACCGCCCTTCATTTCAGATCCAGCCGAAGCCCGCCTGTGGAATCAGCCGTTTGCAGATTATTGTATGTCCCTTCCGCCGCTCTTGTCAAGCAAAACTTTTCCTTATAATACACCCCCTATTGTACCCCGCCTGAAAGCGGCAGATGCGCAGTATGCCGCCGCTTTTCCCGCATTGGATTTCTTTTTCAAAGAAAAATGTGAAATATACTTGCAAATTCCCCGGTCTTGATATAAAATAGGCATGAAGAAGGAAAAAGGAGGTGTATTCCAATGGCTCACAAAATCGGACCCGAATGTATCGGCTGCGGCGCTTGCGCTGGCGAATGTCCTACAGGCTGCATCCATGACGCTGGCGGTGTTTTTGAAATCACAGCTGCTGAATGTATCGATTGTGGTACATGCACAGGTGCTTGCCCTACTGGCGCAATTAAGCCCGAATAATCACTACTTAGAAAAAGTGAGCCATCGTGTTCACTTTTTTTATACCTGTAAACAGTGCGCAATAAAATAGCTTAGGGGAAAAGGAACATTTATGTTTCTTTTTTCCTAAGCTGTTTTTATTGCATAGTGCGTCAGCACAAATGCGTTGGTCCAAAGGAACAACGAATGCCGCACTTCGAACCCCCGTTCTCTCCTGTATACTTGCATACGAAGGTTTCCGTATTTATCTCCTTTTACTCCGCCCCTTCTTCCCCATCTTTTTCCTGCCCCTCCCTGCCCATCAGCGCGACAGAACCCAGCACCAGCGCAATCCCCACAATCTTTATGACAGACGCGCTTTCATGGAACACAAAAATCCCAAGTAGAGCCGCTACAACAGGTTCAATCGTTGCCGTAACCGAAGCGCGGCTTGCAGGCAGCCCTGCCAGCCCTTTTGTATAGCAAAGATATGGTACAACCGTTGTCAGCAGTGCAAACAGCGCCAGCAGGGGCCATGCGCCCAGCGTTGTAATTTCCCGGGTAATTTCCAGAGGATCGACACAAAAAGCCATGAACACCGCCGCCGACAGGAATGTATAAAAAGAAATCGTCAGGGAACTGTATCCCCTCCGAATCGCGAACGTCCCGAAAATGCTGTAAAGCGCGTACCCGATTCCCGCACAGAGTCCAATAAACAGCCCCCTGCCGGTAAACGCTGCGCCACTTTCCAATATCCCCGTAACAAGCGCGCAGCCCAGAAACGTCATCGCCAGCACAAGCCCTTTCGCCCTTGTCATCTTTTCATGGAACAGTGCCAGAGAAAACAGCATCACAAACGTCGGCGCAGTATACAGGAGTGCCGCCGCAACACCAAGGCTTGTCAGATTGATTGCCTTCATATAGCACCAGCTGAAAAACGTAAAACTGCAAATACCCGTGCCAATAAAATAACGCAGGTCCGTCCATTTTTTCAGCCGGAACAAGCGCCTGTCCTTTCCCAGAATCAGCAGGAAAAGCAGGCCTGCCGCCAGCACGCCTTTCACAAAAAGCATCTGCATCTCCGTAAAACCGAGCGCGCTGATTGCCTTCGTAAACACACCAATCAAGCCCCAGCAGATTCCCGCTGCCACAACAAAAATATAAGCCATCTTTTTCCTCCTTGTCCGCCCTGCAGCGCCATGCCAAGCCAAAGGGAAGGAAATTCGTTCTTCCTTCCCCTGTATGCTCTGCCCTGAAAAGCCCCCCTTTCAGGCAAAGCCGCTTATATTTTTATTATAGCATATTTCCCATATGGATACAACCTTGCCCCAATCTCCCTTACCGTTTACTTCCTGATATCCTCTGCATTTGGGAAAAGCAGCATTTTTCCCGGTGTCCCCTTGCGGATTTCCTCCAATGCCTTTTCATAATCCTCCAAAGTAAAGCAGCCGCCCCAGCGTCCGCGAGGCACTGCGAATGCTCCAGCAAAATAAACTGATTAAAATTGCCGTAGGGGTCAATGGCGGCGCAATCGTGCAGGGCATCTCTCTGGAAAGCGCGGAGCAGCCCCTTCGGGAGCTTATCACCATCGGCGTAATCTCCCCGCGGGAGCTGGCTGAATACCGCACCCATAACGACCGCACCTGTGCTTATCTTGCCGCGCAGTACCATACGCAGGAGGATGCCGCCCTGCTCCGCGAAATTATCGCCCGCTATGGCGAAGCGATTTATGATTCTGAACGCCTTGCCGTTATCGACCTTGAATTTCATAAGGCTCTGGCAAAATCGAGTCATAACAAGCTCTGCATTCTGATGACTGATGTCGTTTCAACGTTGTGCGCCCGTATGTTTTGGGATTCTGTCAGCAAAATGCCGGAAAAAGATATTATCCAGTTCAATCAGTTTGCGTTTGAAAACCATTCGCAGATTGCTGAAGCTGTTATCGTTGGAGATACCGAAAAACTGGTTTCCCTAATGAATACCGCGGGTGATATCTTCTTTAAAGCCGTCACTTCCCTAAAGAAGACGGCTCATTTATCCTCCCCATTTTCTGACCTGACATCTCTGTAAAAAAAGAACCCAAGCCCTTGGGTTCTTTCTCCCTTATTCTATTCTGTATCTTTCCAGCCTGTTTGCCGCCTCCTCATCGACAGCCGCCTCCAGCCGCACGCCGTTCACAGTATGCTCCTCCTGTAATATTTCACACCTGCCGTGCAGCCAGCCAATCAGCGCGCCTTCCGTATACGGCACCAGCGCGCGCATGGTTTTCCGAAAACTCTGCAAAAGCTGTTCCACGCTTTCCAGCAGCCCGTCCAGCCCTTCGCCCCGCGCCGCAGAGATCCGTACCATATCCCGCGCCTGCCCGTCCTGTGGCAGCGGCAGCTCCGGCTGCAGATCCATTTTATTGTACACTGTAATCACAGGCGTATCCTCGCAGCCCAGCTCTTTCAGCGTCTGGTATACCACGCGCATCTGCTCCTCCCGCTCCGGATTTGACGCGTCTACAACATGCAGCAGAATATCCGCATACTTCATTTCCTCCAGCGTTGCCCGGAACGCCTGTACCAGGTGGTGCGGCAGCTTTTGTATAAACCCTACCGTATCCGTCAGCAGGATTTCCGAGCCATTCGGCAGCTTCACCTGCCGCGTCGTGGTATCCAGCGTTGCAAACAGCTTGTTTTCCGCCAATACGCCCGCATCTGTCAGTGTATTGATGAGCGTGGATTTCCCTGCGTTGGTATACCCTACCAGCGAAATAACAGGCATACCTTTTTTCTTCCGCTGTGCCCGCAGCAGTTCCCTGTGCGTGCGTATTTCTCCCGCTTCGCGGTTCAGCTCCGCAATACGCTCCTTGATGTGGCGGCGGTCTGTTTCCAGCTTTTTCTCACCGGGGCCCCTTGTCCCAATGCCGCCCCCCAGCCGCGACAAAGATGTTCCCAGCCCTGTCAGGCGGGAAAGGCGATATTTCAGCTGTGCCAGCTCCACCTGTATTTTCCCTTCGCCGGAAAGCGCACGCGCCGCGAAAATGTCCAGTATCACGATCGTCCTGTCCATCACCTTCGTTTCCAACGCCTGTTCCATATTTTTCAGCTGTGCCGGAGAAAGTTCATCATCGCACACAATACCCGTTGCGTCAAACGCCGCAAGCATCACCTTTAATTCTTCCAGCTTTCCTTTGCCAAGGTAATGCCCGGGGTGTACCCGCTCCCGCCGCTGTATCATGCGCCCAACAGCTGTTCCGCCAGCCGTTTTTACCAGTTCCTCCAATTCGTCCAGACAGGCTTCCATCTCCATCGCGGAGCGTCCGCCCTCCTGCTCTACGCCAACCAGTATCAGCCGTTCCTCGGCCTGTTTCAGTTCATAAAGTTCTTTCGTCATGTTTTTCTCCTGTCTTATCTTTCCCCCAGCCAAACGCCGTCAAAGGAGAACGCCGCCGGTCCCGTCATGTAAACGTGCCCGTCCTCCTCCCGCCATTCAATGCGCAGGGTGCCGCCCTTAAGCAAAACGTCCACAGTCCTGCCGCAGTATCCGTTCAGCACAGCCGCGACAGCCGCCGCGCTTGCGCCCGTACCGCATGCCAGCGTTTCGCCGCTGCCCCGCTCCCATACACGCATCCTGATATGTTCTGGGTCAATTTTCTCCACAAATTCAATATTCGCCTTTTTCGGGAATATCGGGTGACATTCCGCCGCCCTGCCATATTCCTCTACCGGAAACTCCGAAACGCGTTCCACAAAAACTACTCCGTGAGGGTTTCCCATGGAAACGCATGTAAAATCAAAATCCCTGTCCAATATCCGCAGACGCTCTCCGATAACGGGGTGTTTCCCGCTTTTCACAGGAATCTGCTCCGCCTCCAGAACCGGCACGCCCATATCAACCGTCACCGTTTCCACAATGCCGTCCTTCACGTGCAGCTCCAGAAATTTCATACCTCCGGCAGTTTCCAGCGCAATGTGCGTACTCTGCGCCATGCCCCGCTCATACACATATTTCCCGATGCAGCGCACGGCATTCCCGCACATTTCCCCTTCCGATCCATCTAGGTTAAACATACGCATACGGAAATCCCCCGTTTCAGAAGGCAGTATCAGCACAAGCCCGTCCGCGCCCACGCCGAAATGGCGTTCGCTCATTGCCACAGCCAGCCGTTCCGGCTCCCGCACGTCCTCCTCAAAACAGTTGATATAAATATAATCGTTTCCGCAGCCCTGCATTTTTGTAAAGCGCATTTTCCTCTCCCCCATGCTTATGTAAAGGCGGTTTCCCGCCCAGTGATTGAAACATTTTATGAACGTCCCGCGCCCTGTCCCACAGAATGGTAGAACGTCAGGCACCAGATGCCTGCCAGGCCTACCAGCGCGAATATCGTCCGCGCAATCCAGAACAGGTTTTCGTGGAATAATGCCGTCACCACGTCATAGCCGAAAAAGCCAATCAGGCCCCAGTTCAGCGCACCGATGACCACAAGTGTCAGCGCAATAAAATTAGTAATTTTCATAATTATAATACCTCCTCTTTTGGATTTCTCCCGCACAAAGATGATTCTCCGCGCGGGATTAGTATTCCAAAAAAGTTCTGTAATTATGGGCATTGTCAGAAAAAATTTTCATTTTAGAAGGGATTTTTTCAGAACGCCGCCTTTCATGCTGTTCCAGTTAGAAAAACCTTTTAACCAGTGCGCCGAAATCGTTTCCTTTCAGATTTCCAACAGCGGAAAAACTCATTTCTTCCGTCCGCAGTACGGCTTTCGCCGCCTCCAGAACGTCTTCCGCCGTTACCGCTTCAATCTTCGCAATGATTTCTTCCGTTTCCTCCACACTGCCCCGCAGCAGCAGGGAAGCCCCCGCGGAGGTCATGCGGTTCAGCGTGCTTTCCGTCCCAATAATAAAATTGCTGACCATCTGCTCCTTTGTTATCTCAATCAGCTTTGGCGGGAATGGCGTTTCCTTCACGCCTTCCATTTCCCCGGCAATCAGTTCAAATACCCGTTCCGCCTGATTGGGGTTCATTCCGGCGTAAATGGAAAAAACGCCCGTATCTGCGAAAGCCGTCGTATAGCTGTAAATGGAGTACGTCAGCCCGTTTTCCTCCCGCACCCTCTGGAACAGGCGCGAACTCATGCCCCCGCCGAATAATGTGTTGAATATCGCCGCAGCATATTTCATCGGGTGCTCCCGTTCCAGCCCGGGGAACGCCAGGCAGACATGTACCTGCTCCACGTCCTTCTCCTTCTCCACCGCAGCAATTTGGTAGGATGCCGCCGTATTATAAGGCTGGAAAGGCTGTTCCCGTTTCCAGCCGCCCAGCGCGGCGTTCAGCTTTTCCAGCATATCGTCCAGCTTAAAATTCCCCGCCGCGGAAAGCACAATGTTCTCTGTGTGGTAATTTTTTTCATAGTATTCCCGTATAAATTCCGCGCCGAAACCGTCTATCGTTTCCGCCGTCCCAAGTATCGGCATGCCCAGCGTGCTGTCCCGCCAAATGGAATCCTGCAAAGCGTCATGCACCAGTTCCTCCGGCGCATCATCGTACATTGCAATTTCCTCCAAAATCACGTTTTTCTCCTTCCGCACATCGCCCTCCGCAAACAGCGGGCGCAGGAGCATATCGCTCATCACGTCCAGCGCGCGGTCGAAATGCCGGTCCAGCACGCGCGTATGGTAGCAGGTATATTCCTTTGTCGTATAAGCGTTAATCTGTCCGCCAAGCGCGTCCATTTCCTCGGCGATCTGCCTTGCGGAGCGGTTTTCCGTGCCCTTGAACATCATATGTTCGATATAATGCGAAACGCCGTTTTCATGCGGCCGCTCATTCCGCGAACCATTCTTCACCCAGATGCCAAAGGAAATACTCCGCACATAAGGGATTTCCTCCAGCGCAACGCGTATGCCGTTTTTCAATGTCCGAATAATAACCATGTCATCTCTCCTGTTTTGTTAAGACCTTGGGGACTCTGTCCCCAATACCCCTGCAAGCCCTTTGAAAAGGGCTTGACCCGAAACTTTACTGCGCAAAACTTTGATTTGCGAATGCAAACATATATAGTTTTCTTCTTTCCAGAAACTTTATTCCTTTCCTTCCAAAAACTTCATCATAAAATCGCGGTTTTACCCGTCTATCATTTCAAGGATTTCCGTCAGAATCCCGCCATCGTCCAAAATTGGTACACATTGTTTCCCTTTTCCTGATAAAAAGCGCTGCGTTCACCAAGCAATACGCCAAAACGCCCATCTTCATTTTCCCCACAAATTTCAATCTGCGCCCCATCTATAAAAATTCGGTCAGACTTTTCAAACCGCCCCCTTCTCCGCTGATGCACAGCCAACAAATCAAGCAGCCTTTCCCTGTCAACACGTTCTGTCACATCTTGCTCGCCAAAAACCCCGCCTTGCAAATCCTGATAGCCTGAACCATGAGATACATACCCTTTCCCTTTCCATTCCGCATAAATCCCGTTTCGGTAATCCAGTACACAAGTCAGCCTGTTTTTTGTATCCTCATCTAATATCGGCACGCCCTGTCTTTGGTATATTGTCCACCCCAAAACCGCCAGCAGCACCGCCGCGCCAATCAAACCCTTTTTCCCTTTCATGCCGTTCCCCTTTCCGCCTCAAACATCTTCCCCATCTATCAACGCTAAAACTTCCTGCAAAAGTGCATCGCTGTCAATAATCTCATACTGCTTTCTGCCATCGCTGACATGATTTTCGTTCCCCAATATTACCTCATAGGGGCCATCTATTGTCCTGATATACATATCAACCTGCACATCTCCCATCCAAACAGATGTGATTGAGGAGCCGCCCCTTCTCCGCTGATAGGTTTCCAGCAGTCCCGCCAGCTTCTCCCCGTCAATCCGTTCCGTCACGTCCACCATATCCTCATATCCCTGCCGGTAATCCCGCACATAAATAATCTCTCTCAACGAGCCCTGTTCAATCATCGGCACGCCCTGCCTCTGATACACAATCCACCCAAAAACCGCCGCCACTATCACCGCACTAATCCAAATCCATTTCTTTTTGCTCTCCATGCTCTCCGCCTCCTTCCGCATTGCTGCCCCGTCCCCCTGCCCGAAACGCAGTTTCGGGTAAAGCGGGTCAAGGGGCGTGCCCCTTGCGGGGTTTGGGGAAGGGCTCCAGGGTCTTTCGTCTTTCCTAATACAAAAAGGGCTGTCCGCAGGGTCACTCCCCGCAGAACAGCCCTGCTGTACAAATCTGATTTTTTTGTTTCTGAAGCCGTTTACGCTTCCGCTTCCGCCGCGTCCTTCATGGAGAAGTTCAAACGTCCCTGCTTGTCAATCTCCATCAGCTTCACCATTACGCTGTCGCCGACCGTCAGCACGTCCTCCACCTTCGCTACACGCTTGTTGGAGATTTTGGAAATATGAATCAGCCCTTCCTTGCCCGGCGCAATTTCCACAAATGCACCGAACGCCATCAGCCGCGTGATTGTGCCTTTGTAAATCGTCCCCGGCTCAGGATCGCTCACAATCGCCGTAATCATGTCAATCGCCCGCTGCATATCTTTCGGGTCGATGCCCTTGATGTAGATTGTGCCATCGTCCTCTGTGTCGATTTCGCAGTTGGTTTCCTCCACAATCTTCTTGATCACCTTGCCCCTTGTGCCAATGACCTCCGCAATCTTGTCCACATCAATCTGCATGGTCGCAATCTTCGGCGCATACGGGGAAAGTTCCTTTCTCGGCTCCGCAATCGCTTTCAGCATGACTTCATTCAGGATATATTCCCGCGCGCGCCCTGTCTGTGCAAACGCCTGTTCAATCATCTCGAATGTCAGGCCTTTTATCTTCATATCCATCTGTATGGCCGTAATGCCTTCGCTTGTACCGGCAACCTTAAAGTCCATGTCGCCAAAAAAGTCCTCAACGCCCTGAATATCTGTAATCTCGATAAAATCGTCATCGGAATCCCCTGTCACCAGACCAACGGAAATACCCGCAACAGGCCGCTTAATGGGCACGCCTGCCGCCATCAGGCTGAGCGTGGAGCCGCAGATAGAAGCCTGGGATGTCGAGCCGTTGGAACTGAGGATATCAGAAACCAGGCGGATGGAATACGGGAATTCCTCCTCACTGGGGATAACGGGCAGCAGTGCGCGTTCGCCCAGCGCGCCATGCCCAATTTCACGGCGTCCGGGGCCTCTGGAAGTCTTTGCCTCACCCACAGAGAAGCCGGGGAAATTGTAGTGATGAATATAACGCTTGCCTGTTTCGTTTGCATCCAACCCGTCCAGCCTCTGTCCTTCGCTGACTGCGCCCAGCGTCGTCACCGTCAAAGCCTGTGTCTGCCCTCTGGAGAACAGCGCGGAACCATGCACGCGCGGCAGTACGTCTACTTCCGCGGAAAGCGGGCGGATTTCCTCGATGCCCCTGCCGTCCGGGCGTTTATGCTCCCGCAGTATCATGCGGCGCACCGTCATTTTCTCAAATTTGTAAATGATTTCATCTAAAAGCGTCGGAATATCTGTTTCTGCGCCCAGCATCTCCGCCAGCTTTTCTGTCAAAGCCTCAGCCGCGTCCTCTGTCAAAGCCTTAATCTGTGCATCGCGTTCCTGTTTCAGTTCTGCAAAAACAGCTTCCTCCATGCGCGCATCTGTCAGGTATTCCGTCACCAGCTTATACGCATCTTCCGGAATCACATGCTCTGTATAAGGAGCCTTTTCCTTGCCTTCTTTTGCCGTAATTTCCTGAATGAACTTTACGACCTGCAAGTTTGTATCAAACGCCAGATGGATCGCCTCCATCATCAACGCGTCAGGGATTTCGTCCGCACCCGCCTCAATCATCATGACTTTGTCCTCTTTGGAGGAAACCGTCAGGGAAAGGCGTGTATTTTCCCTTTGTTCTGCCGTCGGGTTTACAATCAGCTGACCATCGCAATAGCCGATATTTACAGAAGAAACAGGGTCAGTAAACGGGATGTCAGAAATGTTCAGCGCGAGGGACGCGCCAATCATCGCCAGCACCTCCGGAGAGCAGTCCTGGTCAACGGACATAACCGTTGCCACAATTGCCACATCGTTCCGGTAATCCTTCGGGAACAGCGGGCGCAGCGGTCTGTCGATGCATCTTGCCGTCAGCACAGCTTTCTCAGAAGGGCGGCCCTCTCTCTTAATGAACCCGCCGGGAATTTTCCCCACGGAATACAGTCTTTCTTCATAGTCAATGCTTAAGGGGAAGAAATCAATCCCTTCTCGGGGCTTGTCAGATGCCGTAGCCGTCACAAGCACTGTCGTATCGCCGTAGCGCATCAGCGCCGCGCCGTTCGCCTGTTCTGCCACCCTGCCAATTTCCGCCGTTAATGTTCTTCCTGCCAAATCCATGGAATAGCTTCTAAACATAAATTTTTCTCCTTTTCTGTTTTTCGCACCATAGATCTTCAGCTTTGTCCACACCCTCTCATTTGTGGACACAGATGGAAATCTATAGTGCCTTCTTTTTCTCTGTTATCTTTTTCCATTTTCATTTGATAGAAGAAAAGAGAGGAATACCCTCCCTTTTCTTTATCCGCCGGTCTTTTCGACCGTTTGGTTTTCTTACTTTCTCAGGCCAAGCTCTGCAACGATTGCACGGTATCTTTCGATATCCATTTCCTTCAGATAGTTCAGCAGGCCTCTTCTCTGGCCTACCATCTTTAACAGGCCGCGTCTGCTGTGGTGGTCTTTCTTGTGCATTTTCAGATGGTCTGTCAGCATTGTGATTCTTGCTGTCAGAAGCGCGATCTGCACTTCGGGGGAACCAGTGTCGTTCGGTGTTCTTCCAAATTTCTCAATAATTTCCTGTTTGTTGATTGCTGCCATTTTGTTCTCCTCCTTAAAATTCAATCATTTTACTCCGAAACCCCAAAGACTAAGTAATGGCTGGAGCATCCAGAAACCGAGTCTTGGTTTTACAGCCTTTATAGTGTACCATATCCCAAATGTCTTTGCAAGGAGAAACAAAAAAAATTTCTGTCTTTTCCCTGAAAAAATCCCTTAAATTTGCGCTTTTCCGGTACAATGCCCGCCGTATATCTTACATAGAGGTCAGTTCTTCTTCCGTAATACTGCTTACCTGATTTCCGTCAAGTTCAAAGAAAAACGGAATTTTTGAACCATTTTCCAGATAAGGCTTCAGATACTCCTCAAAAACGCTGCTGTCCTTTGTGGATATTTTCAGGTCCTCAGCGTCATCTTCAGCAAAGTCCCTGTTCCAGTCTATAAAGTTGTATTCTGTATCCTCTGATAATGTATATTCATCTGTATTTTCGTCCTCGTTATGGATATAATATCCGTTCGGAAAATCCGCCTCTGTCAGCCCCAGCTCAGCCATTCTGTCCGTATCCGCAGGCGTAATAAATTCCACTGCGTCCAAAACAACCTTCCCGTCGTCGATTTCCCGAATGAAACCGCAGATATCATAGCTTTTCTGTATCCGTTCCGCTATATCTTTTATGTCTTCGTTCTGGACATTATCCTCATTTTCTATCTGATTCTCAATCTGCGTTTCCTGCGCCCCGTTCGCCGGCCCCACAGTTTCTTTCGTTCCGCTGTTGCCGCAACCTGCCAGTAAAACCCCCGTCAGCACCGCGCTGAACAATATTTCCCGTTTCTTCATGCCAATTCCTCCAATTCCTGTCCAAAATCTTCACAAAATACTTTGAGGATTCCATTCGGGAAACGCACCGCCTGTCCGCTTTCACAGCAGGCGGCTCCGTCTGCCGCATAAAATCCCAAACCTTCCGGCTGCACTGGAAAAGCTCAGATTTTCGGGAATTTTTCAGAAAAAAAGCAGAATTTTTGTTTCTCCTTGCAAAGACATTTGGGATCAAAAAAAGGCGGGATACTCCCCGCCTTTCATTTCTTAAACCAGTTCAAGGAAAACTTCCATCGCGCCGTCGCCTTTTCTTGCGCCCAGCTTCACGATTCTGGTGTAACCGCCGTTGCGGCCGGCATACTTCGGTGCAATTTCGTCGAACATCTTCGCCGCCATATCCACCTTTTTGCTTTCCTTTCTCATCTTCTTACCGTCAGCGGGCACTTCCGTAACAGGGTAAAGATAAGCCAGAATTTTTCTTCTTGCCGCAAGTCTGGAAGGTTTGTCCTTCTTTACTGTCTTTTTCACTTCGTCGTAAACCGTAACCTTCTTGCCGTTTACAACCTCTTTCACGCGCTTGCCGTTGCCGTCTTTCTTTGCAACCTTAGCCGTTACTTCAACTTCCTCGAAGTTGTCTTTTTCCTTCACCGCAATCGTGATGAGCTTTTCCGCAATTCTTCTTACTTCCTTCGCTCTTGTCTCGGTTGTTTTGATTTTGCCGTGGTAAAGCAGATTTGTCACCTGGTTCCTAAGCAGCGCCTTTCTCTGGGGCGTAGCCTTGCCAAGTTTTCTATAACCGGATGCATGCATGGTTGAATCCTCCTTGTTCTCCGCGGGACTGACCCCGTCCCCACAGCGCTTCGGGCTTATGTGGGGGCGTAATCCCGGGTAAATATGATAGTGTCCAATGGCGGGCAGTGATTCAAATGTTTATTCATCATTGGGACGCAAAGAAAGCCCCAGCTCCGCCATTTTATTCAGTACCTCTTCCAAAGACTTGCGTCCAAGGTTCCGCACCTTCATCATTTCCTCTTCCGTCTTGTTTGCCAGGTCCTCCACAGTGTTGATGCCTGCCCGTTTCAGGCAGTTGTAGGAACGCACGGAAAGATCCAGTTCCTCGATGCTCATTTCCAGAACTTTCTCCTTCTTGCCCTCCTCTTTTTCCACCATAATAGAGGTATCCTTCGTATTGTCGGAAAGGTCAATAAACAGGTTCAGGTGCTCATTCAAAATCTTCGCGCCATAGCTTACCGCATCGTCCGGCGCAATCGTTCCGTTTGTCCAAACCTCCAGCGACAGCTTGTCGTAGTCCGTAATCTGGCCTACGCGCGTATTTTCCACAAGGAAATTCACCCTCGTCACAGGTGTAAAGATACTGTCAACAGGAAGCATACCGATTGGCTGATCGTCTTTTTTGTTCTTGTCTGCGCCAACGTAACCACGGCCTTTGTTGATCGTGATTTCCATATACAGCTTGCTGCCCGCGCCGCCGGAAAGCGTTGCGATATGGTGGTCGGGGTTCAGTATCTCAATTTCGTTGTCCGCCTTGATGTCGGAGCCTTTTACTTCGCCCTCGCCTTCCATGTCAATGTACGCAATCTTCGGTTCGCTGCCATCGCTTGTATTTTTGATCGCCAGACCCTTCAAGTTCAGTATAATTTCCGTAACGTCCTCTTTCACGCCGGGAATCACGCTGAATTCATGAAGTACACCATCAATTTTTACATTGCTGACCGCAGCTCCGGGCAAAGAAGAAAGCAGTATCCTTCTCAGGGAATTTCCCAAAGTTGTGCCATAGCCCCGTTCCAGAGGCTCTACCACAAATTTACCGTAAGTTCCGTCCGGTGCCATTTCAGCAATCTCAATGCGAGGTTTCTCAAATTCAAACACTCATTCAAACCTCCCTTTTTTATGATAGAGCGCCGTGGGGCAATGCGCCCCGCGGCAATTTCTTTGACTTCTCTCAGCAATCGATGATTATTTGGAGTACAGCTCGACGATAAATGTTTCTTCAACAGGAACGTCAATCTGCGCTCTTGTCGGTTTTGCAACCACTGTGCCTGTCAGGGCGTCATGGTTTGCGGAAAGCCATTCCGGAACGAGTCTGCCGTCCGTTACAGCCAATACGTCTTTATATCTCTGAATTGTTTTATATTTCTCTTTGATTTCAACCACATCGCCGACCTTCACCTGATAGGAAGGGATATCAACGGGCTTGCCGTTTACAGTAACGTGTTTGTGGCGTACGATCTGTCTTGCTTCTTTTCTTGTTCTGCCGTAGCCCAGACGGAACATAACGTTGTCCAGTCTCATTTCCAGCAGCATCAGAAGGTTTTCACCGGGGATGCCTTCTTTTTTGGCAATCTTTTCCGCCTGTGCATAGTAGCCTCTGAACTGTTTTTCCAGTACGCCGTAGATGAATTTTGCTTTCTGCTTCTCCCTCATCTGAAGGCCATACTCACTCATCTTTTTGTTTGCTTTCAAATTCTGCTTTTTGGATTTCTTATCAATACCCAGAAAGATGGGATCCAGATTCAGGGATCTGCATCTTTTCAACACGGGAACTCTATCTCTAGCCATTCTCTACACCTCCTGATGGTTATACTCTTCTGCGTTTGGGCGGTCTGCAGCCGTTGTGAGGAACAGGCGTCACATCTCTGATGAGTGTTACGTCCAGACCAGCCGCCTGCAATGCGCGGATTGCGGCTTCGCGTCCCGAACCGGGGCCTTTTACGAAAACCTCGATTGTTTTCAGGCCGTAGTCGGAAGCAGCCTTTGCCGCTGTATCAGCAGCCATCTGCGCCGCATAGGGTGTAGATTTTCTGGAACCTCTGAAACCAAGCTGACCTGCGCTTGCCCAGGAAAGGGCGTTGCCGGCAGCATCAGTGATTGTTACGATTGTATTATTGAACGTGGACTGGATATGCGCCTGTCCGCGGTCTACTTTCCTTTTATCACGGCGTCTGCGAGTTGTTGTCTTTTTCACAGTTTTCTTTGCCATTGAACTCTAACCTCCTCCGAAATCAATTATTTCTTCTTATTCGCAACAGTTTTTCTGGGGCCTTTTCTTGTTCTTGCGTTTGTCTTTGTCTTCTGGCCTCTTACAGGCAGACCCTTTCTGTGGCGGATACCTCTGTAACAACCGATTTCAATCAGGCGTTTGATGTTCAAAGCAACCTCTCTGCGCAGGTCACCTTCCACCTTCTGGCTTCTGTCAATGACTTCGCGGATTTTGGAAACTTCATCGTCAGTCAAATCTCTGACTCTTGTATCAAGGCTTACGCCTGCTTCATTCAGAATACGGACTGCGCTGGAATGGCCGATGCCATAAACATATGTCAGGCCAATTTCAACGCGTTTTTCTCTTGGTAAGTCTACACCAGCAATACGTGCCATGTATCTCTTGCACCTCCTATGATAGTTACACTGTTCCAGTGTTCGGTTAAAAGCTACTGTATTGTCAGGGCGCGCCCTGCCCCTCTTGGGAACTGCGGCCCTTGTTCGCATAAAACGGGTGTACCCATTGGGCATTACAAACGGGGTAACAGACCGTCAGCCTGTAAGCTGCCCCCGCTGTTAACTGTATGCTCCTCCCGGTACGTTGACGGATTTATCAGCCGTTTTTTCGGGGTACAGCCCCGGAAAAACCATAATAAAAATCAGCCTTGTTTTTGTTTATGCTTGGGATTTTCGCAGATGACCATTACACGGCCTTTTCTTTTAATGATTCTGCATTTTTCGCACATCGGCTTTACAGATGGTCTTACTTTCATCTCTGACCGCTCCTTCCTTATTTTGCTCTCCAGATGATACGTCCCTTTGTCAGGTCGTAAGGGGACATTTCTACCAGAACCTTATCGCCGGGCAGTATGCGGATGAAGTTCATACGCAGCTTGCCGGAGATATGCGCCAGAATCTGGTGGCCGTTTTCCAGCTCCACCTGAAACATGGCGTTGGGCAGTTTTTCCAATACGGTTCCTTCTACTTCAATTACATCGTCTTTTGACAAGGCCCAGAACCTCCTTAATCGTTTCGTGCCTGCTTTTTTTGATACTTCTTCAAAGCCTTTGCGATTTCCGCATCCAAAAGGTACGCCTTGCAGCGAATCTTCTCAGCCGTTCCTTCCTCTATATAAGAAGTCGGCTGAATGTGCATCGTCTTTTTCCGCTTCGGCTTTTCCAGCTTCCGGCGTCTGCCGTCTACCAGATAGACATATTCCCCTTCCACGGAAAAAACCATCAGCGCGTTGCCCTTGTCGTGCCCGCTTTTGGAATAAACCACTTGCCCGATTTGAACTTCCAATCAAGTCACCTCATTTTCCGTTTGGGGACGCCATAGTGTCCCGCGGGAACCGGCGGCTCTGCGGAAAATCGTCCTTCGCCGTCTTTCCGCCCTCCGAACCGCGTCCTGTCCGCATGAAACTTACTTATTATACATCGAATATCCAATTTATGGTATCCCTGTTTTTAAGCTGTATCGTCCGGCGTTACGGTATAGAATCCGTATATCCGCCGTAAGACGGCAGGGCGGCGAAGGGCCGCCTTTCCTTACCTGTCCAGACCCGCGATGATTGCTTTCGTAATCTCGTCAACAGCCTGTGTGCCGTCTACTTCAAAGAGGATGCCCTTCTTGCCGTAGTAGCCCACAAGGGGTTCGCTCTGTTCATGGAATGTTTTGATTCTTGCTTTTCCGGCTTCCGGCGTGTCATCCTTGCGCTGTGTCAGCTTTTCGCCGCAGGCATCGCAGACACCGGCTGTTTTCGCCGGCATAAACAGCTTGTTGTAAGTTGCGCCGCATTTCGGGCAGCTCTCCCTCGCTGTCAGCCGTTCCAGCATCACTTCGTCAGGCGCGTTGATGTAGACAACATGGTCCAAAGCGACCATATCCTCCAGCTTCTCCGCCTGAACAACTGTACGGGGAAATCCATCCAGAATGAAGCCTTTTTTGCAGTCGTCCCTTTGGATTCTCTCTTTTACCATAGCAATGATAATTTCGTCAGATACCAGCCCGCCAGCAGCCATGATGCTTTTCGCCTGATTTCCCAGGTCTGAGCCTTTCGCCACTTCCTCCCTGAGCATGTCGCCGGTAGAAATGTGAGCGATGCCATAGTGCTGCACCAGTCTTGCTGCCTGTGTGCCTTTTCCGGCTGCGGGCGCGCCAATGAGTACCAATTTCATAACGATTCCCCTCTTTCCATCTATGAGCCAATTCTTCCTACTCTTCCCCTTTGCAGCCTTCAGGAATGCCTGTGTACTTCCAAAAGGCCGTTTCCGGCGCGGGGGTGTCCCCCTCCCGCCGGAGGTTTATTCGCTCAAAAAGCCTTTGTAATGCCGCATAAGCAGCTGGCTTTCCAGTGCCTTTACAATGTCCAGCGCAACGCCAACCACGATGATAAGCGTCGTGCCGCCGAAGCCCACGTTAATTTTGAATACCCACTGCAGAACAACAGGAACCATTGCCAGAATCGCATAGCAGATTGCGCCGACCAGCGTAATTCTGTTTACAACTCTCGTAATAAATTCACTCGTAGGCTGGCCCGGGCGGATACCGGGAATAAATCCGCCGTTTTTCTTCATGTTCATCGCAATCTCGTTCGGGTTGATTACGATAGAAGTATAGAAATACGTGAAGAATAAAATCAGCAGGACGTACAGTATCGCGCCGACAGGATGCGTCATGTTCAGCACCTCAATCACCTTTGTGAATGTCGGCCCCTTATTCGGGAAGAAGTTCCCGATCTGCTGCGGGAACTGCAGCAGGGAAATCGCAAAGATGATAGAGATAACGCCGGAGGTATTCACCTTGATCGGCATTGTTGTAGCTCTGCCGCTCGTCTGCTTTCTTCCCACCATTTTGGAGGAATACTGCACCGGCAGTCTGCGTTCGCCGCTGTTTACCATAACGATAAACGCCAGAACAACGACCAGAATGATCAAAATTGCCGCAACCTTCGCAATGCCCACCGCGCCGGAGCCGGAAATCGTGTAATACAGGCTCGCGATGCCCGTAGGCAGGTTTGAAACGATGTTGATAAAGATAATCATGGAAGAACCGTTGCCGATCCCCTTTGCTGTAATCTGTTCTGCCAGCCACATTACGAATGTGGAGCCGCATACAAGGCAGAATACCGAAGCGATATATACCAGCGGGCTATGCACCAGATACATGTTCTGGTAGGTATATGTCAACCCGATGCCCTGTATCAGTGCCAGAACAACTGTCAGGTATCTGCTGTAAGACTGTAATTTTTTCCGTCCGTCAGGGCCTTCCTTGGAAAGCTGTTCGAACTTCGGAATGGCAATCGTCAGAAGCTGCATAATGATGGAAGCATTGATATAAGGACCAATACCCATCGCAAACAGCGACCAGCTTGAGTTCGCGCCTCCGGCGATAACGCTGTAAAGCGTGCCTGCCAGGGAAGCGTTTTCCCTTGCCGCCATCACCCCTGCCGTATCAATGCCCGGCAGGGCGATCTGCGTACCCAGTCTGACAATCGCAAAAATCATCAGTGTATACAAAATTTTGTTTCGTATTTCTTTGGTTTTCCAAGAATTAACGAAAATTCTAAACAATTAAATCACCTCTGCTTTTCCGCCCGCAGCTTCGATTTTTTCCTGAGCAGTTTTGCTGTAGAAGTTTACCTTTACGGTCAGCTTTCTTTCCAGATCGCCTTCGCCCAGGATCTTCACGCCATCTCTAGGATTACTAATCAAACCAACAGCCTTCAAAGCATCAATGTCAACAACCGCATCATTTTCAAATACATTCAGCATGGAAACATTGATGGCAACGATTTCCTTGCTGTTTCTGCAGGTAAAGCCCCTCTTGGGAAGTCTTCTGTACAGGGGCATCTGGCCGCCCTCAAACCCGCATTTGCCGCCGGAACCGGAACGCTGTCCCTGGCCCTTGTGTCCTCTGCCGGCTGTCTTGCCGTTGCCGGTCGCGTGGCCTCTGCCTCTTCTCCAGTTTTTGCCTCTGGAGCCTTCAGCCGGTCTTAATTCGCATAAGTTCATTTTGGCGCCTCCTTTATCAAATTTCTTCAACCTTTACAAGGTGGCTGACCTGATGGATCATCCCTCTGATCGCCGCGTTGTCCTGTTGAATAACACTGCTGTTCGTCTTTTTCAGTCCCAAAGCCTGAACAGTTTTTTTGTGCTTCGGAATTGCTCCGATTGTAGATTTCACCAATGTGATTTTAATTTCAGCCACTGTCCATTCCTCCTTAGCCTAAGAGCTCTTCCACAGTAATGCCCCGCAGCTTTGCAACAGCTTCGGGAGTTGTCGCTCTGGAAAGCCCCTCGATGGTCGCGCTGACTACGTTGCGCTTATTGTTGGAGCCCAGGGATTTTGTCCTGATGTTGCGGATGCCTGCCAGCTCCAGAACCGCACGCGCGGGGCCGCCCGCGATGATACCAGTACCTTCGGGAGCGGGCATCAGCAGTACGTTCGCGCTGCCGTAGCTGCCTGTAATGCCGTGGAACAGGCTGTCTGCCTCGTTTCTTTCCACTTTGATGATGTTCTTCATCGCGTCCTCTTTCCCCTTGCGGATCGCTTCAGGGATTTCAGCTGCCTTGCCCATGCCGCAGCCAACATGGCCGTCGCCGTCGCCGACAACGACAAGAGCTGCAAATCTCATGGTACGGCCGCCTTTTACAACCTTTGTTACTCTGTTGATGGTAACGACTTTATCTTTCAGATCTAAAGTGCTTGGATCGATTTTCTTCAACTTGCTTTCCTCCTTGCCTTAGAATTTTAACCCTGCTTCTCTTGCCGCGTCCGCCAATGCTTTTACCTTGCCGTGGTAAATGAAACCGCCTCTGTCGAAAACGACTTCTGTAATGCCCTTGTCCAGAGCCTTCTTAGCGATAGCTTCACCCACAGCAGCTGCCGCTGCAACAGTGGAAGTGAATTCCACCTTGCTTGCAACCTCAGCCTCTACCGTAGAAGCTGCTGCCAGCGTGTGGTACTTCACATCGTCGATGATCTGTGCGTACATGTGCTTGTTGGAACGGAAAACCGCCAGTCTGGGTCTTTCCGCTGTCCCCTTCACATGGTTGCGGATGCGGTAATGTCTTTTCTCGCGGGCCGCCGCACGGGATGGCTTATTGATCATAGTATTTTCACTCCGTTTCTAAATCAGTCACTTTCCGATATAAACAGCTTAAACCGTAAACCATCGGTTTAATTATTTCTTACCGGTCTTACCAACTTTACGTCTAATATGCTCGTCAGAGTATTTAATACCTTTGCCTTTGTAGGGTTCGGGAGGACGTTTCGTTCTGATCTCCGCTGCGAATTGTCCGACTTTCTCTTTATCAATACCCTTAACAATGATCTTGTTCTGACCTTCTAATACAGTCTCTACACCTTCCGGATCTTCCATTTCTACCGGATGGGAATATCCAAGG
>OFHN01000828.1_pt1 | contig 25481 bp, 17 predicted proteins | sample 1521321 | NCBI WGS metagenome assembly OFHN01 (sample SAMEA3504130, study PRJEB24116) | mouse gut metagenome | biome: mouse gut; feature: mouse-associated habitat; material: faeces | place: Denmark | collected 2011
GTCTACTGTAGGACTTCTTTATACAGAAGGAAAAAATAGAGTTAAATTGAAGTTAAAAAAAAAAAGTTGCAGTCTTCTACAGTCAGAATTTAAGGAGAAGAGAAGAAAAAAAGAATAGCTAGGTTTAAAGTTACAAAAGACCTTATGATTTTTGAGCTAGTAATAACTCATAAGAAAATCATAAGGTCTTTTTAAAATAATTTAACTTTTGCTCATCAATTAACAATATTTTTTCAATAAAATTATTTGCGTCATTATGAAAACGGTTTCAAGATTGATATTGTGGTGAAAAGTCATAATGTTTATGTGATGAAGATATGACTTAATTTTGATGAAACCAGGTGTAAGAATGTTGATGGGAAGCTTTACTATCAATTACCTAAATAATAATAGAATAATGAAATTGGAGAGGTGGACAATCTATGGTCAAACATAAGCAAGCTCAAGAAACAAAAAGTAAAGTTAAATTATATAAAACTAAACGCGGTTGGTTTAGCGCTTTAACTCGTTTCTTTGGTTTATTTTCTTTTATGTCAAAGAAAGAAGTACAGCCCATTGATCTTAATGATTTAGATGCATTAAAAGATGCGGATACGTCAGATAACTACAAAAAAGGAATCGCGACAGTAGCGACTTTATTTGGAATGGGAGCAATTGGCGCTGTTTCACCAACTGAAGTCCACGCAGCGACAACAACGGTTGACCATAGTTCTCAAGTGATTGGCTCAGGATCGACTTCTGTAAGTACCTCTATAAGTCAATCAATGACATCTACTAGTGGGTCAACTGCTAGTCAATCTACAAGTACGTCAACGGTTAGCCAGTCGATGCAAAGTAATTCACTGTCAGTAAATGGTGTTTCTGGAAGCACAACTTCAACCACTACCTTTGAAGGTACAACCACTAGCTCAATGGTGACCGAAAACTCGTAATGGTATCTCTGGCAGCCAAGCAATAGAAAACAGTGATGCCGCTTCAATTGATCACTCTGGGAGTCATTCAAATTCGACAACGGTAGATTCAATAACGGGTTCAACATCACTTGATAATGAAAAAACTTCAATAGAAGAGAGTGCGAGTACGAGCTATTTAGAAGAAAATGGGATGGCAACCATCTTGCCGGCAACCGGAAATAATGGTGGTGAATCTTCCATGGCTAATCGTACAGTTACGGAAGGTAATATAGTACAGCTTGCAGAAAGCATTAAAGAAGTATCTAATGAAGAAGAATTAAAGGTAGCTTTGCAGGATGCTTCAATTACGACTATTAAGCTAAAAAACAATATTACCCTTAACAACGCGATTACCATTAATAATGGGAATCGAAATATTATCATTATTGGGGATGGACACTATGTTAATGCTCTTAATAGTGATGGCGGGATTATTCTAAATAATAACTCCGGTAGTGCCGAGATTGAATTGACAATTGAAAATGCTACTCTGTACAACACTAGTAAGTACGGTTTTGTTAATATGAGTAGCAATGGAGCGGACACCGTGACGTATAAAGATGTAACGGCTTACGGTGGGACATTAGTGTGGAGTAAAGCAGTTGCTGGTGTTAAAACGCTGAATTTAGTGGGGAACACAACATTAAATAGTGTTAAAACTTATGAAGTGGGTGGACAACAGTACAGCCCAGAAGCATTTAGCCAGAACGCAGATAATAAGACGACTGCCCTATATGTTTCTAATGCTATTAATATTGCGGATGATGCTAAGGTAGTATTAAAGAACAGCGCAACCGATATTGATATGTGGCTCCGTACTAATAGTAGTACTAGTTCATTGTCATCGAGTAAAGGTACTGTTACAGTTGGTAGCGACGCCAGTTTAACAATGGAAAATATTGGTAACTCAGAGTGCAACATCAAATTTGATGCTGCTACAGAGAACGATTTTATCGTTAGTGAAAATGCGATCGTTAACATGTCAGCTAGGGTTGATAATGTTCAGATAGTACCTCGTAGTGCTGGCCTTTTTAATAGTGGGACCATTGATTTTGCTAAGGGCTCAAATGTTACTTTAGAGGTTATTACAGGGTCTAATTTCCATGTTGCTGGAACATTTGCTAATAAACTTAATTTCAATGGTACTGCGACGTTAATTAAGCAGAATGGTAATGATACGCAAGCAAATATTGAATTTAATTGGCTTGGAATAGGTGGAAATGCAGTTAACTTTAATCCAGGGGCTGATGTTACTTTAATAGCTGGTAAAGGAGCATCTAATATTGGAGCGTCTAGTTCTGTTACCGTAACCGTAAATATTAACGATCCGCTCCGAGTAGCTTTTAATACGGATAAATTAGAGACTGATAATGGGGTTACATACCTTGGTAATTCAAGAATTATTGTTAATGTTGAAAATGCCACGATTAAAGTTGACGATAACGACTTTTCAGAACTTATCAGTAGTAATAAAACTAATATTACTGGAAGTTCGGTAGGTATCGGTTCAGTTTCCTTGAATTCTAATAGTACAAGTTACGCTAATGAGTCTGAATCGCTCAGCGCCTCACTTAGTTTTAGTGTTGCAACATCAACGGCTGCAAGTCAGTTAGCTGCTGTTAATAATGGTAGTCAAGTAATTTATGGTGAAAGTACTTCAATATACAATTCTCAATTAGCTTCAACGTCGTTGAGTCAGAGTACAAGTACTTCAACTTCATTAATTCAAAGCGAGAGCGCCTCAATTTCCTTAAGCCAAAGCGAGAGTGCCTCAACATCGTTGAGCCAAAGTGAGAGTGCATCAACGTCATTGAGCCAAAGTGAGAGCGCCTCAACGTCACTAAGTCAAAGTACAAGTGCGTCAATTTCCGGTAGTATTTCTGCTGTAATACCACATTCAGATGATCAATCTGTATCACTTAGTAATTCACAATCGATATCAATTAGTATTAGCGAATCCATTTCAACTTCTTTAAGCTCAAGTGAAAGTCTCTCAACATCACTAAGCTTAAGCGGGAGTGAAAGTGCCTCAGCTTCTACGAATAGCAGTACTTCTGTAGTAACTTCGGTTGATAGTGAATTTAGTTCAATATCTACTGATAATGTGATGAATGGTTCTGTTTCACTAAGTTTGAGCTTCACAAATGGAAGCAGCCTTAAGAATACTAATGTTTCTATTACTGGCAGCCATACTTTGATCGGAACTAACCTGGTTGACGATAATATATGTGTACAAAAGCGATATCAGCAAAATCAAAAGCTTCCATAAACTGGTAATGAAAGCCAGTCAATAGCTAAATTATTTGGACTTGTGTCATTAGAAACTGTTCTATTACTACTAATTGCGAAGAGAAAAAAGAATAGTTCAAATAAATAATTGTGCATAAGTAGGTATGATAAAAGCAGCTTATACCCAGATTTGGAGGATAGAAGCTGCTTTTGTCAGGTTTTAGATGGGCGATCATATCAAAAGTAAGTTAAACATAAAAAGCGGAGAGAAGCGCTTGACTTAAATAAAGTAGTATTTTATTGGGTCATTAGTATTTAATGCTATAACCTATAAAACTATCACGTTCCTGATGAGCGCAAACGTTATTAATGGTATCATTAACTCATTACGACTATCATTTATCATATTAAATGATTATTTTTGGGGAGGAATTATTATTGACAGTTCATATTACTAACCTTTATGGATTCAATTTGAAAAGTACAGCGCAAATTGCTCAACATCAAATTGCCAGAATAGCCTGTGATCAGTTAGGATTTAAAGAATTGGGGATATATTGTTACGATAGTTCACAAGAATCGTTGCCTCATTTAAAAGCACGGTTTGATGGAATAATTGCTTCAGTAGCAATTGGTGATACAGTCATTTTTCAATCACCAACTTGGAACCCAATTGAGTGGGATCAAGCTTTCATTGATCACCTGGCTCCTTATAATGTTAAAAAAATTATTTTTATTCATGATATTATTCCATTAATGTTTGAATCAAACCGTTACTTATTGCCACAATTTATTGACTACTATAATAAAGCTGATTTAATTATTGCACCTTCTCAGCCAATGGTCGATTTTCTCCGTGCAAATGGTTTGACGGTGGAAAAAGTGGTGCTGCAGCATATGTGGGATCATTGTGCTAGCGTTGATTTTACGGTAACGCCACAAAATACAGGGGTAATTAATTTAGCTGGTAACCTTGAGAAGTTCCAATTGGTCGGTCATTGGCATTACCCGGATAATCCTTTATATGCCTTTGCTAAGGTGATTAATATTGAGCCGACAGATAATATTAAGTTTATGGGCTGGCAATCAGATCCTGTCTTACTGTCAAAACTCCGGCATAATGGTGGCTTTGGTTTAGTATGGTCAAATGAGCCATATTGGAAAAACTATATGCATCTTAATGCTAACCATAAACTAAGTACTTACTTGGCAGCTGGTATTCCAGTAATTGTTAATAAATCTTTGGCAGAAAGCGAAACGATATTGCGCAAAGGCTTAGGGATTGTGGCTGATAACTTAGATGGAGCAATTGAAAAGGTACAAAATTTAAGTAATAATGATTATAATAAAATGGTTCACCAAGTTAATAGCTTTGCTGAATTAGTTCGTAATGGTTATTTCGCTAAAAAAGCATTAACGGAAGCGATATTTAAATTACATTATCAATAAAAAGCTGATGAGGAAAAAGTGACACAAAGAATACAATTAGATAATTTATTAAAAAGATTAGGTGCTACATTATTCATTTTAATCATTTATGTTTTAGGTTGTACCATCCCATTGCCATTGGTTAATATTTCGACAACTTTTCGACAGATCTTAGCTAATAGTTCTATTGGGATCATGAGTTTTATGAGTGGGGGGAATTTACAACGTTTATCGTTATTCTCAGTCGGACTATCCCCATTGATGATTGCAATGATGATTATTCAATTATTAACGATGATGCGCTTATTCTACTTTGATACATTTTCAATAAAACAAATGATGCGGATCCAGCAATGGTTAACGTTAATTTTTGCAATTATTCAATCATTAGCTATTACTTTGATGCTAAAACTTACGACAAACTTATTTACGGGTTTAGCAGTAACCTTAATGTTAACTGCTGGCAGTTTATTTGTAGTATGGTTGGGAAATATGAATACTCAATTTGGGATTGGTGGAACAATAACGATTATCCTTTTTAACATTATTTCTGGTACCCTTCCTAATTTATTATCGTCAATTGGGAAAATAGTGGGCCAGTCTTACGGGTTTCTTTGGTTGGCATTAATCGTGCTTGCAAGTTTTGGCCTTTTAGTTTTTTGGATTTCATTTAACCGTGCATATTATCCAATTAAAATGGTTAACACAATGATGAGTAGTCATGATAAACCAATAATTCTTCCACTAGGGCTTAATATGGGAGCGATGATGACTTACATGGTTGGAATGTCATTATTGATGCTTCCAATGTTATTAGCAAACGTTTTAGGTCCTCAGTCGTTATTTGCTAACCCCTATTTTGAGATTGTACTTAGTGGAATATTAGCTTTTGCACTATTTTATTTCTTTACATTTGTACAATTTGACCCTAAAGAGCAGGCCAAAACAATGTTACATAATAATAATTACATTATTGGTATTCGTCCTGGTGAACCGACAAAAAAACATTTACAACATCTAGTAATTCATGTATCTTTTTTTGGTGCGCTTTTGAATGCTATCCAATTAAGCTTTGGTTTATTAGGGTCTCGTATTCTTGGAAATTTCGCTGGATTAGCAATTTTACCAATGAATATGATTATGATTGTAATGTTTATGCAGGGAATAAAAGATCAATTATTAATGCTATTGTTCCCATTAAAGTATGCACATTTAATGAAGGATGAGTGATGATGGAGTATTTAGTTCCTGCTTGGCATAAGTTGCTAGAAGATTGGGCTCATACTATTCCTAAACTTGAATTTGATGATGCAGTTAGTCATATCAAAGTATTTCAAACAAACCAAAAGCCCTTTTCACTAATAATTACTGACTATCAACCACAATTATCGACCAAATTAAATCAACTAACGATCGCACCAACACAAATTTTTAGTACTTTTGATTATCTGCAAGGAGTTCATCATATTGATAGTCAAATTATTGATTACCGTGATTTTAATTGGCCACCTGGCGCTTACTATAACTTTACAAACTTTCGATTAATCGTTATGGTCAAAGGAAAGCCTTATGCTAAAGTGATTTTTGACGTACAAGGTAAAATTCTATGGGTGGATTACCTAGAAAAGGATAAGATAAGTCGGCGATTGCTACTTGATAGTCGCGGCTTTATTTCACGGGAAGAATTATTTAAAAATGGCCAAGTTTATCAACATATTTATTATGATGAACAGGGGTATTGGCGATTTAAACATGATATAAAATCTGATCAAGTCGAAATTAATAAGCGCTTTTCATGGTTAACAGATCACTTAAATTATAAACATTTAAATGATTTACTCACGGAAATTATTACTAAGCATGTATTAAGTAAATTTGATATGGACCAAGATAATTTAATTGTCACGATGGATGATCAGGCAGTGATCGATCAAAAAACTTATCTGCCTTATCAGCCCATCTTTTCTTTGAGTCGTTGGCATAGGTATCATGAAAGTCTTGATGAACTTAAAAGCCAACAATTAAATTTGGTTGCGGATAATAATGAAACAAAGAATAATATAAAAAAGCAAATTAATATAGATGCAACAATAATTCCACTGTTTCAGTCCCGTTTTAATTTGGGTCATAGTCAACGCTCAGATCAAGAGCAAATAGGGCTTTTTATTGAGTCAATGACCAAGGATGAGGTGGATAAAGTATTGGAATTGCTTTATCAGCGATTGCTAAAGAATCCTAAAACGACAGCATTGACGTTGATGAGCTATAGCACTGAAAAGTTGCAGCAATCTCAACAAGCTCTTGAAAATTTGAAAGAAAATCATCAGGGTGAGTTTGTCTTAGCTAGTGAGGAACAAAATGAAGTTGAAGAAATTTTAACGAAGCAAATTGATATTCCTAAACTAACTATTGATACAAAAAGAATTAGTACTCCTGCTGAAGCTGGGCGGCAATTAGACTCTTTACGGATCTTAATTGACTGGGGAAATGGATTGGACGAATTCTTACAGATTTCGGCCATTAGCACAGGTATTCCGCAAATATATCGACAACCCAATAGTCAAATTAAAAACTATCAAAATGGTTTAATTTGTCCGCAACTTTCTGATATCAATAAGGGATTAGACTATTATTTAGGTAATCTTAAGCATTGGAATGAAGCCCTTATTTATAATGTTCAATTGATGAATCAATTATCAGCAACAGAATTACAAAAGAAGTGGAAAAAAGTTTTAACGAAGTGAGGTGAATCTTCATGAATGTCTTACAGTTAGGCGCACAAAACTGGGCAGATAAATATAAAATTCCAAATGAAATAGCATGGAATTATAATACCTATCCTCAGGCGGGGATAAAACGATTTGATTTAGTGATAATTACAGAAGGCGTCCAGTTAGAAGATAATTTGTGGAGTAAACTCCAATGGCAAGTTCCTCCTTATTGTGTTCTGTACTCTCCATTTGCTGAAAAGGACCTTAGTAAAGCTGGCTTAAATTTTATTAATTGTCAAGAAGCCCGTCAGATTGTTGAAGAACCGCAAGAGCTAATTGATCAAATGCCAATCAGATTCTTTCATGGCCAATCGGGACTTCGGTTTGCACCTACTAAATTATTATTAAATAATCCAGAGAGAATATTCATGGATGATGGTCACCTCAGTTTAACAGTCGATGCTAATGAGTGGACTAACTTGGGTAGCTATCAGCAAAACATTTATATTGATCCTCAAAGATTATTTAAATTTAGTCTTGAATACAATCGGCAAACTAATGTTAAAGTTCGTTTACGAGTTATTGTTCAGCCAGGTGCAGGAGATGGCAATCCTAAGGACCAATATCTTCTTGATTTTTCTAGGAATAATGAAGAACGAGAACTACCAATTGGGTTAGAAGATTCTCCACGGTTTGCTAACGTTAGTGTTGAGGTGCTTGGAAAAGGAGAATTAACATTAGGTGTTTTGCATGCACGTTGGTCGCGAAGAGATTATGGTGAATTTCTTACAGGGGGGAAACGTCTTTTTGATCCGGTAACTGGCGAAGATATTGCATATTACTTTAATCCGGGTGATTTGCGACCACCATTACATGTTTATTTTTCAGGTGCGCGTAGATTAGAGGGATTTGAAGCATATCCTCTATTTAGGCGTAATCATACTCCAGCCTTACTGTTTACGGATCCACGCTTAGCAGTGGGGCAGTTTTATACGGGTACGGCGATTGAAAGTCAGATCAAGGCCACGATTATTGCAACGTTGAAGAAATTAGGTTTTAATCGGCAGCAATTGGTGATGAACGGGATCTCGATGGGAACGTACCCGGCAATTAAATTAGGTGCACAATTATCAGCCTACGCCATCAATGTTGCCAAACCAACTGTTAATTTAGGGCAAGTTGCTTTACGAGCCCGTCTAGAACGACCAGATGAATTCGATACAATCTTTGATATCGATCGCCAATTGGTATCGTCTTTAACCTCTGAGCAACTTGAGCAATTAGATACAAAGTTTTGGAAGTTAATGAATCAAACTGACTTAACTAAGGCACGAATATATGTTGGGTATATGAAAAATGATGATTATGATAATTTGGCAATAAAAAGAATGCAGGAAAACGCGGCCATTCAAAATGCACGATTGTTTGTTAGGAAGGGCTTTCCAGGACGGCATAATGATAATAATGCAGTTGTTCAATGGTTTGTTAGTCGCCTTGTGGAAATAAATAATGCTTTTGGACGAGGAGAATAAAAATGCAATATTTTGTTAATCAAGGCTATTGGGAACCAACAAATGCTTATTCTGCAGGGTCAAATATTAGGATTAATCCAGATTACAGCGTATCATTCCATAACTCACTAATGGCTCCCGGAAAAACAATCATGAGCTGGAATTCTGTAAATTCATACCAGGCAACTAAATTGGTTCCACAGTTACCAATTCTCCGTAATAATCATAAATACCGTTTAAGTGTAAATGCAAAAGCGGAACCGATTTATTCATTAATTATTCGGTTAACCTTTTTTAACGCGCAAGAACACGAAATTGATCATGTCGAATTTCAGCAACGGTCAATTGAATTTGTTTATCCCCCAGAAGCTGTGCAGTATCGACTAGAATTGATTAATAATGGACTTACTGATTTAACTTTTCAACGGTTTGAAATTTGTGATGCGGCACTTCCGGTCAGCGTTCATGAGGATGTTTGGATTCATAAGCCAATAAATGAAGATGTGAAGGGGAAGCTTAATCTGCTTTTAATTGCTGATAATAAAAGAGTTCGTAAAACATATCCAGATTTAAAAAAATATGAAGATTATAAAATACAGCCAATTAGTGTTGCATGGCAATCATCAGCTGATGTATTAGCAATTTTAAAACAATGGTTAATTTCGCATCGAATCTATGATGCCAATGTGATTAGTACTAATCCGAAGCTAGATCAAGTAGTATTGGAGTTAAAGATGGAGCTTTCAACAATTAATGCGGTCATTACTAATCAGACTGATCCACACTCACAGATTGCCGATGTGATTTATCCATTACTGCCAGTCACTACTTGGAGTTCCCCAGTATTGGTTAATCCGGATTGGCCAATTATCTTTTCGGTTATTCAAGAAATAGATTCAAAAGAGGGATAAGATATGACGCACCCCAATTTTAGGTTACAAAAAGTAAAACATACCCTTGCTAAAGTAAATGCCCTGGCAAGTGAAATGCGAGGGATGAGCGATGAAGAACTTAAACATCAAACTGTTCTATTAAAAAAAGAACTAGCTAATGGTAAAACAGTTGATGATATCTTACCGCGGGCATTTGCGACCATTCGGGAAGCGGACTACCGGATTTTAGGAATGTTCCCGTATGATGTTCAAGTTATGGGAGCAATTGTCTTAAATCAAGGTAATATTGCAGAAATGAAGACGGGGGAAGGAAAGACTCTAACAGCAACGATGCCTTTGTATTTGAATGCTTTAACCGGAAAGGGAACTTTTTTATTAACGCCAAATAACTACTTAGCCCAACGTGATAAAGAGCAATTACAGCCAGTTTATGAATGGTTAGGATTAACGGTCAGTCTTGGTTTTGAGCCTGATGACCAAGAAAAGAAGACAACGCCGGCGATTAAGCGGAGTTGGTATAATGCGGATATTACTTATACAACTGCTAGTAGTTTAGCTTTTGACTACTTGTTTAATAATCTTGCTACCCGGCGCGAAGATCAATATTTACGCCCATTTAATTATGTCATTATCGATGAAGTTGATGCGATTCTACTTGATGAAGCGACTTCACCTTTTGTAGTCTCAAGTATGCCGATGGTTCAATCAAATTTATATCAGTTAGCGGATGCTTTTATTCATATTTTACAGCCTAAAATTGACTATAGATTGAATGAAGATCATGATGCGGTATGGCTGACTCTTCACGGAATCCAACGTGCAGAACGTTTTTTTCGTATTCCAGATCTTTTTATAAGCGAATATCGGGAAATTTATCGTCATATTATCCTTGCTTTACGAGCACACTTTATTATGGAAAATGGTCATGATTATTTAGTTAGCGAAGGGGAAGTTGTTTTACTTGATGAGGCAAATGGGCGACTGAAAAAAGGAGTAAAGGTCAGTACAGGGTTGCATCAAGCAATTGAAGCGAAAGAACACGTTGACCTTACGCCTAACCAACAAGTGGCGGCATCAATTACCTTTCCTAGTCTGTTTGGTTTGTTTAATAAAATCGCTGGAATGAGTGGGACAGTCAAAAGTGATGAGCAAGAGTTCTCTGAAGTGTATAAGATGCGAGTTATCCAAATTCCCACTCGCAAAAAGGTAATTCGTAGAGATTATCCAGAGCAAATTTATTTAACAACTCGTCAAAAGTTAATTCATGCTCTTGATGAGACAATAGAGCTTCATAAAGCAGGGCGTCCAGTTTTATTAGTGGCTGGTTCGGTAGAAAATTCAGAAATTATTTCTGAATTATTATTAGACCGTGGTATCTCTCATAATGTTTTAAATGCATTTAATGTCGCCCGCGAAGCTGATATTGTAAAAGATGCTGGACAAAAAGGGGCGGTGACTGTTGCTACTAATATGGCGGGTCGTGGGACTGACATCAAGCTCGGAGTTGGCGTTAAAGAATTAGGCGGCCTTGCGGTAATTGGGACAGAAATGCTACCAGCGCGAGTAAAAATGCAATTAGCTGGTCGAGCTGGGCGGCAAGGTGATCCTGGTTCGAGTAAGTTTTATATTTCATTAGAAGATAGCTATCTTGCCAAAAACAGTACTAAACGGTTCAAAAATTATTATCGCCAATTACAAAAGAAAAAGACCGATAAACAGTTGCGTAGCCCCCGTTTAAAAATGAGTATCACAATGTTAAATGAACGGGTAGCTGCTAATCAACAAATGGTACGTAGCAATGTTAATAAAAATGAAGCTGCATTAAAAATTCAGCGTAAGTATCTTTATGATCAGCGTGATCAGTTAATGAGAACCGCACATTTAGAAACAGAAGTTGGAAAATGGTTAAGCAGAGGGATTTCCCTTTACCTTACTGAAAAAGCAGAATGGAGTGCCCTAGAATTGCGGCATTTAATGAATCAACATTTTACTTATGATGTTGTTAGTTTGCCAGATACTCTAGAACTAAACCACAAAAAAATACAAAAATATTTAGAACGTTTTTGCCAAGAGAGGTTAGAACAGAAGGCTCAAGTATTAATCAATAATGAACAATTAAATCAATTTTATCGTTCAGCCTTATTAAATGCGCTTGATAGTAGCTGGACTGATCAGATGGCTTATTTATCAAAACTATCAGTAATCGTCCAGCCATGGGCAACAGCACAACGGGACCCTAAGTTTATGTACCAAGAAAAGGCTTATCAAGCATTTGAAAAAATGTTTGATACTGTCGCTAAAAAAGTAGTTGATAATTTAATGTTAAGCACTATTAGATTGGATAAAGATAATAATTTAATTGTTCACTTTAATTGATGATGGAGGAAAGTATGACTGTATATAATATTAATTTAGGAATTGGCTGGGCCAGTAGTGGTGTCGAGTATGCTCAGTCATATCGTGCACAAGCATTTCGTGATCTTAACATTTCAGCAAAGTTTGTTTTTTCGGACTTGATTTTAGGAAATAATATTGCTGATTTAACTGCTAATTTAGGTTTTAATGATGATCAGATTATCTGGCTTTACAACTTTTTCACTGATATTAAAATTGCTCCATCAACCTTTTTACTCGATACTTTTGTTAAGCAAAACCATCTTGAGCAACGAAATTTTATCCTTCAGCCCGATAATGGTACGAAAGAGTTACAATACAAATCTGAAGAAGAAAAATTAACGATCGTGCCACGCTACAATAATCGTGAGAGAGGAACAATTGACCAGGTTACTTATATCTTTAACAATCGACTAATTAAACGTGATTTCTATTCATATACGAAATATGCTACAGAATATTATTCTGGGGAAGAAAAGGATAATCAAGTTGTTTTTCGAGAGTTTTATAATGAGGATGGGACAATTGCGTATACCCAACACTTAGATGGGGATGGTCACGAATTATTTGAATTTTCTGATCAAAACTATTATTCAAAAACTGATCTTTATCGTGAAATGCTTCGGAAATTGAATTTTAAAGCTGATGATATAATTATTCTTGATCGAATGGATGAAGATAAGCAGTTAGTTAATGGTCAATTAATTTTTGAACATCATTTACCAGCAAAACTGGTTATCCCTGTTCATGCTGACCACTACGACAAGCATTATACAAATGATCAGCAAGTATTATGGAATAATTTTTATGAATATCAATTCATGCATTATCAAGATGTAGCTTCTTATGTCGTTGCGACTGATCGACAACGTGACTTACTAGCTAGTCAACAAAAGCATTTTAACCACGCTAAACCACAAATTAAGACTATTCCGGTTGGTAGTTTGGAACACTTGGTAAAGCCAAAAGAGGCCCGTAAAAAACATTCTTTAATCACTGCTTCGCGATTAGCCAACGAAAAACACATTGATTGGGTGATTGCGGCAACTGTTGCGGCACATAAAATAGTTCCAGACCTAACCTTGGATATTTACGGTGAGGGTGGTGAACGGAGTCGGTTGCAAGATTTGATCACAAAAAATAATGCTGATTCCTATATTAAATTAATGGGGCAACATGATCTAAAAAATGTTTACCAAAAGTATGAAACATATATTGCAGGTTCAACTAGTGAAGGCTTCGGGTTAAGCTTGATGGAAGCAGTTGGTTCAGGTTTATCGATGATTGGGTTTGATGTTCCCTATGGTAATCAGACTTTCATTGCAGATCAACAAAATGGTTACTTATTGCCATATACTGAAGATTGGAGTAATTCACGTAAAGAACAATTACTAGCTGAAGCAATTGCTAAAAACTTTACTGAAGCCGACTTAACATCTTTCCATGAAAAATCATATTCATTAGCTGAGTCGTATTTGACTAAGAATGTTGCTAAACAATGGCAGCAATTGATAGAGGAGTTACAGCATGCTTAATTTATTTGACAACTTTGATCAAGCTTCATTTGATTTTCTTCGCTCTCAACGAACTGCTCAGATTAAAATCCCAACGGTAGTAATTAATGACGATGGATTCTTACCACCCGAAGTTGAGTCACCGATCAAGTACTGGGGTAACTATAACGTAAACAAAAAGCCTTTATATTTTGACCATCTTTCCCTACCTCCTTACTGGCGAATTTTGAGCACAGCAGCCCAGGGACAGATATATGACCTTGCCAAGAAACGGGCAGATATTATATACCAAGCTACTGATAATACTCGTCAAGTGAAAGAAGTTCGATGGTTAAATAATAATGGTAAAGTTAGCTGGATTGACCATTATAATCGTTATGGTTATCGTTTTGCGCAAACTTATTATCGAAATGAACAGCCAGCATGGCGAAAATATTATGATAAAAAGAACCGTGTTTTTCTTGAATGGAATCTTATCGCTGGTGATTTCTTTTTGGATGTTGATGGAGGTTACCATTTTCCATCATTAATTGAACTTGTTAAATATTATCTTCAGACCCGTCACTTTAAGCTTGATCATATTTTTTATAATACTTTAAACCAAGGATTAAGTGTTTCGCTGAACTTATCTACTGAAGGTAGTGATACTTTATTTTGGCATGAACCGCTAATCGGGGATGAATTACCGGGTAACATGAAATTCTTAATGGAAAATAATACACGGACCAAACATATTATTTTTCAACGATATACTGATTGGCAACGAATCGGCACTAACCTAAAAAATAATCACGTTGACTTTGGATTCCTCGGGACTATCTACCCGCACCCACGGGCTAATCAGTTACGCCCGCAAGCTTTGATTCTTACTAATTCAGATGAGATAGTTGAATTACCAACGCTTATCAAAAATTTACCTAATATTAAGTTTCATATTGCAGCTGTTACTGAGATGTCAGGTAAATTATTAGCTTATCAACAATATGAAAATGTCGAATTATATCCTAATGTTAGTTCTGCACGGGTTAAACAATTGATTGCGGATTGTGACATTTATTTAGATATTAATCGTCAAAATGAAATCTTGGATGCTGTTCGCGGTGCTTTTGAGCAGAATATGCTAATTGTTGGTTTTGATGAAACGCTTCATGAACCACAATTCGTTACTCCTCAGAACGTGTTTAAAGTAAACGAGGCCCAGAAAATGAGTAAACATATTATGGCAGCCTTGCTAAAGCCGGCATTGATGAAAGAGCTTATCGATACGCAGCGGCAACTAGCTAGTGAGGTTAGTGTACAAGATTACCAAAGAATGATTGGAGCATTGCAACATGACAGAAAAAGATAACAGTCACCAGCACGACGAATCACTGGTGCAACAACATGCTTTGAAACGGTTAGATAAAGTTGAGGAAGAAAAACAAAAACCATATAAAAAGAAAAAAGAGCCAATTAACTTTCGTTCCGTTTTTATGACTTTACTTTTAATTTTAGTTGTTGGAATGATGTTAATAGGATATTTTGTACGATAATGCTAGAAAGAAGCTTAGGGCAGCAATAATTCTCCCTAAGCTTTTTTGATAAATTGATATTTATAAAAATTATCAAATGATCACTTGAGAAAAAGTTGAATCTTAGAAAATGTGATAAATGTTTTTGCTGAAAAGAGAGTAGAAATTGATTTATTTTGAGAAGGAATAGGTGTACAATCGGTGTTGATGAATACTAACAATTGTTTATAAATAGATAATTTAGAGAGGTGACTTATCTATGGCGAAAAACAATAAAGAACAAGAAGATAAAAGTAAGGTAAAACTATATAAAACAAAACATGGTTGGTTTAGCGCATTGACGCGTTTCTTTAAAATGTTCTCATTTCGAACAAAAAAGGAAGTCAAACCAACAAACTTTCAGGATTTAGATTCCTTAAAAAATGCTAATGTTTCTGATTCAAGGGATGCCTATAAAAAGGGGGCTGCAACTGTTGCAACATTACTTGGGATCGGGGCAACAGGCGCAGCTAACCCGACAGAAGCACATGCGGCAACAACGACGGTTGATCAAAGTTCTCAAATAATTGGTTCTGGATCTGGCTCAACATCTACTTCGACATCGGGTAGTACATCGAATACTTCCACGAGTGAATCGACGGCTAGTACTTCAAGCGATCACTCTAGTTCAACATCTACTAGTACTTCAATATCAGGGAGTAGTACATCAACTAGCAAATCGAATGGCTCGACCAGTATATCGACTGCTAGTACATCAACCAGTCAGTCAAACGCTTCTATAAGTGAGTCAACAACAAGTAATTCTGTTAGCTCTTCAACCGCATCTTCTACAGGTGCACAATCAGTTTCAACGGGAATGAATGAATCGCTTACTAGTGATAATACTTCCCTGTCTCTGGAGAATGGCATTGAGCCTGTTGCTAATGAAGCTTCTAATAATACTGCATTTTCTGCAAATCAAAGTCTTTCATTACGGACAACGACTGAGAATATTACTAATGGGACGATTGCATTATTTAATGCTAGCTTTATTCAAACGAACGCAACTAAAGAAAATACCGCTGAAGTAAGTAATGGCACTGAATTTCAAAATGCCCTTAATAATTCCAACATTAGTGTTATTCGATTAACAGCTGATATTGATTTAGGTCAGTCTGGAATGGGTAGTCTCCAAATTCCACCTCGTGATCTTACAATTGATGGTGGGAACCATTCCCTTAATTTAGGTAATAACTGTATTTGGCTGAATAACACTTCCGCGGGTACAAAGACCACAACGACTGTTAAAGACCTTAATCTTTATACCGCTAGTAATCGTGGTGGCTTTGCCCTTACTAATGATGGTGCCGAGACCCTAATCTATGATAATGTTCATGCGACTGGTGGGGCTGCCGTTTTTGCGGATACTTATGCCCCAAGCGGATATTTAAAGACTTTTGAAATTCAAGGTCATACAACGATTGATGGAGTCAGCTCATACCAATATAATGGCAATACGTATTCCACCAGTTCCGCTGATTTTGTTGGGTATAGCACCTTGATGTATGCTGGGAACGACCTGATTATTGATGATAATGCAAGTTTGGTTGTTAATAATAGTATGTCCGCGTATGATGTTGCAATGTTAGCTAATAACAGCGAACATGCAGTTAAAGTTGGCGAGAATGCGACATTAACAATTAATAATACTTATAATTATTCTGGAGGCAAAATTTGGAATAATGTTGGGAATATTGCCTTAACTAATGGGGAAGGTAAGTTTATCGCCGGCGTAAATTCTCATATTAACTTGAGTACTAGCGGTACAAACGTTTACTTTGCTGGGGGCTGTAATAATAACACTGTTAACTTTGAACAAGGGACTAATACTACATTTTCTGGTAACTTAAACTTCTACTTCGGTGGATCCACTAACACTGTTAATATTAATGATCCCGCTCATGTAATTTTGAATACAACCACTGGTACTACTTATTCTTCAAATTCTTCAAATGTTACGATAAATGCTAATAATACCAACGTTATCGTAACGCATAATGGAGTAACGACAGAATCAAATTACTTCATGAATAATCAAAGTACCGTTAACGGAACTACTTATACCATTGGAACTACGATTGGTGAACAAAATGATGGAAAAGCATCAGTTAAAAACGTAATGGCTGATATTAATAAAACAGGTACTACTAGGGTTGAATATACGAGTGGTTCAGAACATTCAGAAAGTATATCTCGTTCGGTAAGTGCATCAGAAAGTACTTCTACATCAATTAAAGACAGCATTTCAAATAGTACAAGTCGATCAGTATCAACATCGCTCAGTCAAAGGGAGAGTGTATCAACGTCACTTAGTCAAAGCGAGAGTGCATCAACGTCACTCAGCCAAAGTGAGAGTGCCTCGACCTCGCTTAGTCAAAGTGAAAGTGCCTCAACTTCACTCAGCCAGAGTGAAAGTGCATCAACATCACTGAGTCAAAGCGAAAGTGCCTCAACTTCACTCAGCCAGAGTGAGAGTGCCTCAACGTCGTTGAGCCAAAGTGAAAGTGCATCAACGTCACTGAGTCAGAGCGAAAGTGCGTCAACCTCATTGAGTCAGAGTGAGAGTGCCTCGACATCATTGAGTCAAAGTGAAAGTGCCTCAACGTCGCTTAGTCAAAGCAAGAGTGCATCAACGTCACTGAGTCAGAGCGAAAGTACTTCGACCTCCTTAAGTCAGAGCGAAAGTGCCTCAACTTCACTTAGTCAGAGTGAAAGTGCCTCAACGTCACTCAGCCAAAGTGAGAGTGCCTCAACGTCGTTGAGCCAAAGTGAAAGTGCGTCAACGTCACTGAGTCAGAGCGAAAGTGCTTCGACATCGTTGAGTCAAAGTGAAAGTGCCTCAACGTCGCTTAGTCAAAGCGAGAGTGCCTCAACATCGTTGAGCCAAAGTGAGAGTGCCTCAACTTCACTCAGCCAGAGTGAAAGTACTTCGACATCCTTAAGTCAAAGCGAAAGTGCTTCGACATCGTTGAGCCAAAGTGAGAGTGCTTCGACATCCTTAAGTCAGAGCGAAAGTGCATCAACATCGTTGAGTCAAAGTGAAAGTGCTTCAACGTCACTGAGTCAGAGCGAAAGTGCTTCGACATCGTTGAGTCAAAGCGAAAGTGCTTCGACATCACTAAGCCAGAGTGAAAGTGCTTCGACATCGTTGAGTCAAAGTGAGAGTGCTTCGACATCGTTGAGTCAAAGCGAGAGTGCTTCGACATCACTAAGCCAAAGTGAAAGTGCCTCAACGTCATTGAGTCAAAGTGAAAGTGCTTCGACATCGCTTAGTCAAAGTGAAAGCTCCTCAACCTCGTTGAGTCAAAGTGAGAGTGCCTCAACCTCGTTGAGCCAAAGTGAGAGTGCTTCGACATCACTAAGCCAAAGTGAAAGTTCCTCAACCTCGTTGAGCCAAAGTGAGAGTACTTCGACATCACTAAGCCAGAGTGAGAGTACGTCAACCTCACTCAGTCAAAGTGAGGACGCATTAACCTCATTGAGCCAAAGTGAGAGTGCGTCAACATCGTTGAGTCAAAGTGAGAGTGCGTCAACATCGTTAAGCCAAAGTGAGAGTGCCTCAACCTCGTTGAGTCAAAGTGAAAGTTCCTCAACCAGCGCCTCGACTAGTGCCTCGACAAGCGCCTCGCTTTCCGCCTCATTAAGCATCAGTGAATCAGTTTCCGCTTCAATCAGTGGCTCAACTAGTGATTCAGCAGTAAACCCGCACCCAGATAACCCGTCTGAGTCAATTAGTGATTCAGTATCAATGTCGATTAGTACGAGTGAATCGATTTCAATAAGCTCAAGCACATCTGCTTCGACAAGTGCTAGTCTTTCACCTTCAACAAGTGGAAGCACCTCGATTAATCCTAGCGACAGTACTTCAACTTCTATGAGTGGTTCTTTATCTAATGGATCAGAATTTACTAGTGGTAGTCAATCACCAGTAACGCCATTCCCTGACAATAGTGGTTCTACTTCGATGTCAACAAATGGTTCCGGAAATGGTTCAATTTCGTTGAGCTTGAGTATCACTAATAGTACAAATACTTCCGGTCTTGAAAATACAAATGCATCTGTTGCTGATAAGCACACAACTGTTGACTTAACTGCCCAAAACTCAGTTGAAAACAGTAATGTAAATAAGACCGGTCAGCAAAACAAGCGGCTTCCACAAACCGGTAATGCCAGTCAAACAACGGCTGAATTGCTTGGCCTAATGTCATTAGAAGCAATCTTGCTCTTGTTAATTGCAAAGAAGAAAAAGCATAACGAAGATAAATAATTAGGTGCATACAAAAAGCAGCCCCTAAGCTGGAACTTCCAACTTAGGGGCTGCTTTTTTTGTCTTACAGGTTCTCGTCCGTATTAAAGTTTAATTCACAATAATCAGTCATCTTCGTAATTAGCTCAAGGCTTAATTTCTTATATGCGTTCAATGTATCGGTGGCATAACCGTCACTTTGCCGCGTTAAGAAGGTTGCTCGTGCTTCTCCTTTGAGACTCGGGAGGCGACGATCAGTTTCGGCAATCATCTTAATGGCCGCGGCGTTTCGTTCCTTTTGTACGTCTCGTAATAATGGAAGGAAATCGTGCAGGTGGCTGTCAACTAGCACACTGGCATGCTTGAAAATCCAGTAAGCAGAATTGAGTTGAGCCGGCAGCTTCCCACGCTTGTAAGGGGCTGGTGTATCAGTAATGCCGTTGAAGAATGGCACATAGGTACTTTCAGCAGCGACCCCCATTGCCAACCAGTGAATATTAGCACCCGGTCGGTTCGTCTGTAAAATATGTGACTCTTGGGTCTTAGCTAAACTAATTGGCCGGTACTTATGGGCGTGTTCACCGTGCCCAAGGGGATCGAATTCGGTTCCCTCATAGTGGTTACTGAGATAGTTCTGGGCATCAAAAATTGATAACTTATGATCCGGCTTCATGATAAATGGCAATTCAGTTGATTCCGGTGTCTCCTCCGTTGCTTGCCGAGGGCTAAACATTTGGTGACCAGCCCATACCCGCGGTTCAGAGTAAATCGCGTCTGACCGATCAGCTGTCCCAAAGATTTTGCGGAAATTGAAGGTGGATGGATCTGGGTTCAAGTCATGCTTCTCAACGAATTCTTGAATTCCCGGATGGAACATGAAATTATTCGGATCATTAAAGTCAATTTCTTGAATTGCCAGTTGGTTGGCAACCACCGCATATGAATCATCTGGAATCCGTTGCGCAACCCAGTAGTGACCTGCACCGGTTTCGAAGTACCAAGCTTCGTCATTATCAGCAAAAAGTACCCCGTTTGTTTCGCCGGTTCCGTACTTCGCAATCAAGTTACCGAGGCGTTGGACCCCTTCACGTGCCGTCTTAACATATGGCAGAACCACAGTGATCATTGCTTCTTCATTTAGACCATTTTCAACCAGTGGATCATAGCCCAAAACGAGGGGATTAGAATAAGCACTTTCAGTCGCACTCATTGCCACATCATACTCATTAATCCCGTCTTCTTCAAACAGCCCGTCTTTATCTGTCCATTCCGGAGTTGCCGTATACTGAGCGCTTTCTTCTGGCAAGTCGAGCTCTAAACGGGTATCCTTAGAGATGAAGTGGCTGGGCATCTCCCCACGGCGGTGAACAACCATATGCTTGGGCCAGGCAGCTTTGGCATCTTCATTTCGACCGATCATGATTGTGCCGTCGATGCTGGCCCCTTTACCAATTAAAATACTTGTACATGCGGTTAATTTATTCCCCATAGATAATACATTCTCCTTTTGCGTATTGTATTAATTGTACCGCGAACGGTGATTTAAGTCGATTTAGTTGGAATATTTTAATTTCAAGTTAAGAAGTATATAATATTGCTGTATAAAATAGGAAAGGAGAGGATAATATGCAACAATTATCACTGTTAATTGTTATGTTAGCGGCGTTAATTATTCCTATTATTATGGCACGGTTTAAGGTTTCCTCGATTCCGACGGCGATTGCGGAAATCTTAACCGGTATTATTCTCGGAAAAAGCTTTTTTAATATCGTTAATCCCAATTGGACATTGAATTTCTTGTCGTCATTGGGGGTTATTATGTTGATGTTTTTGTCGGGAATGGAGATTAATTTTGATCTTTTTCGTAAGACCCCCGGGAAAAAACGTGATAGTAAATCGCCAGTAATTATGGCTTCACAGGCATTTGGCCTCATTGTTGTTTCTTCATTTGTGATTGCTTTAATTATTAGCCGTTTGCACTTATTTAGCGATGTTTTGTTAGCGACAATTATTTTTTCAACCGTCGCCCTCGGAGTTGTTATCGCAACGTTAAAGGAAAAGGATATTTTACAAAAGCCAGTGGGGCAGACCCTGCTACTGACGGCGGTATTAGGGGAAGTGGTCCCGATGCTTGCATTGACCTTCTATGCATCCATTAATGGGGGCAATGCCAAGCGCTTGGGCTTAATTGTCTTCCTTTTCTTGGCAGCCTTTTTCCTCTTGCGGCGTTTTAAGCAACCGTTTATTTGGTTTAATAAAATTTCCAAATCAACCACTCAACTTGATATTCGGTTAGCTTTCTTCTTGATCTTCGCCTTAGTAACAATCGCCGAAACGGTGGGAGCGGAAAATATCCTGGGAGCCTTCCTAGCCGGGATGGTCATGAAACTGCTTGAACCAAGTGAAGCAACTGAAGACCGGTTAAACTCAATTGGTTATGGTTTTCTGATTCCATTCTTCTTTATCATGACGGGTGACCGCCTTGACCTGAAGAATTTATTTGCTAACCACCAAGCACTAGCCCTGATTCCGATTTTGGTCATCGGCTTTTTACTTGCTAAATTGCCAACCATGTTCATTTATCGGCGCCGTTTTAAGCCCCGCAATTCATTTGCCGGCAGCTTTTTAGTAGCGACAACGATTACCTTGGTATTACCAACCTTGCAAGTTGCGCGGAATTTGCATGCAATTACTGGTGCGCAATCCGATGCCTTTACATTGGCCGCCGTAATTGTCTGTATCATTGCGCCAATCGTCTTCAATTCAATGTATAAGCTTGAAAAATCTGATTTGATCAAGCAAAAGGTTAATTTTATCGGAACCAATACCTTAACTGTTCCGATTTCCCAACAATTATATAAGAACTGGTATAACGTGCGGATGGTTACAGATAATGAAAATAACTTCAAGACCTATAATAGTCAGGTGAAGCATTTAGAGTATCTGCCTAAGCTTGACGCGGAGGCCCTTGAGCAGGGAGGATACTTTGATTGTGATATTGTTGTTGTTGGGTTCTTAAATGATCATAAGTCAGCGCGCCTAGCTCAGATCGCTAAGGAACATGGAGTAAAACGGGTCATTGCCAGCCAAAACAATCCGCGGTTGGACCCGAAAGATATCAGTGCGCTTCGTGAAAAAGGGATTGAAATCTTTAATAGCTTCAATGTCCAAAGCAGTGTCTTACGGGCGTTGATTGAATCACCATTGATCTTGCAGATGCTGACTGATACCGAAGCCGGACTATATGAAGCAACCGTCCTTAATTCCCGTTATACTGGACGCGAACTGCATACATTGCCATTTGTTAATAACATTACGATTAGTCGGATCTTCCGGAAGCGCAAGCCAATTGACCCGCACGGTGATACGATTATCGAGTATGGTGATCATATCCTCTTTACTGGGGACCGGAAAGCAGCCGAAGAGGTTCGTGAAGCCTTGCGCGGCGTTAATTAAAATATTTTTTGTTAATGTAATTGCCGTAAAAGCGCTATTATGGTAAGATTTTAAATGAATTTAGAAGGAGGCACGGATTATGCCATTAGTTCATATTGACTTAATTGAAGGCCGGACCGATGAGCAATTAAAGGCTCTCGTAAAGGATGTTACAGCAGCAATTTCAAAGGATGCCAATGTTCCTGCCGAACGGGTGCATATCGTGTTGAATGAGATGCGCAAAGACCGCTATAGTGTAGCTGGTAAGATGGTCAGCGACAAGTAACAACAAGAGAGTCATCGGGGAGGCAGTTCAGTCTTTGCACGGTGGCTTTTTTGTATGATCTAAAATCCATCAAGTTTCTTCCTATTATATAGGTAGAAACTGCTCGCAATTAGCAGCGAAAGGATGAATATAATTGAGTGAACAACAATATATCATGGCGATTGACCAAGGAACGACGAGCTCACGGGCGATTATTTTTGACCATGACGGAAATAAAGTTGCGATCAGTCAACAGGAATTTCCCCAATATTTCCCGCAACCAGGGTGGGTTGAACATGATCCTCTAGAGATTTGGGATAGCGTTCAGTCGGTGATTTCAAACGTAATGATTAAGTCCCAGATCAAGCCCTATAAGATTGCGGCGATTGGGATTACTAACCAACGGGAAACGACGGTTATTTGGGATCGCCATACCGGGAAGCCGATTTATAACGCAATTGTCTGGCAATCGAAGCAAACGAGCAATATTGCTGAACAATTGATTAAAGATGGTTATAAGGATATGATCCACAAGAAGACCGGCTTAGTGATTGATTCATATTTTGCGGCCACTAAGATCAAGTGGATTCTTGACCATGTCCTTGGTGCCCGGGAAAAAGCGGCGAAGGGCGACTTGATGTTTGGGACCATCGATACCTGGCTACTATGGAATTTATCAGGACGGCGGGTCCACGCAACGGATGTGACCAACGCTAGCCGGACGATGCTTTTTAATATCCATACCCTCGAGTGGGATCAAGATATCCTTGACTTGCTTGAGATTCCACAGTCGCTTCTGCCAGAAGTAAAGCCGAGTTCAGCCATTTACGGTTATACGGGTGATTACCACTTCTATGGTGTCCAGATTCCAATTGCTGGGATTGCGGGTGACCAACAAGCAGCCCTCTTTGGTCAAGCAGCCTATGATAAAGGTTCAATCAAGAACACTTATGGGACCGGAGCCTTCATCGTCATGAATACGGGACTAAAACCCACGCTTTCGGATAACGGCTTGTTGACGACGATTGCGTACGGCCTGGACGGACAAACCCATTACGCGCTTGAAGGAAGTATCTTTGTGGCCGGTTCTGCCGTTCAATGGTTGCGAGATGGCCTCAAGATGTTTAAGAAGGCCAGCGAGTCCGAACAAATGGCTGTCGATGCCAAGACAACTGGCGGCGTTTATGTCGTTCCCGCCTTTACAGGGTTGGGCGCACCGTACTGGGATCAAGAAGTGCGGGGCGCAATGTTTGGCCTTACCCGGGGAACTGAACGGGGACATATCATCCGTGCAACCTTGGAAGCCATTGCCTACCAGACCAAAGATGTTGTCGATACGATGGTCAAGGACACCCAATTACCACTAACGGCACTAACGGTTAATGGGGGAGCATCACGGAACAATTTCATGATGCAGTTTCAGGCCGATATCCTCCAAACGCCAATCAAGCGGGCAGCAATGGAAGAGACAACCGCCCTGGGAGCAGCCTTTCTCGCTGGATTGGCCGTTGATTTCTGGGAAGACCAGGATGAGTTACGGAAGCTATCACGGATTGGCGACCAGTTTGATCCGCAGATGGATCCGCAAAAGGCAGCTGACTTGTATCGGGGATGGCAACGCGCCATTGCAGCTGCACAGTTTTATGGGAGAAATTAACTAAAAAACACCGATCACCATTCAACAAACTAATATAAAAGGAAAATGAGAGAAATGAAAATGAAAACACCGGTTCAGATGACTGATGATTTAGCACACTTTATTAAGGAAACCCGGGAAGACGCGGCTTTCCCTCATGAATCACTCTATGTTGATTTGTTAGAACAGTGGAAAGTTTTAAGTCGTTACCAATTAGAGTACGCTGATAAGGAAAGCAAACGCCTCTACAATGCGTACTGGAACTCGATGTCACACTGGTATAAGATTTTTGATAAAGAGCGGGAGCATTTGTTAGAACCAACTGCCTTGCCCAGTGAGGATTTAATGGACTTCTACGCGGGGCTGATTGAGGATCTCATGGATCACGTCCTTAGTTTGGTACCACCATCGCCCCATTCAACGATTATTAAACTAACTGACTTCCGGGTCTTGTTGAGTAATGAGTTACAAAAGATTACTCAACTAGATCTTGGACTTCAAGGCCCAATTGACTTTGCAATGATTATGGATTATTGGAAGATGTTGGGAGAAAGTTTTGATCGCGAAAAGATCAAGTAAGAGAATAAAAAAAACAGGCCTGGAGCAATCCAGACCTGTTTTTTCTATGTGCGCCCGGCATGGGTATTAGCTAGGCGGTGAGAGTCCGCTATGGGCCGTAGTAGTCGGAACCATGAGCTGAGGACAAGGGTGTCCAC
>OFHN01000831.1_pt1 | contig 25417 bp, 23 predicted proteins | sample 1521321 | NCBI WGS metagenome assembly OFHN01 (sample SAMEA3504130, study PRJEB24116) | mouse gut metagenome | biome: mouse gut; feature: mouse-associated habitat; material: faeces | place: Denmark | collected 2011
TGATAGTAACGTCCCTTTTGACGCAACAGTTCAGAGTGATCGCCCCGCTCAATAATTTGGCCGCCCTCAATCACCAAAATGGCGTTGGCATTGCGCACAGTGGAAAGACGGTGGGCAATCACAAACACGGTGCGGCCCTCCATCAAGCTATTCATACCCTTTTCAATCAACGCTTCCGTGCGGGTGTCGATTGAACTGGTGGCTTCATCCAGCACCAAAACCGGCGGATTGGCCACGGCGGCGCGGGCAATGGCAAGGAGCTGCCGCTGGCCCTGGCTCAGATTGGCCCCATCGCCGGCGAGGACTGTCTGATAGCCGTCCGGGAGCCGCCGGATAAAGCCGTCGGCGTTGGCCAGCTTCGCGGCGGCAACGCACTCCTCATCGGTGGCCTCCAGCCGCCCATAGCGGATATTCTCCATCACCGTGCCGGTAAACAGGCGGGTGTCCTGCAAGACGATGCCCAGGGAGCGGCGAAGGCCGGCTTTTCGAATTTTGTTGATGTTGATGCCGTCATAGCGGATCTTGCCGTTCTGGATGTCGTAGAAGCGGTTGATGAGATTGGTGATGGTGGTTTTTCCCGCACCGGTGCTGCCCACAAAGGCGATCTTCTGTCCAGGCGCGGCAAAGAGCTTTATATTATGTAGTACGATCTTTTCATCGCTGTAGCCAAAGTCCACATCGTCAAAGACAATATCGCCCTCCAGCTTTTTGTAGGTGACTGTGTCATCCGCTTTGTGTGGATGCCTCCAGGCCCACAGGCCCGTCCGCTGGGGTGTTTCCGTCAGGGTTCCGTCCGGATGCTGCTCCACATTGACCAGCTCCACATAGCCGTTGTCCGTCTCCGGCTGCTCATCCAGCAGCTTGAAAATACGCTCCGCCCCGGCCAGGGCCATGATGATGCTGTTGAACTGCTGGCTGACCTGGGTGACGGGCTGGGTGAAGTTTCGGTTCAGATTCAGATAGGAGACCAGAGTGCCGAGGGTCAGGCTCCCCATGCCGTTCAGGGCCAGGACCGCTCCCAGCACAGCGCACAGCACATAGCTGATGTTCCCCAGGTTTCCGTTGACCGGCATGAGGATATTGGCGATTTTATTTGCGTTTTTGGTGCTCTCCCGCAGCTCCTGGTTGATGGCCCGGAACTGCTCAATATTCTCGTTTTCATGGCAGAACACCTTGACGACCTTCTGCCCCTCCATCATCTCCTCAATGTAGGCGTTGACCTTGCCCAAGCTGCTCTGCTGTTTGATGAAATATGTTCCGGCCATGCCGCCCAGCTTGGACGCCACCGCCAGCATGACGGCCACCATGCACAGGGTCAGGATGGTCAGCGGGATGTTCAGGCACGCCATGCTGATAAAGGTGATTACAATGGTCACGGCGGAATTGACCAGCTGGGGGATACTCTGGCCGATGAGCTGCCGGAGGGTGTCCACATCGTTGGTATAGACCGACATGATATCCCCATGGGGCGTGGTGTCAAAATATTTGATGGGCAGGGACTCCATTTTGGAGAAAAGCTGTATCCTGATTTTCTTCAGCGTCCCCTGGCTGATAATCACCATGATCCGGTTATATCCATAGGAGCAGAGCAGGCCAATCAGATACACCAGCGCCAGCGCGAGCAGCGCATGGGCCAACGGGCCGAAATCGGGCGACTCCATACCAATCATGGGTTTGATGTACACGTCCACCAGATCCCGCATGAACAGCGTCCCCCGGAGGGTAGCCAGGGCCGCTCCCAGAATCAACACCACCACAAGGCCAAACTGCACTTTGTACTCCCGGAGCATGATGCCCAGCACACGCTTCAGCAGGGGCATCAGATTCCTCTTGTTCGTTTGCTTACGCATGGTCAAAGTCACCTCCGCCTCTGGTCTGGGCCTCGTAGATTTCCTGATAGATGGTATTGGTTTTCAGCAGGTTTTCGTGGGTGTCAAAGCCGCTGACCCCGCCGTTGTCCAGCACCAGGATACGGTCCGCGTCCCGCGCGCTGGAAATGCGCTGGGCAATGATGATCTTGGTGGTTCCGGGGATCACCGTTTGCAGGGCCTCCCGGATTTTGGCGTCCGTGGCCGTGTCTACGGCGCTGGTGGAATCGTCCAGAATCAGCACCTTGGGCTGCTTCAACAGCGCCCTGGCAATACACAGCCGCTGCTTCTGCCCGCCGGAGAAATTGGCCCCGCCCCGCTCCACCCAGGCGTCATAGCCCTTGGGCAGATGCTCAATAAACTCGTCCGCACAGGCCATACAGCAGGCTTCTTGGTATTCCTCTGTGTGGCCCATCTTTTTGCCCCAGCGCAGATTGTCTAACACGGTCCCGGAGAACAGCACATTCTTTTGCAGGACCACCGCCGCCTGATTGCGGAGCGTCTCCAGGTCGTAGCTTCGGACATCCTCGCCGCCCACCTTGACCGAACCGGAAATTACGTCATACAGGCGGCTGATCAGATTGACCAGGCTGGATTTGCCGCAGCCGGTCCCGCCGATGATGCCTATGGTTTCCCCGGATTTGATGTGCAGGTCAATATCGCTCAAGGTTTTCCCGCCGCTCCCTTGACGATAAGAGAAGGTCACATGGTCAAAATCAATGCTGCCGTCCTTCACATGGTCCAGCGGTTTGGAGGGAACGGTAATGTCCGCCTTTTCCTCCAGCACCTCCGCGATCCGCTTCCCGCTGGCCGCGCTCATGGTCATCATCACAAAGATCATAGACAACATCATCAGCGAGGAGAATGCGGTCATCACATAGGTAAACAGGGAAGTCAGGTTGCCGGTGGTCATGCTGCCGGCCACGATGAAGCGCGCCCCAAACCAGGAGATCGCAATGATGCAGCCATAGACAATAAACATCATCACCGGCAGATTCAGCGCCTGGAGCTTCTCCGCGCTGACAAACAGCTCGTAGAGCCTTGTTGCTGCTTTGCTGAACTTTTCGTTCTCATAGTCCTCCCGGACAAAGGCTTTTACCACACGGATGTCCGAAATATTTTCCTGAACGCTGGCGTTCAGGTCGTCATACCGATGAAACACATGGCTGAAAATTTTCATGGCCTTGCTCATAATCAGGGCCACCGCAGCGGCCAGCACCACAATAGCGGCCAGGAAGATCATGCTCAGTTTGGCGTTGATGAGCAGGCACATCACCATGCTGCAAATCAGCATCAGCGGCGCTCTCAGGGCGATGCGCAGGCACATTTGAAACGCCATTTGCATATTGGTGACATCTGTGGTCATGCGGGTGACGAGGCCCGCCGTGCTGAACTTGTCGATGTTGGAGAAGGAAAAGGTCTGGATGTTTTCAAACATGCTCTGGCGCAGGTTGCAGGCAAAACCGGCAGAAGCGGAAGCCGCGAACCGCCCGGCCAGGATGCCGAACACCAATCCGAAAAAGGCCAGCACGATCATCAATGCGCCGTAAAGGTAGACATTCCGCAGATTCCCGGCTTCAATGCCTTTGTCGATGAGGCTGGCCATCACGAAGGGGACCAGCAGCTCCGCCACCACCTCCAACACTGTAAAAATCGGGGTGATGATGGTGTCCCGCTTGTATTCTCCGATTTGTCTCAAAAGCGTTTTTATCATAGTCAACACCTCCTTCAAATCCCGCTTTCCTGAATGAAACGGCGCAGGTCACGGAGGTCCTCTGTATCGGGATGGTTCATGGAATGCTGGAACGCCTCCAGCATGACCTTGGCCTGCTGGTTCTCCGGGTTTTCGTCCAGAGCGGTCTGAACGGTTTCCATCACGCTGGCCGGAATCTGACCAGGACAAAAAAATAAACCGCGGTAGTCGCACTCGTCTGGCAGGAAGGGAAGCAGATTATGCTCAATACTATCCTTACTCTCACGGAGCGCCATGCCGCAGGTAACACAGCAGAGGATGGTTTTCCCCTCCAGATTTTCCAACACATCCATGATCTTCAGCGGGATCGCGGCCTGCGTGATTTCAAAGACGAGCAGATATGCGTCCGCATCGTCTGAAATCTCCTGCTTGTTCAAATCCACAAGCTCCGCATCAGCCAAGATGGTTTGAATTTCATCAGCCAGCATCCCGGCGTTTCCATATACGTTTAAGTACGCAATCTGATAGTCCACTTACATTGGCCTCCTTAGGGTTTTGGGTTGTATATTGTCAAGGATCGTATGCAGGGCGCTTTCGATCCCTTCCAAACGGTGTTTGGGTATTTCCTGCACAAGACAGTCGTTTAAATTTCCTATGTAATCTTTTACGATACTCTCGGCAGCATAGGCCTTTGGTGTCAGGACGATGGGCTTTTTGCGGTTATCGTCCTTGTCCATTTTCATTTTGACATATCCATTTTTCCGCAGCTCTTTCAGCGTCCTGGAAATAGACGACCGGGTAAACCCTGCCCTCTCGCACAGTTCTGTTGAACAGACGCAGGTGGAGTCCATCGAGAAAATTTCGTTCAGTAAGAACGCCTGGGCAAAGGTCATGTCGCTTGCTGCCAGCTTCTCGCTTTCGTAGAGACTTAGGCAGATGTTGATTTGCCGAAGCGTCAACAGCAGGTTCCCATCAGGCATTTCACACCGCCCTTTCTTTTGCAGCTTTGTTTGGTTTACGACTGTTCGGCAGACAATTTTTTACTGGCGCTACCGTCTATTATACTCATTTTTACTTGATTGTTAATTCAAAAAATGTTATAACATATAAAGAACTTTTATCAATCGGCGGAGGGACCCTATGAACACATTTCAGCTTACTTGCTTTTTGACCGTGGCGGAAACGCTCAGTTTTGCGAAAGCCGCCAAGCTGCTCAATGTGACTCAGCCAGCGGTTACGCATCAAATCCACTCTTTGGAGGAGGAGCTGAACGCACAGTTGTTTAAGCGCACCACACGGTCGGTTGAGATCACCCAGGAAGGGCTGCTCTTTATGAACGATGCCAAAAATGTACTGAATATCATTACGCTGGCCAAAAAAAGGTTCGAGGAACCTGTGGTCGATGAACGGCAATTTTTTTCCATCGGCTGTCACAGCCATAATGAATTGCACCTGTTGCCTGAGATACTGCGGCAAATGGCGGATTCCTGCCCTATGCTGTATCCTGTGTTTCAGGTCGTACCGTTCCAGCACCTGTATCAACTGCTGGACGAGGAAACGGTCGATGTGATCATCGCATTTCAAGAAAAGAGCGCAAAGAAAATAGATGGCGTTTACAAGGAGCTGGCTCAGGTCCGTATTACCGGCGTTCTGCCCGCCGATCATCCGCTGGCAAAAGAAGAACTGCTGGACGAGGATGATCTCCGAACACAGAGATTGCTCCTGCTGGACCCGCAGAGATGCCCCGACAGTTTGAATGCGGTCCAGCATAAATTGGCAACAGGAAGGGCTGTTTCTGATTTGCTTATGTGCGGTTCAGCCGATGCCTGCGTTATGCTGGCTAAAGCTGGTTTTGGGATTGCCGTCCAGCCTGATTTCCCGGCCCTGCGGGACCCCGCCGCGGCCTACATTCCACTCAGGGATGTGGAGCCGTTGTCCTATGGGGCATACTACAAGAGCGTAACAGGAAAGCCGGTGCTGAAGCTCTTTCTGCAGTTGTGCAAGGATCGCTTTCTTGCCAGGCCAGAGTCGTGAAGCGGCGGTTGACTTTGAAAAGCACTCGTAAAATCGTTGAAGTGGGATCAGCCCGTATAGGGTTCATCCCACTTCTTGCTTTTGACGTATGGTTGGTCAATCCGTGCCAGTAGCCTGACAATAGGCTGCGAGTGCCGGAATCAGCGTTTTGATCTCTCTGCCGGATGTGTTGATGCAGAGATCATACCCTTCTTTCGCTCCCCAAGGGATACTTGCCGTCAGCTCATGCTTTTTGGCCCGGTTCTTGTCAATCTGCCGCATCCGGCGCTCCATCTCCGCCAGCGTAAAGTTCTCCCGCTCTGCGGCCCGCTCCTGACACCGTTTGAGCTTGGACGCCCGGTCGGCATAGGCAAAAATGCGGAGCGGATGCAGGTGGGCCAGTACCGTATCCGCGCAGCGCCCGACAATCACGCAGTCGCCCTGCCGCGCCATTTTTTCAATGACTTTCTGCTGGGTAACGGCCACCATAACAGACTGCTCCATCACCTTGCAGGGAATGGAAAAGCGCCGTCCAATCGTCAGCGGATACTCCGCCCGCAGGCTGCTCTCTGAGATACGGGCTACATAGTCCGGGTCAAGCCCGCGTTCATCTGAAATCATCGCAATGATCTCGCTGTCATAGCAGGGAATGTGAAGCGCCTCCGACAGACGCTTTCCCAACTCCCGGCCCCCGCTGCCAAACTCCCGGCTAACCGTGATAATCATATTCGCTTCCTCCTTACTTAAACCGGATGCCGTTCCGTTCAGAATATTGCAGTAATCCCACAGCAATCACCAACACGATTGTCTCATAAACGAGCAGCGAGAACCAGATCGCCCCGTCTCCAAAAATATGGGGCAGGATCAAGATCACAGCGGAATTGATGACAAGGCTCCGCAGAATATTGATGCCGGTGGACAAAGCGGAGCGTTCCGTAGAATACAAGTAGGCCGAGATCATAACATTGACTGCCGTAATAATAAATCCTATGGCGAACTGGGGGAGATACTTTATGATATACTCCGTTGTGACAGCATCCGTGCCGAACAAAGCGCAAATTGGCTTTCCCAGCAAAATAGACAAACCGGTGATCAGGATACTTCCCACGGCGCTGATGGTCAGGCCGGTTTTCAAGTAATATTTCAAATCCGTCTCGTTTTTTGCGCCATAGCTCTGGCCAAACAGAGGCTGCAGGCCCTCGCTGGCGCCAAAGAACGCGGTGATGGAAAAGGACGCTATGTAGGAGATCACAGAAAACGCGTTGACGCCAAGGTCGCCAATTCTTTGAATCAGCACAAAGTTCATGCAGAGGGTCATCACAGGGTTGGACAGTTGACTGATCCCTTCCGGCAGGCCATGGACAACGATGTCCCGGAAGATGCGGGCGTTCAGTTTCGTCCTGCCAAAGCGGAGATTGCCCTGCTTGCGGGCAAAACGCGTCAGGAGGATCAGCAAACCGATGGTCTGAGAAACGCCTGTGGCAATTGCCGCGCCCTTTGTTCCCATCTTGAAAGGAAAAATTAGCAGCCAGTCGCCAAAAATATTGCATATTGTTGTAATAATGACCACCATGCTTACCAGGCCGGGCGCGTTGTCATTGCGGCAGTAGTTCTGCAATCCAATCGACAGGCCCGAGGGGATGATAAAAATGGAGTACCAAACCAGATAATCCACCGCCAAATGGTGGAAGGTTTCGTTGGCGCCCAGCAGAGAGCAGATTCCATCCGCGAAAAATGTGCCCGCGAGCGAGAACACAGCGGCGGCGCAGAGCTGAAGGAGTATCCCATGGCGGAATACATCGTTTGCGCCGTCCACGTCCCCCTGGCCGATGCGGACGGCATAGATCGCCACGCCTCCAATGCTGATGAGCATATTCACCGCGCCTACCATCAGTATGGTGGGACCGGCCAGATTGATCGCCCCCAGCGCGTTTGTCCCAACCCCCCTTCCTACAAAAATTGCGTCGACAATAGTGAACAGGAAAAAGCAGACATTGCTGCATATCGCAGGAATCACATACCGGGCCACAGTCCGAAGTTTTGCGTTGTGCATTTGATTACCTCCTCCCCGCGCCTTTTCGCAGGGCTCCTTATTTGACAGGTTTCTTAGATAATGATAGAATAAAATATTCTGTTTTGGGAGAGTTTTGCCATGAAGAAGGAAAATCTGTTGTCCATCGGCGCTCTGTCAAAGCAGACTGGCGTTCACATCAAATCCCTTCGTTATTATGATTCTTTGGGCATTCTCCGCCCTGTCTACGTTGACTCCAACAGCGGCTACCGCTACTACAGCTTGCAGCAAATACCGGTAGTAGATGCGATCCAGCTGTGTGTTGATTTGGATATTCCCCTCAAAGATTTCACAGACTATTACATGGATAGCAGCAGCCAGATTCACTACTCTAAGCTGATCGAGCGTGGTACGATACTGGCTAAGGAGAAAATTCAAACCATACAAGAGCGGCTGGCCAAACTGGAAAAAATGCGCTCTGAAATCGAGCGCGGCGAGCTGATTCAAAGAAGTGATGGTATGGTACGGTGCAGGTTCCCCGCTATGAATCTTTTGCTTGCTCCATATCCAGAAAATGACGCGGAAATGAAAGTCCTCGCCCTGTTCCACATGTTGGTGCGGACAGCTGAAAGCAGCGGCCTGACAATCAATTATTTTTCCGGGCGGCTGCTTCATTGCCAAGGAAGCCAAAGAGAACTGCTTTTCTACATTGGCGTAGATATTCCGAACGGAGTGCGGAATCTTCCCGAAAATCTTTTGCAGCTTCCGGCAGGCGAGTATCTCTGCTGCAAACAGACGGCGCCTGCGGTTGAAAATGCCGCAGATATTTTCCCGGAACAATTTGCGCTGGATTATGAAAAGTATGTTATAGAATCCGAACTGTCTCTCGGAGATTATGACTGTGCTGCACCTCCTTTTGAACTTTGCTGCTCACTCCCCAATTGACCTCCCGACAGGATATTGGACTGAAAATATTCATTGAACGGTTCCTTGCGGAGAAGCATTATAAACTATCCCATAATAGGAGAGTCAATAGGAATTTTGCTTTTTATCTATATGGTTCATCTCTCTATCCGCTATGGCCAGAGTCACAACAGCTGGCGGTTGACTTTGAAAACTGACTGTGCTACAATAGCCTCGCTTGTCAGAGGACTTGCGATCAAAAATCGTTGAAGTGGGATAAGCCCGTATAGGGTTTGTCCCACTTCTTGTTTTGTCTGGAGGTGTTTTTGTGAATGACAAACTGAAAAATCTGCGGCGATACATCTTCCCAGCTATGGGCGGGCTGTTCGTGACCTACCTCTACAATGTGGTAGACGGCATATTCGTGGGCCAGGGTGTGGGTTCGGCGGCGTTAGGCGCGGTCAATATCGGCGTTCCGTTCATTACCTTTTCCGTTGCTGCCGCGGCAATGTTTCCCATGGGCGGAGCAACAGTGGTCGCCATCCGAATGGGCCGTGGGGACAGGGAAGGAGCGAACCACGCCTTTATGACCTCGGTTGCACTGACGCTGCTGGTATCGGTGCTGCTCACGGCGGCGGGGATGACATTCTGTGGTCAAATTATCGGCATGAGCGGCGGACGCACCCTCAGCGGAGCCATGCGGGATATGGCGGTTGATTACCTGTTCTATTACTGCGCTTTTTCTGCTCCCATGCTGATGAGTACCTGCCTGTCTGTTTTTGTGCGGAATGACGGCTCCCCGGCGCTGTCTTTTGTGGGAATGTGCGTGGGAGCGGGAGCAAATATCTTCCTGGACTGGCTGTTCATCTTCCCGATGGACATGGGCGTGATCGGCGCGGCCATCGCCTCCGGGCTGGGCCAGGTGTTTTCTGTGGCCGTCCTCCTCTCCCATTTTGTGAGGAGGCAGGGCAGCCTGCGTTTTCGGCGGTTCCATCTCAGCGGAGCGTTGGCCGTGAAAATCTGCAAGCGGGGTGTGCCCGAGGCCGTCTCGCAATTAACAACACCAGTTACCGCACTCTGCTACAACCTCATGCTGGCAAAACTGGTGGGTGACATCGGTGTGTCTACGTTCAGTGTTCTGAGTTTTATCTACTCATTGGCAAACGCCATTTTGTCGGGCGTGGCACAGGGCTTACAGCCCCTTTGGGGGAACTGCTGCGGGAAACGGGATACAGATGGGATGAACGAGTATTTCCGCTGGGGACGCCGCATCAACGTCATACTGTCTTCAGCCATCTATGGATTGCTTCTTTTCTTCATGGAATCCGTAATTCGCATTTTTAATCAGGACCCGGAGCTGGTTCAAAACGCATCCACAGCCTTGCCGCTGTTCAGTTTGTCCTTTATCCCCATGGCGTTAAACCTGATTTACACGGCGTTCCTATACTCCACCAAACGGACGCTCCTGGCCGATGCCATTTCCTTCAGTCGGGGTGTTGTCCTAAAAGCGGCGGCTATTTTCTGTTTGCCTGTCCTTTTGGGCGGCGATACGATTTGGCTTGCCCCACTCGCTGCGGAAATGCTGACGCTTCTGCCGGCACGGCTGCTTTTCAAAACGTCAAATCTCACCGGCAGAAAGATTGATAAAATTAATTTATAGTATATAAAAATAATTTCGCAATAAATTAGCACTCGTCTGTTGACAGTGCTAATCCCAGCGGCTATACTATGAGCATAACAACAAACCCAGCGCGGTAAAAAACCGCAAGTCTGAAAGGAGAAATTTTTATGCTGACCCCTTATCTGATGGCAAAGAATATGTTCGATGAGCTGGCCGAGTCCGCTTTCAGCGCAAATACCCTGCGGGGTATGATGAACGCGGACATCAAGGAGAGCGACCAAGGCTACGAGCTGGACATCGACCTGCCTGGCGTCCACAAGGAAAACCTCTCCGCCGAGCTGAAGGACGGCTACCTATGCATCAGCGCCACGGTGGAGCAGACCCACAACGACAGCGTCCAGAACGAGCGGTATCTGCGCCGGGAACGCTTCATCGGCTCCTGCCGCCGCAGCTTCTATGTAGGGGACAAGGTCAAGCAGGAGGACATTCACGCCAAGTTCGAGGACGGCATCCTGCGCCTGTTTATCCCCAAGGTAAGCCAGGCGGCGCAGATAGAACAGAAAAATCTGATTGCCATTGAAGGCTGAGAATAATTGTCTGCGGTGCCGCACAAAAATTGCGGCACCGCATTTCCTATTCTGATAATCAAAACGGGGGAGAATTAAATATGGCAGACTTTTTCGACAAGCTGACGGGGGCATCCCTTTGGGATACCCCCGTGCCTGTCGTTTAGGGCTTGTTTGATAATTGGCGATATGCCCAACCGCAAAGAATATTTTTGTCAGACAAGGCAAAAGTTCGCAGACATCCTGACAGATGGCAAGGAAATTCAACGCTGTATGGCGGAAAAAGGCCTGCTGTTTGGGCGTGTTGGCAGTTTTCAAACATGCCCTAAAGATTCCCGCTCCTTGGTTACTCCTTATACATCGCGGGCAGCTCGATCTCGCCCGCCACCAGCTTGGCCAAAACATCGTCCAGAAGGGCCCGCTGCTCCTCCGTCAGGCAGTCGCCGTAGCTCTCAAAGTGATTCAAACCGTTGGCAAAGTTGCCATCAAAGGCGCCGTTGGCGGGATAGGTCCCATCGATGACGCTCTCGCAGCCCGCGGACAGCAGCTGATCATTGGACTGGGTGATGGTCAGAACCACGTTATCAATAAACGCGTCATCGCCCAGGTTGAAGGAGGTGGATACAAATTTGCAGTCCTGCTCGTCGCAGATGGCGTAGATCGCGTGGTTGACCGCGCCAATCCAGGGGACGAGGACCTTCTCGTTGTTGGAGATAGCGGTCAGCGCCATCTCGGAGCCCTTGGTAATGTCGGTCCAGTCTCCGGTATAGTAAGCGGTGGAGGACACCTTCCCCTCGCCGTAGTCCTTGATGGCCGCCTCCATGCCCAGGTAGAAGTTTCGGTAGGAGGGAATGGCCTCGGCGCAGATAAAGGCGCAGTTGGTGTTCTCCTGGAGGGCCACCAGCGCCATGGCCACGCCGCAGTAGTAACCGAACTCCACGTTGTCGAACTCAAAGGAGCAGACGTTCTCCCGGTATTCAAGGCCGTTGACAATGGCGAACTTGCAGTCGGGGAATTCGTCGCAGACCTGGAAGACTGCCTCGCTGAATTCGTAGCCGTTGCCAATCACCAGGTCGTAGCCGTCCTTGGCATAGCCGTAGAAAGTATCGGCGTAGTCGGCCTGGGCCACGTTTTCCGAGTAGCTGACCTCCACCTGGCCGGGGTAGCGGGCCTCGCAGTCCTGGAGGCCGCGCCAGGAGTTCTCGTTCCAGTCGCCGTCGGTGATGGGGCCGTTGCTGACCAGCGCGAAACGGTAGATCTTCTCCCCATCGGCGGGAGAATCCACGTCCGCAGCAGGCGTCTTGCCCTCATCGCCGGAGGCGGGTTCCTGGGGCTTGGAAGCGCAGCCTGCAAGCAGCGCAAGGAGCATTGCAAGGGAGAGGACGCGCACAATCATTCTTTTCATTTGATGTTCTCCTTGTTTTAGTTTATTAAAACAATCTCTTGTTTTAACTGGGTTATGTCTCCTCCTTGCGGTAAGGGAGGCCATCACTGGCGGGACATGCGGCGCTCTTGCGGGCAAACACCAAGGCAACCAGCGTGCACAGGTAGGGGACGCACTGGAGCAGATGGTAGGAGATACCGGTCTGCATGGCCTGCATGCGCATTTGGATGGCGTCGGCCAGACCGAAGAACACTGAGGCCCCCAGTACGCCGAAGGGGGACCAGCCGCCGAAGATCACCGCAGCAAAGGCGATGAAGCCCCGGCCGGAGACCATGCCGTTCTGAAACTGGTTCAGATTGGACAGGGACATGAATGCGCCGGAAATGCCGCAGAGCACACCGCAGGCGACGACCGCCCCATAGCGCACCAGATTCACGTTGATCCCCAGCGTATCCGCCACCAGCGGGTTCTCCCCAATGGAGCGGTGGACCAGCCCCAGCTTTGTCTTGTACAGGTAGATGTGGATGAGTACCGCCAGCAAAATGGTCACATAGGTCAGCGGCTTGTAGGAGAACAGCACCTCGCCCAAAAAGGGCAGACTGCTCAGCACAGGGATGGAGACGGCACGGAAGGAGGGGACGGTAATCACCGTGCCGTTTCCGATGTTGGTGATGAACATTTTCAGGCAGTAGCCGGTAATCCCCACAGAAATCAGGTTGATGGCCGTCGCAACGACAATCTGGTTGGCGCACAGGCGAATGGACAGCACCGCCATCACCAGCCCCACCAGGGCGCACACCAGCATGGCGCCCAGCACGCCCAGCCAGGGGGAGCCGGTGGCATAGGAGAAATAGACGCCGAAGAAGGCCCCCATCAGCATCTGGCCCTCCAGGGCCAGGTTCATAATGCCCGCTCGCTCGCTGAGCACACCGCCCAGCCCCGCCAGAGTCAGGGGTATCGCGGAGCGCACGGCGGACGTCAGAATATAGGTGATAAACTCCACTACTTCACCTCCTTCTTCGCGGCCCGGTTCTGCAAAATTCGGCCGATGGCGGACCCTGCGATCACAAACAGGACGATGATGCCCTGCATAATGGTGATCATCTGCTGGGGGATGTCCGTCTTCCGCTGCAGCGCGGTGGCCCCCAGGCGCAACGCACCCAGCAGGAAGGCCGACAGGAAGATGCCCACCGCCTCCAGCTGTCCCAGCAGCGCCACGGCGATGCCGTCGGATCCGTACTCCGGGGAGAATCCGATGATGAGCAGGCCGTTTGTCCCCAGCATCTCGATGGCGCCGGCCAGACCGCCAAAGACGCCGGCGATGATCATGCTCATGCAGATGCTCCGCTCCACGGAGATGCCGCTGAACCGGGCGGCCTCCCTGTTTTTGCCTACGGCGGAGACGCGGTAGCCGAAGAGCATGTGCCGGAAGATCAGGTGATAGAGGACGCAGGCGAGCAGTGCCAGCAGAATTCCCGCATGGAGCTTGGTCCCCTCAAACAGCACCGGAAGGCGGGCGGTGGGGAGGATTTTGCAGGTCTGGGGAGATTTGAAGGGGTCCTCAATCATGGGCCCGTACACTAGGGCGCTGACAATGAGAATCGCCGTGTAGTTGAGCATGATGGTGCTGACCACCTCATTGATCTTGAAGCGCACCTTCAGCCAGGCCGGAATGGAGGCCCACAGCCCCCCCGCCAGGGCGCCGGCCAGAAGGGCCAGCGGCAGGTGGAGCAACGCCGGCAGGCCGGTGCAGTAAACCCCCACCGCCGTGGAAGCCACGGCACCCATGTAGAGCTGCCCCTCCGCGCCGATGTTCCAGATGTTGCACTTGGCGGCAAAGGCGAAGGAGAGCCCCGTGAAAATGAGGGGCACCGTCTTGACCAGCGTGTCCGTCAAGCTTCTCCAGTCGCCCACGGCCCCCTGGGCTAAAATTCTGTAGGCCTCTACGGGGCTCTCCCCTACACCGGCAATCATTACGGCCACAATCAGCAGCGCCGCCAGGATGGCCAGCGCAGGCATTGCCGCAGCAATCAATTTCTGTCTCAGCCGCATGAGGCGTCCTCCTTTCTCACGCCGGTCATCATCAGGCCGATGTCCTCCGGCGTGACGGCGGCAGCGTCGCATACGCCCATCAGCTCGCCCTGACAGATCACCGCGATCCGGTCAGAGATGCTGAACACCTCGTCCAGGTCGGTGGAGACGACGATAATACACGCGCCGTCCTTCCGCTGCTCCAGCAGTCTGCGGTGAATGAACTCCGTGGCGTTGATGTCGATGCCCCGGACCGGGTTGACCGCCACCAGGACCCGAGGGCGGCGGCTGAATACCCGCGCCACAATGACCTTCTGCTGGTTGCCGCCCGAGCAGTTTTTCACCAGCGCGTCGGGGTTGGCGGGGCGAATATCAAACTTACCGATCAGCTCCTTGGCAAAACGCAGAATCTCTCGGTGCCGCAGGAAGCCCCGGCTGGAATAGGCGGGCCGGTCCATCTCCTCCAGCAGCAGGTTGTCGCGAATGGAGAAATCCAGCACCAGGCCCTGGCTCTTCCGGTCGGGGGGAACAAAGCCGAAGCCCCGCTCCAGCAGCGACTTTACGCTGGCGTTGGTGATGTCCTCCCCATCGGCATAGATGCGGCCGCCGGTGATATGCCGCAGCCCCAGGATGCCCTCCGCCAGCTCGTTCTGCCCGTTGCCGTCGATGCCGGCCACCGCCAGAATCTCCCCTGCCCGGACCTCCAGGGAGACGTGTTTGACAATCTCCACTTCCCGCTGGTCCCGGATGCAGACATCCTCCAGGCGGAGCCGGATGTCGCCCGCCGTCTTCTCGTGCACGTTCTGCGCCCACTGGACGTCCCCTCCCACCATTGTGCTGGCCAGCTCCTTAATACTGGTCTGGGCGGTGTCAAAAGTGGTGATAACCTCCCCCTGGCGCAGGATGGTGATGCGGTCACTGAACTCCATCAGCTCATCCATTTTGTGGGAGATGAAGATGACCGATTTGCCGTCGGCCTGGAACTGCTTGATGACGCGGAACAGGTCCCGCGACTCCCCCGGCGTCAGTACCGCCGTAGGCTCGTCCAGGATCAGGATGCTGGCGCTGCGAAAGAGCGTCTTGACGATCTCCACCCGCTGCTGCTCCCCCACGGACATATCCGCCACCCGCTTGTCCAAATCTACCGCCAGGCCGTACCGGTCAATGATCTCCTGCACTCTGCTCCGGTAGGCCTCCCTGCGGAGGAAGGGATCCCCCTTCAGCTCCAGGCCCAGAATGATGTTCTCCAGCGCTGTGAACACGGGAATCAGCATAAAGTGCTGATGAATCATGCCGATGCCGCGGGCGATGGCCGCCTGGGGAGATGTGAGCCGGACTTGCCGGCCATCAATATAGATCTCGCCGGAATCCGGCTGGTAGAAGCCGTCCAGAATGCTCATCAATACGGATTTTCCGGCACCATTCTCACCTAAAAGCGCCAACACCTCCCCCTCCCGCAGGTCGATGCAGACGTTGTGATTGGCCCGCACGCCGGGGAAGGTCTTGCAGATATTCCTCATTTCAAGAATCACTTTGCCCACAGGCAGCCCCCCTCTCCTCCGTTCACTCCTCATACAGCGCGTCACAGCGGTTTAGGCACATGCCGCAGCCGCTGCACCTGTCGGGGTCAAACCGCAGCAGACGGGACTGCGGGTCCACGGAGATCGCTCCATACACGCAGCTGCGAACGCACTGGTCACAGCGCGTACACCTCTCGCCGTCGATGCGAACGTACATCCCCCTGTCTGTGTCCGCAGGCGGGAGATACCGGTGCACAACGCCCCTGATCTCCCCAATATCCCGCAAGCCGTGGCGTCTCAGGTAACAGGCGATGCCGTCGTTCATTTCGCTGATGATCTGTATGCCGCGGGTCACCAGGGCGGAGCAAACGCCCGCCAGGTCCGCGCCCGCCATCACCATCTCGATACAGTCGTCACTGGTCGTAACGCCGCCCATGCCGATGATGGGCGTGCCGGGAAAGCGCCGCCGCACCTCCACGACATTGCGCACCGCGAAGGGCTTCAGGGCTGCGCCGCTCATCCACCCAAGGCCCTCCGCACCGCCGGAGAAGGGTCTCCCCGTCTCAATGTCAATGCGCATAACGGGACCGATGGAATCCCCCACGGTGAAACCGTCCGCGCCGGCGCTCCGGCAGGCCTCCGCTACGGCAGCAATCTCCCTGTAGTTGGGTGAGAGCTTGGCGAGAATGGGCAGCTTGGTCTGCCCTCTCACCTTCTCCACCACCTCCACCAGCCAGTCCGCCCGGTAGGAGACGCACTCCACCATTGCCGCGCCGGCCGCCTCCAGCCGCTCCGCTGTATCCGCGATCATCTCCCGGCTGATACCAATATTGGCGATTACCACCACACCCCCAGCAGCAGCGGCGGGAATCTCCTCTGCGAGCCAGCGCTCACGGCTGTAATCCAGCGCCCGCTCACAGTTGATAAGGGTGTCGCCCTCGGAGAGGCGCATGTAGTGGTAGGGATTGCGCCGGACTGGCAGGCACAGGTTTTTGGTGACCACCGCCCCCGCGCCGGCCCTGTGCAGTGCCAGCATCGCCTCCGCGTCCAGCGAGAGCGGGCTGGAGCCCGCTATCACCGGGGACTGCAGGCGGCATCCAAACAGCTCATACGGCATATTTCACGCCCCTGTCAGCCGATCTGGTAGGGCTGTCCCGCCCAGAAGTCGGACAGGCACTCCCGAAATTCTTTGCGGATGCGCTCCCCGTCCAGATGGACAGCCCGGCCGTCTCTGGCCACCAGCTCGCCGTTGACGTAGACGGCCTGGATGTCCTTCGGGTCCTTGCGCCAGAAGACCTCCTGGACCACATTGTGCTCCTTGAGGCGGATGGCGGCGGTGCCGGTGAGCACCTGGAAGTCCGCGCTGAAGCCCGCGTCCAGCTGGCCCACATCGGTGTAGCCCAGGCCCCTGGCCCCCATGGCGGTGGCAATCTCATAGGCCTTCAGGGGCGGCAGGGCGTGTTTGCTGTAGTTCTTGCCCATCTGCATCAGGGCCAGATAGCGTATATTCTCATAGAAGTTGCCCTCGCCGTTGTCGGTGCCCAGCCCCACCTGGATGCCGTTTTTCAGCATGTCGGCCACGGGGGCGATGCCGGCGTTGCACAGGGCGTTGGACCGGGGCTGTGTGGAGATGCCCACTCCCATCTGGCCCATAATGTTCAGCTCCACGGGCTCCATGCAGGAGCACTGGTTGGCCCATGCCTTGCCGCCCTCCCAGAAGCCGATTTTTTTATACAGCTCGGCGGTGGTCATGCCGTACACGTCATAGGCGCATTTGCACTCGTCGGGCCCCTCGTTCATATGAATCTGGATATACTCGTCCATTTCCCGCGCCATCCCGGCCGCCTTTTTGAGGAAGGGGACGGAGCAGCTGAAGGTGGTGTGGGTGCAGATGGTGCCCCGGATGTCGCTGCTGCCCGTATCCCGCATGGCCAGGATAAAATCCCGGTTCTCCTCCAGATTCTCCACGCCGTTCTCCGTGCTGATGCGCTCGTTGGACTCCAGGGAGAGGATCGCCTTCATGCCGGCCCTGCGCAGCACGGACTCTTCGGTGAGCAGCCGCCTGCCCCGCTCGGCAAAGGGAGCCTCCAGAATGTCGTTAATCAGGGTGACGCCGCTGCCCAGGCACTCCAGGGCCGCGTACTCGGCGGTGAGCCGGATGGTCTCCAGGGTCTGCCGGTTCTCCACCACGGGCCACCAGAAGTCCTCCAGCAGAGGCTTCAGGCTCAGATTGGGCTCCACCGCGCCGTGGGCGATGGTCTCGTACATATGGGTGTGGGTATTGGTAAAGGTGGGGGTCACAATGCTGTCCCTGCAGTCCGCCACGCCGGGCCTTCCCGCCAGCTTGCTGTTGGGGGCCAGCTCCACAATCCGGCCGTTCTCACACACGAAGCCCCAGTCCCTGAGAGCCTTATCCGCGTTCACAATCAGCCACCCGGCCATCACGCCTGTCATTGCCATATCTTATCCATCCTTTCTGTATACACCGATATACCTGCCGCTGCCCCGGTCCGCCCGGACAGCGCCTTCCGCAAACACTTCCCTGCCCCGCAGGAACACCCGCTCCACCGCGCCCCGGAACTCCCAGCCCTCAAAGATGTTGTAGTCCTCCGCTCCCGCGAAGTCCTCCCTGCCGAAGCGGCAGCGCCTGTCCCGGTTAATGAGGACGACGTCCGCGTCGCTGCCCGGCCGGAGACATCCCTTCCTGGGGTAGAGCCCATAAAATTTCGCTGCGTTCTCCGATGTCAGCGCCACAAACCGCTCCAGGGACATGGACCGGGCCATGCCCTCGCTGAACAGGTAGGGGATTCTTGTCTGTATGCCTGACAGGCCGCAGGGCGTCCGCTTGTAGCTGGTCTCTGACAGCTTCTGCTCCCTGGTATAGGGACAGTGGTCGGTGGAGAGGATGTCCAGCGTGCCGTCCATGGCGGCCTCCCACAGAGCCAGCCTGTCCTCCTCCCCCTTCAGGGGCGGATTTACCGCATACAGTCCGCCGTCGGGCCGCCGGTAGCACTGACTGGTCAGCGCCAGGTAGTGGGGACAGGTCTCCACCACAAGGCCGGGGTCCTCCTTCCGCTTGATCTCCAGGGCCTCCTTTGTGCTGGTGTGGGCGATGCAGAGGGTCACGCCGTATTGTCTGCGCAGGGCGGCCAGCCGGCGCACGCTGATCTCCTCCACCTCGTTGCGGCGGGTTTGAAACAGGGCGTACATATCCTCCCGGCCCGCTGCATCCAACTCCCGGCACAACTCGCCGATCCGCTGATTGTCCTCCCCGTGGACAAGGAATACGCCACCCCGCCCTACGGCGGCAAAGATGGTCTCTATATCCCCATAGGACAGGGTGGTATTGGGGTAGGTTGTGAACAGCTTATAGCAGCCGATCCCCGCCTCCCTGACAGCCTCCAGATGCCGGAGCTCCTCCCGGTAATTCTCCGTAAAAACAAAATGGAGGGCATAGTCCACGGCGGCCCTCTTCGCCTGCTCCATGCGCCCGGCAATGGCCTGCTCCGGCAGCTGGCCTGGCAGCGGCTCGCAGAAATCCACGATGGTGGTGGTGCCGCCGGCCAGCGCCGCCAGGGACCCCGAGTAGAAGTCGTCGCAGGTGCGCACATCCCCCATCCGGTAATCCAGGTGCGCGTGGCCGTCCACGCCTCCGGGCGCCATAACACAGCGCTCCGCGTTTATCACGCGGTCATAGTCCTCCCGCCGGAGCGTACCGCCGGAGGCAATGCGGCCAATCCGGCCGCTCTCCTCGATTGCCAGATCGTAGCGTCCCTCCCGGCCGTTGATGCAGGCCCAGCCGTTTGTCAGCAGCGTTGTATTCATGGCCGCCCGTCCTCCAGGCGGACAGCCCCAGGGCCGCAGACCGTGAAGCAGAGGCCGCAGCGCCTGCACGCGCTCTCGTCCACATTCCCGGGGTTCCGCTCGGACCGGGCGTGAAACGGACAGGCCCGGACACAGCGGCCGCAGCCGGTGCACCTCTCCCCATCAAAGCGGAACTGATCCGGCCGGAGGGGTGCGCACGTCTCCGCAGCCAGGGCCCGGCCCCGCACCTCCGCCGGGCTCTGGCTCCCCAGGTTCTCCAGCGCGCGCTCCAGCTCCCGGTTGAGCCGGGAGAATGCCTCCGGCCCGTACATGATCGGATAGGTACATACGCCGCAGCAGGCAGCGCCGGCCACCAGCATCTCCGCCGCATCCAGTCCGGAGGCGATGCCCCCCATGCCGACGATGTCCCTGTCCGTCCGTTGTGCGATCTCATAAACCGTCTTCAGGGACAGGGGCAGGATACCAACGCCGCTGATGTACCCATGCCCTTTCCCCCCCAGCAGAGGACGGCCAGTGCCCAGGTCAAAGCGCATCCCCACGCCCACGGAGTCCATGGCGGTAATTCCGTCCAAGCCCTCCTCCAGCAGCCTCAGAGCCGCCTCTACGGCGGTGACGCCCTCCCAGTTGGGGGAGACCTTGGCGATTACCGGAACGGAAACCGATTTCTTGACCAGCGCGGCGGTCTCCACCAGCGCCTCGGCCTCCAAGTAGCCTCCGACCTCTATCATATCCGCGCCGGCATCCACCAGGTCTTGGGCCAGACGCGCGTCCTCCTCCATATACTCCCCGATATTGGCAATGACAACAGAGGCCCCCATCGCCTTCGCCTTGGGCAGCTCCTCCTTGATCCACACCTCCGCATCCAGGTCGGAGCCCCCCTCGTTGTTGAGCATGGTCCGCGCCCCCTGGGCGATCATGCACGGCGACACCACCGGACTGCGGCGGCGGTAGATGGTCTTTGTGGTAACCGCCCCCGCGCCGGCGGCGCTGCAGGCGGCCCGGCCCCGGGCCGTATTGCCCAGCGGACCGGAGCCCAGAACAAAGGGGCTCGCCAGAGAAATTCCGCACAGCTTGACAGACAGATCCATATGCCGCCCCCTTCCTCAGACGCTGTTCTGTGCGTCGTAGGCATACAAGTCCTCCAGCGCCGCAAACAGCCGTTTAAACTTCTCGTACTGCACCTGGTAGATCCGGTGGTTCTCCATGTTGGGCACGAACGACTTTTGGATTTTCACCATCTCGCCGCAGGCGCTCTCCATATCCTTGAACATCCCGGCCGCCACCCCCCCTAGAATCGCCGCCCCCAGGCAGGCCGTGTCCTGGGAGGAGCGGGTGATGTGGATGGTTTTCCCCGTAATGTCCGCCTTGATCTGATTCCAGACATCGGACTTCGCCCCGCCGCCCAGCGTGCGGATCTCCTGAATCTCCAGCCCCATGCTGTCGATGGCTTCCATGTTCCGGCGGATGATATAGCCCAGGCTCTCCATGATGCTGCGGATGAAGTGCTCCCTCCGGTGCCGCAGCGCCGCGCCGTAGAACACAGCCTTGGCATTCAGATTCACGTCAGGCGCCATGGACCCCTGCAGGTGGGGCAGGGCCAGCAGTCCGTCGGAACCGGGCGGCACTCTGGCCGCCTCCCGGTCCATTAGCTCGTAGGCATCAAGACCAGACGCCTCCTGCAGCAGCAGCTCATTCTGGCAGAAGTTGTCCCGGAACCACCGCAGGCACATGCCGCCGGTGGTGAAGGTGTGCATCATATAGGTACCGGGACGGCCAAAATAGTGCGCCGGCATATTCCGCTGCGGATCGTAGGTCAGCCGCTCCGTAGGGACGCATATGGCCAGCGCCGCGCCGATATTCTCGGAAAAAATGCCCGGCCGAATGTTGCCCACACCGATGGCCCCCGCCGCCTGGTCCAGGCAGCCCGTACAGATCAGCGCGCTCTGAGCGACGCCCAGCCGCTCCGCCATCTCCGGCAGGATTGTCCCCACCGGCTCGCCGGGCTCCATCACCTGGGGCAGCCACGCCTCCCGAATCCCCAGATACGCCAGCATCTCAGGCCAGTACTCCCTGGTACGGATGTCCCAGTACTCTGTGGAGGTGAGCAGGGAGCACTCGCTGACAAATCTGCCGGTGAGCTGGTAGATCACATAGTCCTCCAGCAAAAGCACATGGCCCAGCTTTGCGAACAATTCCGGTCGGTGATTTTTCACCCACAGGAGCTTGGCCGCCGGCCAGCAGGCCTCAAAGCTGACCTGACCGGTGACCTCATAGCACAGCTCGTCCCCGAACCGCTCCCGCAGGCACTCCGCCTCGGCCCCGGCCCGGTTGTCCATCCAGACGATGGCATTGCACAAGGGCTCCCCCGCCCCATCCAGCAGGCAGAGGGTCTCTCCTTGGACGGAGAAACTGACCACTTGGACGCACTTGGTGTCAACGGCGCCCTTGGCCCGGATCATGTCCATGCACCTGGCAATCGACTCCATATAGACCCCGCAGGGGGCCTCCACCAGCTGGGGGCCCGGCGTCAAGAGGGTGTACTCCACCACCGCCGCCGCCAGCTGCTCTCCCTGCTGGTTAAAGACCGCCGCCTTCAGGGAGGTTGTCCCAATGTCAATTCCTAAAATCATCTTCTCCATAGCGCCGTTCCTCACTTTCCGGACGGGCCCGCTCACTGGTGGGGAGCGCAGGACCAGGTCAGAACCGCCCTGGTCTCCCCGATGTTGAACAGCTTGTGGCCCTTACCGGGCGTGACAAGCATGGCGCCCCCCGCCGTCAGCCTGTAGTAGCGGTCCTCCTCAGGCACATAGCAGAGCACCTCGCCCTGAACGCAGAAGAACACCTCGTGGGCCTCCGCGTGGCCGGGGTCCAGCGCCCCCGCGCCGCCTACAGGCAGCTCGGACATGCCGAAGGTGATCTTGTCTGTTTTGAAATACTCCCGGCAGATCTCCTGGTCCTCCAGCCAGATCCTGACGCCGTCCTGGGCGCGGACCAAAATTTTCTCCTCCATGGCCTCTCCTTTCCTCTGTCAGGACCGGAGAGGGTCCAGCCTCCGGTAGCCCTCCCAGGCATACAGCCGGCCCCCTATCTCCGGTTTCGCCCTCGCCTCTACAATCTGCGCCACATAGATGGTGTGATCCCCTGCGGCCAGCGCGTCCGTCAGCCGGCACTCCAGCGCCGCGCAGGACTCCTTGACCAGCTTCGCACCGATGGCCGCAGCGTCCTCCAGCTCGATGCTCAACTCCGCCGCCTTATCCCGATCTCTGCCGGAGCAGGCGCCGCACCGCAGCGCCCTGTCCTTCAGCCCTTCCCCGACCAGACAGAGGCCGAACTCGCCGGTCCGGCGGATGCGCGTCCCCGTGTACCCCCGGTTGCTGACCGCAATGGCCAGCAGCGGCGGGGTGTTTGAGACAAAGGTCCACCAGGAGAGCGCCATCAGGTTCGTCCGTCCATCCTCCTTCAGGGAGGTGACCAGCCCAAAGGGATGGGGAGATGTTGTGGCCTGCAGCTCCCGAATGGTCATCCCGTTCCGCCTCCTTTCATCCCGCTGCTTGCGGCATCTGCTCTGCTGTGCCCTGTCAGCGGACAGAATTCATATAACCTACAAGCGCTTCCAGATTTTTATAGAAACCGCCGCCGGGGACAAAGTTCTCCGTAAACAGCGCGGATCCCATGGTAAAGGCCCAGGGATTGAGCTCATTGACAAAATCGACGCGCTGGAAGCTGTTGATGCTGCCGGCGATCACCACCGGCTTCGCAATCGCCTGACAGTAGGCCCTGGCCAGGCCGGCCCCATCCGCATGCCGGAAAGCCAGCAGGTCGATACCGTCCACCCCCTTATCCAACAGGCTGTTGGCATCAGAAATAATCTCATCGAAGGAGCCCTCCAGAACGCTGGGACTGCCGGACACCCTGCCGCAGAAGGGCAGGAACTTAATGCGCTGTGTCTGCAGATAGGCAAAAACGGAGGGGTAGTATACCGTGCCCATCAGGTAATCAAAGCCCATCTCCACCGCCAGCCGCGCTCCGCGCACGCACGCCTCCTCGCTGTAGGAGACCACCTCCAGAAACGTGGTCTTCCCGGCAGCCTTCATCGCGCCGATCAGTTCCAGCATCTGCTCCCGCTCCAGCCCCACATCCTTAAATCCCCAGAGCTGCACCGGCAGGGATTTGCTCTTCTCAAATATCTCCAGTGCGTTCTTAACGGTCCTGTCGTTGTGTGTCAGCATGACAATAATTTGCGCGTTCATGTTTATCTCCGCCCTCTCATCATTCAAATTTACATCAATATTTATCAATTTCTTTCATCTTCTCCTAGAGAGTACCATATATAGACGGTCGTGTCAACATATTTTTCAAAATTGCGCATATATTTTGCAATATTTTGAAAGATTGTGAAAGGTTCTTGACAACAGCTTCCATTTCGATTAAAATAGTTTTGATTGCCTATCGAGCCGTCGCGCTTAACGGCTGTTTATCATGCGCTGAAGCGCCACTCGCGCCCTTTCTCTCCACGTTTCTTTTTGCATTTACCAACAGCATGCTCTCTTCTATACCGCTATACCGCGCGAAAGCGCAATAATGCCGCCCCAGGGGCAGAGTGCCATTCCCAGGGCGGCGCTATTCAGATTGGCTTTACGACATACTTCTGCACAAGTTGAAAAGTTTTGCTCTGATTTGAAAAATTATTGCAGCCATTACCCCATGTGTACCCGTATATCCGTTCAAATTGATTGATCATATGAAGGTAGGTGGAAAAAATGCTTAAAGTCCAGCGGCTGGAACAAATTCAGGAAGAACTGCAAAAGCACGGCGTCCTATCCATCGAGGCTCTGGCCGAAGCACTCCACGTCTCACAGTCAACGATTCGCCGGGACTTGTTTGAGCTGGAGGAACAGGGAGAGGTTCTCAAACGCATCCGCGGCGGCGCTGTCAGGAAGGCGCTCAACACATCCCATGAGCCCTCCTTTGACGTGCGCCAGGACATGTTTCTGGAGGAGAAGCAGCGGATCGCCCTGGCCGCCAAGGCGCTGGTCAACGAAAACGAAACCCTCTTCCTGGACAGCGGCACCACGGTGTGCGAGCTCGCGAAGGTGCTGGACAGCTTTCACCAGCTGTACATCGCCACCAACGATCTGAAGAGCGCCATGGTGCTGACCCAATTTCCCAGCATTGACCTGATGGTGCTAGGCGGCTCCCTGCGCCGCGACCACTACTCGCTCAACGGATATTTTACAGAGACCATGATTGGGCAGATCCATGCCGACAAGGTCTTCCTGGGTGTTGACGCCATCGATCCCAACATCGGTTTTATGAACTTCTCCGCGGTGGAGGTCAAGTCCAAAAAGATGATGATGGAGGCCTCCTACGAAAAAATTGTCCTCTGCGACCACTCCAAATTTGAGCGGATTGCTTTTGTCAACATCTGCCGCTTTGAGGACATCGACCTGATCATCACAGGCAGGGAGGCTAGCCCGGACACGCTCCACACCTTCGAGGACCGCGGCGTTACCATTATGACCGTCTGATCTTCATGGTCAAGGACTGCATCCCCCATGAATAAAAACCGTCCGCGGCCCACCGAGCTTTCGGCTGCCGCGGACGGCTTCTGCCGTTTTGCCGCTCTGACCATATAAAATCGGGCACTCCCCCAGAGGAGTACCCGCCTTTCAGACTGCGTGCCTGTGAATTTCCACATTGACGGCCCGCCGCCGCGATGCTATAATCTCACCTGCATCCCATCCGCCATTCTGCGAAAAAGAGAGGCCGTCCTATATGAAATCCACCCCCATCGCCGCCCTGTTCAAGCGCCCCCGCATAGGGCGCAGACTGGCGGTCCTCACAGCCAGTCTGCTTGTCATCAGCGTCTGCATCGCGGTATTCAAAACCGTGGGGTTCGGCACCGACCCCTGCTCCACCTTCACCCTGGGGGTATCCGCCCACACCGGCGTATCCTTTGGGACCTGTCAGCTGCTCTTCAAC
>OFHN01000846.1_pt1 | contig 25063 bp, 23 predicted proteins | sample 1521321 | NCBI WGS metagenome assembly OFHN01 (sample SAMEA3504130, study PRJEB24116) | mouse gut metagenome | biome: mouse gut; feature: mouse-associated habitat; material: faeces | place: Denmark | collected 2011
CTCAAATTTCTTTTCCTGCACGATATTCAGTTGTCAATTTTCAGTTAGAATCACACTCATTGAGATTCCGAGAAGTTATTAACTTACTATACATTCGCAGTTTAACATATTAGATTTTCTTTGCCCCCCTGCTCCCAACACCTGGCGGAATACTTCCGTGACGCCTCCGCAGGCAGCGGCATCTTCATCCTGGGGAATGAAGCAGCTTCCAAAATCGCCATACCGGAGCAGGAATGGGATGAGCACGCAAATTATGTAATCAGGGTCAACGGGGACTCGATGCTTCCTGATTATAAGGACGGGGACAATGTTATGGTTTCCCAGTGCGTTGAAATGAAATATGGTGACGTAGGCATATTTGTAGTGAATGGCAGCGCGTATATAAAAGAATACGGCCAGACAGAGCTGATCTCCCGTAATCCGGAGTTCCCCAACATCCAGGTTAATGAATCCGACAATATTGTCTGCATGGGGAAAGTCATCGGGAAACTGGAAGGGAAATATGAGATTATAAACGAGTAAGGTTCAGATTAAACCGCCCGTGGCGTTTTAATAAAAATCTAAAGAAAAGGGGGAAAATATTATGGCAAAAGAAAAACCTACTACCAAACAATGCAAATTTTGCAAGTCGGAAATCAATATCAAAGCAACCGTCTGTCCCATCTGCAAAAGAGGACAGAAAAAAGGACACGGATGCTTGATAACCATCCTCATTTTTGTCTTACTTATGAGCGGCGGCATCGCTGTTGCTATAAAAATGGGGGCCTCGGTACAGCAAACCATATCCGGTGTAAAAAATGATTCTGAATACATAACTTTGGAGGAATACAACAAGATTGAGACTGGCATGACATACGAGGAAGTAGCAGAGATTGTCGGAAGTAGCGGGACTGTCTCATCACAGGTTGAATCTAACGGCTTAAAAATAGTAATTATTACCTGGTATGGGAACGGAGTTGCCGGCAGTAATGCAAATGTTACTTTTACGAACAATGCTGTATCTGGCAAAGCTCAAGTCGGCCTAAAATAACTCATTTCCCACAACGAGAATAAATAACATATACCCGGATGAAAAAGAGATGGATACCATTGGAATAGTTCTGGGGAAAGTAGGGGACTGATTAATCCGTCCATACAAATTTTTTTATCGTTACAACAAATATTTTTGCCATACTACTTGTGTTTTTCTAAATAATTGCATATAATAGGGGTACAATATGAATGTCGCCCCAGAGCAGGGCGACAATAAAATAAAGACGGCTCGATGGATGACTCTCCTTGTAGAGCGCAAGGAGCTTAAACAAAAAAAGGCTCAATGGATTGTACCCTCTGCACACGCAGGGGGTATTTTTATAGGAGCAGATATGCAGCTGAAGATACTTTCCGAAAAATTTTATGCCAGATATGCCCACTGCAACGAGATACTCAAAAAGGAGAACCGACCTTATGCCTGCCTTACCATAGAGCTGGGCGGCCTGCTCTTCGCAGTCCCATTCCGGCACCACATCAGGCACCAGTATGCGTTCCACACAATCGGGGAGGCCGGTCTTGATTACACAAAGTCCGTCATAATTACGGACGCGCTTTTCCTCTCCGATGACAAGCCATCCATAGAAAGCAGGGAATTCGCAGTCGTAAAAAGGGAAGAGGGCAAGATCCGCTATGGCCTGGCGAAATACGTCAACCAGTACAGAAGGGCGATGCGGCACCGTAACAATCCGAGAAGCGAGAACATACTGAGATACAGTACGCTGAAATATTTCGAAGAGTACTTATAAGCAGAATCGGTTGCGACGTCGCAACACCCGCACCATGACAATACAATATGCTTACCAGGGCAGCTGGGAGGGCGTGCAGCCATTCGTTCCGAGTCTTGCGGAAGGAGTGGTGCTTATGAGTACATATGAGGAATTCATGGTCATCTTGACTGTGGCATTGCTGATTGTAGCGATTCTGAATCTGAAAAATAAGTAAGCCGCCCTGCTCCCTGGCCGGAATAGGCGGCTTACTTAGCTAAATATCTTCGCCGGGACGGATAGGCTTCATCTATCTTCCGGCTGTCTTGTTAAGCATATTATATACCATGGAGCAGAAATTTACAACCAAATTCTGAAAAAACCGCCCGGTGCGCCAACACCGAACGGCTTCAGATATACCCCGGAGGGATACAGTTTATCACAAGAATTATTGTATCATCTCCGGGAGCAGCTTGCAAGCGATTTTTCGCGGGCTGTTATTTTTGTACCCCTTTATACAGATCAGCCAAATTTTAAAGCTAAAATATCAGCTGATCGCTGTACACAATTCACAAGGAGGATGATGCAATGAAAATTGAGAAAAGAGACTCTGGCAACTACCGGATCAGGAAAATGTACAAAGGCCAGATGTACACGGTTTCCTTTGACCACAAGCCCACCCAGAAGGAAGCCTTAGAAGCAATCACAAAAGCTCTGAATAAAATAAAGACCGGTAATGAAATGATGACCTTCCGCCGGGCGGCGGAAAGCTATGTGGACATGAAGCGGAACGTGCTTTCCCCCAGGACGATAAAGGAATATTCGGAGACTGCCAAGCGGCTCCCGGAATGGTTCTGCGTTCTTCCGCTGTCCGACATAGATCAGGTGCAAATAAATCGTCTAGTAAACGAACTGTCAAAAAACAGATCCCCAAAGACCGTAAGTAATTACCATGGCTTCGTATCAGCCGTTCTGGGAACCTTTTGCCCGAACCTTAAGATTTATACCACCCTGCCTCAAAAAATCAAAAATGAGCCATACACGCCCTCGCAGAACGATGTAAAGCGGATACTGGCAGAGATAAAAGGAAGCCAGTTTGAAATCCCCATTACCCTGGCTTGTTATGGGATGCGCCGATCGGAAATATGCGCGTTGGCTGTGGAAGACGTGGATGGCGATGTAGTCCATATAAACAAGGCCCTGGTCTTGAATGAAGATAAGCAATGGGTGGTGAAAACCACAAAGACCACTGAAAGCACCCGGGATATCATCATACCTGCTGAACTGGCAGAAAAAATACGGGAGCAGGGACATGTCTACAAAGGCCATCCTGGCTCCATCACGAAGTGCCTGGAACGGCTAGAACGAAAGCTTGGGATCCCAAAGTTCCCCCTGCATAAGCTCCGCCACTATTTTGCCAGTGAGATGTCTGCCCTGGGCGTTCCTGAAGCAGACATACTGCGAATGGGCGGGTGGGAAACCGATCATGTCATGAAATCCGTGTATAGACACTCCATGATGGATAAGCAGGAACAGGCAAAAAGGGATGCGGCCGAAAAGCTACGCAATGCCCTTTTTTCTTAAGACAAGCCGGGACAAATTCGGGACAAAAAGTTAATAAAATTTTGCTTTATCCACATAAAAAGCAGATTTACTTTAAAGTACGAAAATAGCCGCAAACCCTTGATTTTACTGGAAAATCTCGGATTTGCGGCTACAATATGACAATCGGGGTGACAGGATTCGAACCTGCGACTTCCTGGTCCCAAACCAGGCGCTCTAGCCAAGCTGAGCCACACCCCGACGCACACAGCTGTTTTATTAGATACTTGCTTAGTATACCGCATCCAATGCCGCATGTCAAGAATTTCCCGACATAAAATATCAGCCATAAATATCTAAAAACCGTGTCCCCCTACCAGGAAGGTTCCTCGCAGCTGTCTTCGGAATTGCTGACAGAATCCAGCGCATCCGCCACGAGCTTCATCATTTCAAGAGCTGATCTAAAGTATACCGTTTTGTTCTGGTCCATCCAGGTGATGCGTCCCTGCCAGCTGCTGTTCTGGCGATGCTGTACGTGAACCAGAAAAGTTCCCAGGTCTCCGTGCTGACTTAACAACTCTTCATCTTTCATAATAACCCTTCTCTCCTGTCTGTTTGTTTGCCGTTTCTCTTCCTGCTGAAATCTCCTGCTGTTGGTTGTAGGATAGGGAAAGTTCAATTCATCAAAGAACTGTTCCATTTGTAATACTGCCTCCTCCATGCTTGAGAAAAGCATCGCTTCTCTGCTGTAGGCATGGTACAACCTGCCTGCTGCCCTGCGTCCTTGCCGTATGTCCACACACAACACAATCCCATTTGGCTTGCCTACATACCATCCCATCTGACTCATTTTTTACCTTATTTCCTTTCCAAAAGGCTTCTTTGCTTTATCCGGTGAGCAGATTACACTGCTTATGTAATACCGGACTCCCGTTCGCTGACGCCCCACCAGAAAATTCCAATTGATACGTTTCTGTATAATGCTGCAGTTCTCACGGGTAGTATTCACTAACAGCACCAGATACTGCCCTTTTCCGTACTTGCTGAGTACATCGCTGTGCCGCACGGACATACGAATGGCATCTCCGAGCCTTATGCTCAATTCATCCAGCACGGTCCCGTCTTTCATAGGATTCCCCTTGCTGTCCACAACCCGGCAGAGCATCAGGTAGACTGACTGGCCGCCCCTTTCCATCATCCGCACCATCATACGATATATCCCCAGAAACACCGGATATGCACACACGTATCCGCCGTCAAAGACCTCTGCTTCCTCCTCCAGGCTCTTCTGAATATTATCCAGGGTGTCATACTGATGATTCATTCTGGAACCGAGATCATTAAACAGCTTCATGAGCCTATCCGAAGGCCGCAGCCCCTGTTCCCGGAAATACATCTCCACCGTGTCGTCATACAGCTTCTGTGCTTCCTCATACTGCCCCATGGACATCAACGCCTCCATGGTTACCGTCTCCCAGTCCGACATGGGATTAATCTGCGCCGCATACATGCCCAGTTCTTTCATCTGGCGGAAGTCTCCTTCCTCCCGAAGCAGCGCAACCGCCTTTTCCACACAGACACAGAACATTCCCCGGTACTTCTTGGTCTCCTGAGCCACCCACAGGGTTGCCGCCTGGTTTGCCAGGAAATCTCCCGTATAGCATTGACAAGCCTCCAGATACAGCTGCAGCCTCTTCCCGGCGTTTGTCTCCGCATCTGCCTTACGGCAGAGTTCCTGGAACTTCTCCGCATCCTCCTCCACCGGGACAGAGCCTGACCAATAGTAGACCCCCTTCTTCTGTATGATGTGTTTTCCTTCCGGCAGCCCTGCAGCCTTCAGTTTCCTCTTGGCATTGTATATCACGCTCCTCAGGGCATGGTGGATATCATCGATGTCCCTGTCCCCAAACAACACCTGCTCCAAATTATCTCTGCTGACACCTTCTTCTCTGTTGTGCAGAAGCATCTGCATCAAGTACATAAACTGCGATTCACTGGATTTTGCGCTTGCATTAATCCGCTTCCCATCCCAAAACATGGAAAAACTTCCGAACATCTGAACCTGCAGGCATTTCCCCTCTCGCTCCGTTATCTTCCCCATAGAAATTCCCGCCCTCAATCTTTCTTTTTCACTCCTGCCGTGTACCTCCCCCACGTATAAATTCCACTGTTTGATCTTTCATGCCCCATAGGGTCATTATACCATGAACACAGCACCGCTCATGGTCTGATGGCCATTCGGCCGTTTCCTGCCTGCAATAATGCCATTATACCATAGTTCCGTGCGCATCAGCGTATATAGAATATAAAAGTTACGGATTGCCTGATTCCTTCGTGCCTCTTAGCCGTCCGGCAAGGATATTCAGCATCGCCCCGCAGCCTGCAAAGCAGATGGCACAGACTTTACCCATTGTACTGTTATAGAGTACAAGCAGGGAACCCAGCATGGGAATATGGCCGGACACGCTTCCGATAAGGTCGGAATAAGCCGCAGCCCGGATATCCTCCGCCGCATTCGCATCGCCTTTCGTGACAAATTCCCTTGCGTCCGTCTTATTTTCCACCACACGGTGTACCACCACGGAACGGCCGCTCCAAAAGGCAATCACATCACCTGCGGCAATTTCCTCCGGCCGCGCAGGTTCCGCATATACCAGGCTTCCTGTCGGAATCACCGGTTCCATGCTGCCGCTGACCACATGGTATACCTCATTCCCCCTGATATGGGCTATCGTCACAGGCAGGCAGGAAGACGCCACCGCCAGTATCATCAGCGTACCGATGATATGGCAGAAGGCGGGAATCCAATTCCCGCCCTTTGCCTTCCGTCCATCAGGCATCTGCTCATTCTGCCTCATGTTTTGCTTTCTCCTTCTTCCTGAAACGGATGGCCAGGAAAGCGATTATTACCGCCGTGAAAACGACCACACCGACGCTGATTCCTACCTTGGCAGCCGTAGGCAGCGCTGCCAAAGGTGTGGCGAAATCCTCCATGCTTACGTTTTCCCTGCTCCCGCTCTCCCCGTCCCCGCTGCCGCTGTTCCCGTTTCCGGGGTTCTGGGCCGTCGGCGTCCGATTATCGTCCAGGTTTACGAACTCCTGCGGCTCTGCCTGAGGTATCGGTTCGTCCGGAATCTCAACCTCCTCTTCCGGAGCCGGTACCGGTTCCTGCCCCGGTTCAACCACTGGAGGAGCAGGCTCTACAGGAGGCGCTTCCGGCTCTGGCCCGGGTACTGTAACCGTTTCGGTAATCGTCACAGTCTCGGTAGTGGTATTCACGATTTCGGGAAGGGGCGTGTATACAAAATCAAACACGTTCTCCGCCTCGTTCTCCGTCAGCGTCTTTCCCAGGTTGTATGCATAGGGCTGAAAACCTTCCACATATCTGTAGGCAACCACTGCGAAGTCTCCCGCCTTGCCGGAATACCTCTGGGAAGGAAACAATGTATTTCCCGCCTGGTCCACATAATTAACCGTGTAATATGTCATGTTGCCCCTGATGCCGTAAGACACCACGTAGTCCTTATCCTCCGTCACCTCAATGGTGGCAACATTGATCTCCGCCCCGCTTTCGCGGACGCCGGTAACATAATATTTCGATGTGCCTGTAGTTTCGTCCGCCTTCAGAGAAACGGTTTCCGCCGTCCCTTCGGGCACCAGCGCATTGAAATCGATTCTGTCCTTATATGTCAGCCCGCTGATTTCCACACAGGAACCGTTGTCTCTGATTTCCACTGTGGCTCCGGCAGGTACCGACACCACATCCGCGCTGTCGGCAAATCCCTGAACTCCCATGTAGAGACGCACGGTATAGGTGTAGGGAGCCGCCTGAACATCCGCCGGCACCAGGCCTGCCAGGCACATTGCCAGGCACATTGCCAGGCACAGTCCCAACGCCGCACCGTTCTTCTTTAATTTCTTTCGTTCCTTCATGCTGATGACCGCCAGAATCAGGAGAAGGAGTCCGCTTATGCCTGCTGCAGCCACGAAAGGAATCATATTGCTCTCGTCGCTGGTCCGCACCACATTGCCGTTCCTGCGCCCGCCGCTGCCATTTCCGCTCTCGTCCGTGCCGGAATTGGTATCGTCCACCACTTCCACGGTTTCCACACGATTGACTGTATCGGTCACATCCCTGGTTACGGTGGTATCCGTATCCACCGCAAAATTCATCTGCAGGTTCGCCGCCGTTCCCTGGTAGCTGTTGCCCTGGGTTTCACCGTCCAGCCCTACCTGAAGCGTGACTGTCCCTGTCCAGCCGGACTCCAGTGTCTCCAGGAAAATATACTCCTCCAAACCGCTGGTAGCCCCCTTCAGACCCACTCGGTCATCCACCGTGGCACCGGTGCCGCCCAGTGCGGTACTTCGGAACAGATCCGTAGTACTGCCTGCGGAATCCGTATAGGTCAGCACATACTCGTATGCGCCCCCGCTTGCGTTGGTTCCCTCGGTATCCTCCAGGGAACTCATGACCTCATTGGTCATATAATAGTTTGCCGCCTGACCGCTTGTATTGGCCACCTGGATGCTGATGATAATCTCATCCCCGGGCTGCATGGCGCCCACCGCCGCATTCAAATCCGCCGTTCCGTTACTGTCCAGCTTATTTTCCGCAGTGAATTCCACGCTGCCCGTCACAGTGGAAACTTCCGCATAAGCCGTGCCCGGCATGGAGAGGAACATCGCGGTGGCACACATCAGTGCCGCTATTTTCTTTCTCATCATCTCTCCCTCCTTAATTCAGGCTTAAGTAACCGTTTTCGTCTATGGTAACGCTGCGGCCCCATGCGCTTAGAATGGCATCCGCCGCATTGTGATCCTGCACGGCATCTACTTTCACATCCAGGCAGAACTCATATTCGTTATAAGCGTAAATGGTTGTGATTGTGGTACCTTTTTCGTCCTTGACGATATCCTGCCTGATTTTCGCCGCCACAGAGCCGTCAATGGATATCTGGTCTGCAAAAAGGCTGCTCTCTCCTGCGGGAGTTCCCGCTTCGCCATCTGCCGCCTCCAGGGGCCTGTTATAATAGAGTACCATGCGCTCGTCAGTGGAAGCGCTCTGGTCAAGCAGCCATCCCGCCTGGTTCAGCGCCGCGTTTCCGCCCTCGGTACCCAGTACATTGCCCTGCAGCAGGAGCCTGATCAGCTCCGGAGACAATTCCTGTGTCTTATCCCCTTCGCTTCCGTCCTCTTTTGCAGGTTCTTTCCAGTATTTATAGACATTCACTCTCACATACTGGCCGATGCTGCCCATATTGCGCACGCTCAGCTCCTCTGTGTAGCGCTTGCCCAGCTTCAGTTGTTCACCCTCTCCCAACATATTTGCCAGCAGCATTCCTTCCGCAATACTGCCGTTCTCCAGCAGCCCTACTCCAATCTCAGACATCTCGATATCCGAACTGTAAGTTTCGGAGAAGAAAGTCAGCGCCGCCCTGGCGCCTCCCACCGAACTGAACAGGAGCAGGCCTGCCGCCAGTGCAAAGGACGCAACCGTCAAAACGGGCGATGTCAAAATCTTCTTAAATCTTTTCATCCGTTGCCTCCTTCCTCAGTTTCCAATACAAGCTCCCAGTCTGCATAAGGATTGCCTTCCGCATCATACTGCACCGGCGTGGTCTCGTAAACCACCACCACATTAAAACTCTCCGGCTCCGTCACTTCCTCCGGGACATTTTTGATTTCCACCAGCAGCTCCTGTGTACTGCCGCCTGCGTCCAGGATCTCTCCGTAATAGTAATAACCGTCCTCCGCGGCCTCCCATCCCGTCCCTCCGTAGTTCAGCGGATATTGGCTGCCGCTGAAGGCTCTCGCCCTCACATATACGGAACGTCCCGTCTCATCTGTATTGGTCACCACAAGGCGCTTAGTCCAGTCATTAAAGCTGAATTCCTCATCCACCGTGGTTACCTCATTTGACAGGCTGACGGCATGGCTGCCCTGCGCACTGGTGTTTGTTGTAAAATAGGCCCAGGCATTTCCCAGTCCGGAACTCAGCACCAGGGAAGCCGTAAGGGCCGAAAGCCCTGTGACAGCCAACCTTAGATTCCTTTTCTTCATCTCATCCACCCCCTCAGTTCTCTGCGTTTTCCGCACCGTGCGTCACCACATTCTCACCTCTGGAGTCGAAGCCGGACTGTGTCCATGTCCATCCGCCCTCCGGGTTGGAATCAAAGGAGTTCACCACGGAACCGCCGCCGTTTCCGGAATTGTTATATTCATTGGTAAAAAGCACCGTCACTGTGTCATTCCCCGTATCATCCACCTGAATCACCGCGTTCTGCAGGCTTGCCGTACCGGCTGCGGGCGTATAGGCGGAACCGGAATAAACCTCCTCCACGCTCACTGCGGCTCCCATGGGGAATACATTCTCCAGAAGAATCTCCTGGCTTCCCGGACCCGTAAAGTTCAGTGCCACTACATTGCTGTAGTAAAATTCCGAGCCAACCCGATCCGCGTCATCCGCATATGAACATTCTACCTGAAAAACAAAGGTAGCAGGGTTCCCGCTCTCGTAGCTGGTCAAATCCTTCACAATCCTCAGGGAACCGTACCGATAGGAAGTGCTGTGCTTGGGATTTACCGCCACGTTATATGCCCATTCATAGCCGCCGTCCTCCGTCGCCATGTGTTCCGGCAGGGACACCAGCACCGGTATGAAATTGTATTCGTAATGCTGGGAAAGCACTCTTGTAACCATACGGGAATCGCCGTCCTCGGTCACCACATCCTTAAAGTAATCCTCCAGCCCCGCCTGTCTGACTATCATCAGATAGAGTCCGGGACCCTCAAGCGCTATGGCCGCATCCGCATTTCCGGAAGCTGCAGGTACAGCCTCAGCCGACTCCCTGACCACACCGGCCACATCCTGTGCCAGCCGGTCCCAACTCTCCGCCGTACCGCTCTCTGCCTGAAGCAGCTCATTTGCCGCGTCCTGGAGATTGGTTCCTCCCTGTGCCTCATAGATGCCGAAACTGCCGTACTTATAGTCATCGTAGCCATCTGCCTGCTCTATATCAGCCACTTTGTATAAGTCGATAACGATACTGTCCGCTGCCAACTGGGACAATTCCGCTTCTTCTACCGCCTCCGTCTCCGTGCCGACTACATTGGCTGTAAGGCTGCATGCCGCCTCCAGATCCAGCGGCGCGTTGTTTCTCACCGCCGAAGCGTTGAGCGGCAGGGCCAGTATGACGGCGAACGCTGTCGCTGTCAGCATCCGCATCCACTTTTTCTTCATTTTCATAGATGACTCCTTTCATTCCAGTTCCGCATCCGCCCTCCTGTACCCAGGCATGGGGGATGGATTTATGACCGCGTAGAGATGCGTTCCTAAATCCATCCGGGTACCTCCGGGCGGATGCTGTTTTAATTTAGTTCCGCATCCGCCCTCCTGTACCCAGGCATGGGGGATGCCCCTTTCTATACTATCTAACCGCCTTTGGTTCCGGCATTATTTCTTCCGGTTCCTTCTGCGGAACAGCAGCCATATCATCAACGCCAGGAAAAGAGGCACTGCCACTACCAAAGCGGCCACCCACAGCGGTATACCGGCCGTAATTCCCGCAGGCGCAGGTCTTTCCGGCTCCGCCTCTTCCTGTATCTCCTCCGGTGCGTTCTCCGTGCGCATTCCCCTCACCAGCAGCCTGTGACTGTTCACCCCGTAAGGAGTGCAGGTAACTAAGGTGCAGTAATCCTCCCCCTCTTCCAGGTTCAGCGCCTCCATTTCCTCCGGTAATACCGTAAGAATCTGGTCAACCTCATATGTCAATGTCTCTCCCAGTATTTTCAGAAGGAAAGTATCCCCTTCCTTGAGCTGGTCCAGGTTTGTAAACAGCTTTGCCGAAGGCAGCCCCCTGTGTCCCGAAAGCGCACAGTGTGTACTCTCGCCTCCCACCGGAAGCGATGTCCCCTCGATATGTCCCACCGCAATCTGCAGAACATCCTCCTCGGTGCCGTGATAAACGGGAAGGGAACATTTTATAGACGAAATTTCGATATATCCCATAATGCCGTTTCCCGCCACATCCAGCTGGGCTTCGTACTCTGCTCTCTCCTTATCGGAAAATTCATATCGGTTGCCCTTACTCCACAATTCCGCATTGTACTTATGTGCTGCCGCCCAGATTTCATCGTGTGTCTCCTGGGGCAGCTCCGCCACCGCTTCCTCATAAGTGCTGATCAGCTGCGCCTGACGATATGCATTCCATCTATCTGATATGGTAGGATAAAGCAGAATTCCCAGTCCTACCAGAAACAGCAGGCCGAATAAAAAACCCGTGATTTTCCTTATCATGACTTCTTATCCTCCGGCGATTCTAACGCCGACATTTTTCCGGTGTCGGTATCCAGATCCAGTACTTCCAATTCCCTTTCAGCCTTCCGGCATGATTCAGCAGAATCTCCGCCTGATATCTTAACGGATGCGGTGCCGGCACGTTTGCGCTTACGTCTGTCTATCAGGTAGAGCGCCAATATAAATACGCCTGTAGTTGCCAAACCTACAAATACCCATAAGAGATAATTTGTCCTCAGGCTGGGTGCGCCCAATACGGAGGGAACCGTCTCTTCCACTGCTTCCGGCTCATAGGATACCCTATGCCCCCGCACCAGCATCCTGTGGCTGTTGACTCCATAAGGCGTGCAGGTCAGGAGCGTCGCCAAATCCTCCCCCGGCACCACCGATAACACTTCCGTCTCCGTGGGTTCAACCACCGATATCTCATCTACCTGATAGCAGAGGATATCGTCCAGGATGTAGAAAAGGAAGTAATCCCCTATCTCCAGCTGGTCCAGATCCGTGAACAGAGTCGCGCTGGGCAGCCCCCTGTGTGCGGAAATTACCGTATGCGTATTCTCACCTCCCACCGGAAGCGAACTTCCCTGCAGATGCCCTGCCGCAGTCTGCAGAACTTCTTCCGAAGTGGTGTGGAAAACAGGTATCTTGATATTAATCTTCGGAACCTCCACATAGCCCATCATTTCGTCGCCTGTGAGGTTCAGGCAGGAAAGGTATTCCTCATCCACTTCCTCTGCCTCCGCTACCGCAAAGGAATCGGGAAGGATATATGGCACCAGGCTGTCATTGAAGGCTTTCGCCCTCTCCCATTCCGCCTGGTAATCAATGCCGCCGGACTCTTCCAGATCGGCAACCGCAGTGTCGTAGCTGCTTATCAGCTGTGACTGCCTGTAGTTATTCCACTGGTTCGCCACGAAGGGATACAGCAGCAAGGACAAGCCGGACAGAAACATTATGGGAACTATGATAATTGTCATTACCTTTTTCATCCGGATTCTCCTTGTTGTTGCATTTTCCTTTCTGATTTCCTGTCTGGTTCTTTTCATTGGATTCAGTGGGCGGGATGGAACCCACCCACTGTCTCTTCGTATTTACATAAATTTAGAAATAAAATTCTGCTTTTTCACTTCAGCTTACTTCTGCAATCTTACTTGGAAGATTTCTTGCGGGTTGCGAAGAACAGTCCTGCCGCTACTACCATGATTGCTACGCCGCCGATGGTGAAGATCGTGGTACCGATACCACCGGTAGAAGGAAGGGCGTTGAGCGTGGTATCAGTCATCTGTGCATGAGCAACAATCACATCTCTGGCTTCACCCAAAACGCTGATCGTAGTACCTGCACCATCTGTATTAATAGAATATCCTTCAGGAGCTTTCGTCTCAGTAAAATGATATTCACCTACGTCCAGGCCTGTAACAACTACAACACCCTCCATTTCCTCATCTGCAAACTGAACTGTTGCGGATTTTAATATAGTTGCATTCTCTGCCGTAGCTTCAGGAGCATATTTATATGTTCCATCAACCTGTAACACAAACTTAAGCGGATCTCCATAAACCGGATTTCCTTCTGCATCTGTTCCTGTTACTTTGCTCAAGGTAAATTCTGCATTGTTTAATGCATCACCATTTTCATTTACCTTTGCCAGAACAATACTTCCAGAATAAACATTTACCTCTGGACTGCTGCTGAAATCACTGCCACCTGCGTGTCCCTGCGCAGTATTTTCAACTGTTGTCTCCGTTACCTTTGCAGTATATGTCACAGTTAACTCTTTCCCAGCATTAGAGTTTGCATCGTTAATCAAATTACTTAAGTCAATTGTAAAGCCTGTTCCGTCCGTCTTTACAGCAAACAACTCTGCACTGCCTACGCCACTAACCTCACCATTGCCTTCATTCATCTGCACAGATGCAATACTGTCATCCCAAGAACCATTTTCCATTTCCTCCTGTGTCTTCGGGAAATAGTATGTTGCCCCCTTGATTTCATCAGTAATTGTAAAACTCTTGTTAACATTATTGGGGTCGATAAACGGCACTTGTGCTGTAATTGTATAAGTTATAATATCACCAATGGCAACAACCTTATCTTCATCCGCCACTACTTTGCTTGTAGTAGTAGGAGATTTCTTAGCAGCTATCGGTTCACTTGTCAACTCTGGATAGTTCTCCCCATCTACCGGTCCAAAGCCAACGTAAATAGCCATATTGTTGTAGGTAAATCCCTCTTCCTCGCCCTTGATTGCATAAATACCTGCAGACGTCACAGTTTCACCATTCGTCATATCTGTAAACGAATCAGACATTGCTGCCCCTACATTGCTTAAAGCCCTGCCAATCTGTGCTGCAGATGCCGCCTCAAGATCAGTGTCCTTAAAGGCAACCGGAAGTTCTTCCTTTGCAACGCCGCCAGCCAAAATCAGCATTACAATAGCTTCCTGATCACTGACCACCTTAGGCATATCACCCTCTTCGACCGTACTAAAAGCACTTATATACGCCACTGCTACGTTTTCATCCGTAAATGCCCATCCTGTAGCTGTAGACGGGTCTGCTGCAATTACCTGCAATTTCTTAAAAGATGCATTTTCAGCATTCGTTATCGTAAGCGTTGCATTCGCTGCAAATGCGGTCAGGGACATTCCCAGAACCATTGCCATGGCCATAACCATAGCCAAAATCTTTTTCATCCTCTTCATCTTTTTCTTTCCTTTCTTTTTGGGCATTGCCCATTTTTTGAAACTTTGTTTCCGGTGTACCGGCACTGTGTATCAGGTTATCCTGTTTCCACACATGTGCCGATATATCGATGTTACACTGTCAGGCTTTGCGGTCCCGGTGGGCCGCCAAAAATGAAACATTTTCTTAGGCTCTCCGACACCCCCTCACTTTCTTATTTTTGATTCTATATAAGATCAGCACTGCTGCACACATCATCAGCATACCGCCAATCGAATACCAATAGATTCCTTCGCCGCCTGTGGACGGAAGCGCATAAACCGGGCTGTTTTCAAAATAAAATGCCTGTTTATTGCCTACATTTACTCCGGTCACCTCACCCATATCCGTTGCTGTAACGGTACAAATCAAACCATCCTTCACCGTAATCGTCCAGACCGCATCGCTGCGTCCATAACCGGCCGGTGCATCCGTTTCGCTGAGGCTGTATCCGCCGTCCGGAAGCATCTCCAGGGAAACCGTTTCCTCTCCATCCTTCCACTCCATTCTTCCGTCTGCTCCCGATGTTCCGACCCAGTTGACGTTTGTTCCGGTCAGTGTAAATACGGCACCCTGGAGCATCAGGTCAGGGCTGCTGGAACTTCTTTTGACAATCTGTGTCTGAAGTACGTTGCGGATTGTAAATTCTGTCGGTCCGGAAGAAGCGCTCTCTCCGTCCCCGGTTCCCGCTGTCTGTTCGAGAACCGGTTCAACGATGGTCGTGTATCCCGGAACCGGTGTCTCTACCACCTTATATTCATTTCCCGCCGGAAGATTGTCTATGGTAAGCTGCCAATTTGTCTCTTCTGATATCGTATATACAGCGGTTTGATGATTCTCATCGGTAAAATCTGCCCATGCCGTATCATCCGTACTGTCTTTTGCTCTGAACTTCAGTGTAAATGTGATTTCAGCAGGACGTGTATCCAATTCGTTATTTCCGTCTACCCATTCCTTTATCACCTTTACAGATGTATTCATTTTTGTATTGTAGATAACATTCGCCGGCTTTTCATCTGCCCCTGTTTCATCCCCGATTTCGAATTTCTCACCTGCCGCCTTCGTATAATCCGTATGAATCATATCAACAGGGTTGTCAGGATTCTGATCCAGCCATCGTTCTTCTTCCGGCAATTGCTTATCTTCCGTATAACAAAGTGCAAGCGCTCCGATTGATTCGTTTATTTCCTCATATCCTTCCGGAGCCTGTATCTCTGTCACCGTATAACTTCCCCACGGCAACCCTGTAAAGCGCACAATTCCTTTCTCATCTGATTCCGCTGTGCCAAGTGATTTTCCCTCGGCATCTTTCACCTCAAATCCTGCACCAGGCAGGACACCCAAGTCATTTCCGTTCTCGTCCTGTGCTCTCTTCAAAAGTGTAAAATCATAGAGAAGGCCTCGAACATAAGGTTTCTGAAAAGTTACTGTCCCCTTATCAGAAGTCAGAACAGCGCTCTGATTCACTTCGTAGCTTTCCGGCTCCGTTACCGTACTGTCCATATTATCCGCACAGCTGTGAAACTCCGGCGCTTCCACCTTTAACCTGACTTTGTAAAGCAGTTCTGCCACATTGAGGCTCCAGGTTGTCTCCTTGGTCTTTCCATCCACCTTCTCCGTCGTCTTCTCAACTGCAGCTTTCTCTTTCGGTGCAGGTGTCCAGGTCAGAACGCCGTTCACACAGGAAGGATGGTTATCTGCAAGGTAATCCCCTGCTACAATTCCCTGGAACTCTATATAAGGTCCCATGGTATCTGTCACTGTGCCCAACATAACTTTCGTTGTAATATCCTGGCGGATTGCATCCTCTGCCTCTTTAGTCAGCCTGATTGTATTTGTTGTACCTTTGTTGACACTTATTCCCATCAATACATAATTTCCTTGGGCTGTTTTCAAAAAGAACGTCACATTATTTCCCTGACTCCAGTATATCCGCATCTTATCCGCCACAACATTGCCGTTGCTGTCCAGAATCGTAAATAAAGCACTAAATCCCTTCTCCTGGGGAGTAGTTGTTACTTTAACACTCATATTTCCTTCCATCGAAGGAACGATATCCCCAACCTTATACGAATGGTCACTGTTGGAGGTAGTCGCTTGATAAGCAGCCATACTAAAATAGCTTTCAAACACCGATTTCACATCTATTGACAGATATACCAGGAATTCATTTTCCACATCGGTGGGTATTACGTTTTTCTGATATCGAATATCGTTTAATACCGGATCTGATTTTAAGGGTTCCTTATTAGCAGAGCCATTACCCTCGTACCTTTCGTCTACGATCTGCCAACCGTTTTTACCTTCCGGAAGTATGACCTGATCCATGATACTTGGTACATCCATCTTTTCTCCTGTGCCTGGTTTAAACTGAATTCCTTTATCATTCCACGACAGCACAAACATGGAAAAGCTCTCTGTCACAAACTCCACCTTGCAGACTTCCTGCTGTTCGGTCTTCTCTATCGCCTGAATCTGATCTGTCTCCGTCATGTCGACGATCTGCTCCACTTCCCCCTGGCCGTCTTCTTCCAGGTGCATGATCGTCACCTCAATCTGCTCCTCTTCGGATGCGGTTCCGTCTTCTCCCCCCATCTCTGCATTGTCAGCAGCCTGCTCTGTGTCGTTCACTGTATTTTCGTCAATTGCGGAGGTATCTTCCGCAGGCGGTACTTCCGTGCCTACAGCCATGTCTTCTGCGGAAGAAGCTTCTGTCTGGATGCCTTCCGCAGGCGGTACTTCCGTGCCTGCAGCCGCGTCTGCTTCCGGCAGCCCAAGTTCCTGGCTTACCAAGGCATAGACTGTAGCATCGATTTGCACCATGGCCATGGGCTGCTTATATTCCATGGTAACCTTCACTTTACCGCCGGGTTCTATCTCCACACCGTCTTTTCCGATCAGGGAAATGTCATATGCCAGGAAACCCGCAACCGCATACCTTTCGTCCGCAGCCTTTTCCATCAGCCTTCTGGCTACTTCCTGATACTGCTCTGCCGTCTCCGCGTCCTCCGCCCTGATGGGTGTAATGCTGAGCGTGGTTCCCTCCGGAATGGCATCCCTGTCAACTGCCGTGACGGTAATCTTTACCTGCTCATCCTCATAGATATAAGGTTTACTGGTATCCCACGTCCATGTGATTGTAAAAATGGAGAAGCCGCCTGTCACAAACTCCGCATTCTGGATTTTCTGCTCTTCCGTAGTTTCCAGGGCCGTAACCTTGTTTTGTTCCGCCATATCCACTACATTGACGCTTCCTGCCTCATCCTCTTCCAGATGCATCACCGTTACGTTAAGTTCCGCCTCCGCAGCACTGCCTTCCGCCTGGGCGTCTCCTCCGGAAACGTCCTCACCGTCAATCGCATAGGCTGCCGCGCCCACTTCCGCCGGAATCTTTGCTTCCTTATAATTCATGGTGACTTTTACTTCACCCTTCGGTTCTATCTTGTTTCCCTCTCCATCCACAAAGGAGATATCATAGGCAAGGAAGCCCGCGATAGCATATTCTTCATTCTCAGCCTTCTCCATCAGCTTCTCGGCTACCTGCTGATACTGCTCGCCGGTTTCCTCCGAAGCAATGACCGGTATGACCTTCAGCTTCGCATTCTCCGGGAGAATCCCTTCGGCCATGGGCACAACACGGATTACAACATCGTCGTCTTCGTAAACATACTCCCCTGTCTCCTGGTTCATCTCCCCGAACCATGCAATCGCAAGGGTAGAACTGTCGCTGAGCCTGGTCTCTACCTTCTCCACATCGGCGTCCTGGGTGGTATCCACTACCGCATCCTGCACTTCGGCAGTGCGTCCTTCCCCGGTCTCCTTCATATCCAGCACATCCACGCTTTCAATCTGTGTGTTTTCATCGGAGATAATCTCCTCCGGCAAAGCCCCCTGCGGGAATTCCAAAGTGACATTGACGTCTCCGTTCAGTTCCACTTCCTCGGTTTCACCGTTTTCGTTTTGTGTATGGAAGCTGATGTCATATGCCAGAAAATGTTTGATTTCCCTGGTCTCGTCATCCTCTACGGACGCTTCCAGCCCCTGCAGGATTTCATCATAGACGGCATTCAGCGCTTCCGCCTCTGCCCTTTCTTCTTCGTTTTCCAGGCTGTCCAGCGCTTCCGCCTCCGCCTTTACCACCGGTGTCACCGACAACTCCGCACCTGCGGGTATGATTCCCTCTTCGGCAGCGCTGACCGTAATGGTAACGTCGCCTGCCGTGGCGGTAAGCTCCGTCACCGGTGCCGCCTGAAAGCATTCGTCACCGTGTACATGTTCTGTCAGCTCCTGTTTGCCGCAGGCCAGTATGCCATCTGTATAACAGGCTTCCGCATGTGTATGCATTTCCAACTTGCCGCAGGTTGCAATCTGTCTGGCTTCATAACACGCCTCCGTATGGATATGGACATTGTCCGTTTCTTCCTTCTCACACTTCAGCGTCCTGTTCTGGTTATAGCATTCATTTGCATGTATATGCTCTTCCTTTTCACAGACCATGCGGCGGTTCTCCGTACACTCATTGATTCCGTCGTCTTCGGCAGGCTCGGGGTTTTCGGCCGGAGCTTCGCTCTGGGTTTCTTCCGCATTTCCTGCAGGAGCCTCGCTTTGGGCCGTATCTTCGTCCTGGGCTTCATCTGTGCCTTCAGCGGAAGCCCTGTTTTGACCCGCATTATCTGCCGATTCGCTATTGCCTGTTCCTTCCGTGCTTTCGGCAGATATGTTATTGTCTGTTTCTTCTGTACTTTCGGCAGAGTCCTCACGCTGTGTCGCTTCCGAGCCTTCCGCAGAGCCGTCACTCTCGTCGGCACTTTCGGCAGGCGCCTCGTTCCGGGATGTATCCGCATTTTCGGCAGATGTTTCACTTCCGGATGCATCGGCGTTCCCGGCGGGATCATCATCCTGAACTGTGTCCGTGCTTTCTGCAGGTGTCTCGCTTTCGGTGCCCTCTTCAACCTCCGGAACTTCCTCTCCCTCGGGAATCAGTTCGTAGCAGTTTTCATCATGTACATGCTCTTCCTTTTCGCAGACCATATCCAGCAATTCAATTTCATAGCACTCGTCCGTATACTGATGTCCCGCATTCTGCTCCATCCCGCAGACCGGAACCTGCTCCGTACCGTAACAGGAATCGTCATGCACATGGGCTTCTGTCTCGGGCAGCGGACAAACCAGGCTGCCTTCTCCGTCATAGCAGCCCTCCTGGTGTACATGCACACAGTAATCCGCATAACCGCATACAAGCTCGCCTGCCTCGTCACAGCATTCATCGCCGTGTACATGATTTTCATACACACAGGCAAGAACCCGGTCCGCACCTGTCAGTGCGCTCCCATGCCTTGTCAGCACGCCGAAGGTTCCCGATGTGACTACCAGCGCAAGGCAAAGGACAACTGCAATCCACCGTCTGGTGTTGCGTCTTTTCTGTAAAAATTTTGCAGCTTGGCTAAATACTATATTTCCCATGTTGCTGTCTCCCTTCCTGAACTCTTTCTCTCTATCTACATCTCTGTCCAAACAAAGAGTATCTGTCCTGTCTTAACATCACTCCACCGCCCCCAGCTCCCTCATCGGCCAGATGCGGAAAATAACTTTGCCTATAATCTCATTGTCGTCAATGCATCCGATGACCACACTTCTGGAATCTATGGAAACCGTCCGGTGATCTCCCATCACAAAGTTCTCTCCCTCCGGTACCCTGCACGGAAGTTCCGTGCTGCAGCTTCCCAGTGCTTTCTCCGTGATGTATGTTTCCTCCAGCGGGCTGCCGTTCACGAAGACATTTCCGTCTTCATCAATATCCACCTCGTCGCCGCCTGTGGCGATAACCCGCTTTACCAGGATGTCGTCCTCGTATCTGCATGCGATGATATCGCCTTTTCCAAAGGCAATGTCATCCATCACAATCACCAGGTCTCCCTCTCGGAGCGTATCCGCCATGGAACTTCCGTCTATCCGGAATATCTGTATAAACAGGCTTGCGGTAACGGCGGCGGCCGCAGATACCGTAACCAGTATCCCCATGGTGATAAACACTGCCCGGATGATATCATGTTTTCTCACTGCCTTCTGAAACTGGGTTTCCAGAACCTGCCTTGACGGAATCCTGTCGTCAACCCTGGCCATCTGGTTCTGCCTCCCGCAGCGGGCTACGGTTTCGGCGGGAATCCCTGTACTTCTGTTCCGCGGCCATCTGCAGTAACCGTATGTTCTCCATGTAGCGGTCCGCCGCATCCTGGGCCGCTTCGAAAATACCGCTGAGCTTCAGCGCCGCCTCGGCAATAGATCCCGCCTCGTCCAGTTCAATCCGCCTGGAGGAACGTTCCTGTTCAAGCGTCTCCCGAAGCGTACCAATCTCTCTGTCCTTGTCATCCAGGCGCCCTTTCAGCTTCTCAAGCTGGGCATCCTTCTCGTTCAGCTTATCCTTGAGACGATTCAATGTCTTCTCCTGGCTGGTGATGCGGCTCATCATGGCGCTCACCTTTCGCTCAAGCCTTTCGTCTTCCTGAATCTGTGAGAGGAGCAGCTCCAAAAGGTCGCGACGCCTCAGCTTTGAAAATTCCTTCTCTGTCATATCCTATCGCTCCCTGCGCTCTCCTTTTACCTCTCCGATTCTCGGGCTGTCCGGTGTGGGGGGATGGGTTTGCTCCCTCTCCCTGTTGTTTGAGTTTATTATATCAGTTGATACGTCAACAAAACCGTCAAAGAATTGTGGAAAAACAGGATTTTTCAGGTTGATTATTTGATTTTTTATACGGGAAGGTACAAAAAAAGACCGCCGAAGAAGCTTCGGCAGCCTGTGTGGTACCTGGACAAGTTCACTGCGGAAAACGGGAAATCCGCGAAACCGACAAAATGATATCAGATGATAACGAAAGAAAATCAGACAGGGAAACGGGGCATGTTTCCTCACAAATACGCAACCTCAAACCGGACCTCCTCATCCTCCGCCTCCATCACTATGTAAGACGGCCTGCGCCCTTCCTGCCTGGGATAGGAAAGGCTGCCCGGGTTCACCGCGATTACGCCGCTTTTCCTGTCCACCACCGGCTTATGGGTATGTCCGTAGATTACAATGTCCATCCCTCTGGCTGCGGCCTCGCGTTTGAGTACTTCGTTCCCCATGGAAACGTAATAGTTGTGCCCGTGGGTCACCCATACCTTATAGGAGCCTATCTTCAGCTCCAGTTCCTTGGGCAGATATGAAAAGAAGTCATTATTGCCCAGAATGATCTGTACAGGACATTCCGTCGCCGCTGTCAGCACATATTCGCTTCCCTCGGCGTCGCCGCAGTGTATTACCAGGTCAGGCTTTACCAGCGCGAGAGCCTTGAAATAATTTTCGTTTTTCCTGTGAGTGTCGCTGACAATCAGTACTTTCATAGCTTTTTCAATTCCTCTTTCATAAGTCTAAGCGCCTTTCCTCTGTGGCTGACCAGGTTTTTCTCTTCTTCCGTCAGCTCCGCCGTCGTCTTTCCCAGTTCCGGCACATAGAAAATGGGGTCATATCCGAAGCCGCCTTCCCCCTTCTCCTCGTAGCCAATCCTGCCCTCGATTGCCGCCCTGACAGCCAGTTCCCTGCCGTCCGGCAGGACCGCCGCTATGGCGCACACGAACCTTGCAGTACGCTTTTCCTCCGGCACCCCCTCCAGACGACCGATGAGATTTGCGTTTTTAATGCGGTAGGATGTGTCCTCCCCCATATATCTGGCGGAGTATATTCCCGGCTCCCGGTTCAGAAAATCCACCTCCAGGCCGGAATCATCCGCCATGACAATTCCGTCCGCCCCGGCTGCGGCCACCGCCCTCGCTTTGATCAGGGCGTTCTCCTCGTAGGTTTTGCCGTCCTCCGCTTCGGCCCGGATGCCCGCCTCCTTCATGGAGAGTACCTCCGGATATGTATCGGCGAGAATCGACCTGATTTCCCGCATCTTGCCTTCATTGCCTGTAGCAAATATCACTCGTTCCATTTACCTTTTTTCCTTTTCCTTCTATATTACAGTGCGATAACACGCCCGCACACAGCAAAACAAAAAGCCGCGCGCAGGAAAGTGGATGCCGCCCTCACTCCCGGCGGGGCGGCTTCGGACCCATATACTGATAAAAATAGGCTTTCATCATGCCGTTGTAAATCTTGCGGTTTTTATCCGCTTTGCGGCCGATGTACTGTTCCGCGTTTTCGTAGGCGGAAATCAGGTACATGCTCCACGAATCCAGGCTCCGAAACCTTTCCCCAATCATACGGTACAGCTCCGGCATCTGCCCCTTGTCGGGAAGCCGCTCGCCGTAGGGCGGGTTCGTGATGAGGAATCCGTATTTTTTCGGATGGCTGAGGTGGGCAAGCTCTCTTCTCTGGAAATGTATCATCCCCTCCACGCCCGCAGATTTAGCGTTCTCCCGTGCAATATTTATCATTTTATCATCTATATCATATCCCTGGATATCCGGCTTCACGCTCAGATCCACCAGATCACGGGCTTCCGCTCTCGCCTCCTGCCACAGCGCCTTTCCCACCACATGTTCCCATCCCTCCGCCGTGAAACCGCGTTTCATACCCGGCGCCATATTCGCCGCCATCATGGCCGCTTCGATGGGAAAAGTGCCGCTGCCGCAAAAAGGGTCCACCAGAATGCGCTCCCTGTTCCAGGGGGTCAGCATAATCAGGGCTGCCGCCAGATTCTCCGCAATGGGTGCCTGGGCTACCAGCTTCCGGTATCCCCGTTTGTGAAGGGAATCTCCCGTACTGTCCAGCCCCACTGTCACCTGGTCCTTCATCAGGAACACCCGCACCGGAAAGTTCGCCCCCTCTTCGGAAAACCAGTTTACATGGTAAATACCTTTCAGGCGTTCCACCATTGCTTTCTTCATAACCGACTGAATATCGGAAGGGCTGAACAGCTTCGATTTAATGCTGGCAGCCTTTGCCACCCAAAATTTCCCTTCCTTTGGTATGTAATCCTCCCAGGGAAGCGCTTTGGTCCCCTGAAATAAGTCCTCAAAGCTTTCCGCGCGGAAGCTTCCTATTTTAATCAGGATGCGTTCCGCCGTACGAAGGAACAGGTTCCCACGGCACAGGGCTTCCTCGTCTCCCAGAAAAGTAACCCTTCCGTCAGCTACCTCCGCAATATCGTAGCCCAGCTTATCAATCTCCCGTTTCAGCACCGCCTCCAGCCCAAAGTGGCAGGGCGCGATCAATTCATATTTTCTCATTTTATTCCTCTTAGTTTTCTATGTAAATAGGGGCACCGCTGCAGTGTCCCCTATTGCCAGAAGCATCTTAGTAGTTGTTGTTCTGGTTGTTCTGGTTCTTGCTCTGGTTGTTGTTCTGGTTCTTGCTGTTGTTCTGGTTATTCTGATTCTTGCTGTTATTCTGATTCTGGCTGTTCTTGCAGTTTTCAGACTCATTTGTGCTGTTGTTGTACTTATTGTTGTTATCCATTTCTTTCCTCACATCCTGCCGCCTGCGCGGCTTCTGTCCGGAGCGGCATTTTCCTGCTGCTCCCTGTTTATCGGTTACGAGAGTAGTATGGGATATCAGAGGAAAATTTATGCGTGAAAATGATGGAAAATTTATTTCTTTTACCCGTTCCGCGGAAGCCGCAGCCAAAATGATGCCGCCCTGTGCAGAAATCATTCACGGAATATTTTTACTGCCAGCAGGACCAGCAAAATCGGAAGCAGAATCGGAAAAACGGCGGCAAGAAGAGAAAATACCGCACTCACCGCCAGCACTATAATCAGAAGCACCAGCAGAAGCCATGCCCATACCGGAACCTTTGCCAACAGGCTCAGGCGCCGCTCTCCCGGCTGCTCATAGGGCCGATATTCCTCACGCGCCTCATACCATGTGCCCGATCCGTCCTGCCCCTCATACCGGGTGTCCGCTCCACCCTCCTGCTCCTCATACCAGCCGCCGGCAGTCCCCTGGCCTCCGTAACGGCCGCCTGTATATTCCGCCGACTGCCCGCCCCGGGTTTCCACAATGGTCCTGGCCAGCAGCCTGGGATCTCCCAGCCCTGCCATTACTTCCTCTTCCGCCGCGCCCTTGCGTATCTCTGTATTAATATAATCTTCGTAAAACTGCAGATTCTCCACAACCTGCCCCGGAGGTATCTTCCCGTGCAGGGACATCCTCAATCGATCCAGAAATTCCTGTTTTGTCATACAGCACTCCTTACTGACGGTTATCTGTCGTTCCGCTTTCCGCCGCTTTCCATTTATTCCAGGGACAGCTCCTCTGTGCTACCGCCGCCCGCAGTTCCACATAGCATCCGCAGCTGCGGCACATTCCCTCCGACAGCATATCACATTGCCTGCAGGACTCCAGCCTCTCTTCATACAGGGCCGCCGGCGCCTTGATGTCCTCATCCAGATTCGCGATATACTCCCTGAGCGTTCGGAAATATTCTTCCTGCCCCGCCATATCCCTGGTCAGGCATTTTCTGCATCTGCGCAGGGTTTCGGTATTCTCCCCCATGGCTGCCCTCCTGCCCGGCGTTTTACCCTTTTATACGCTCTCTTTGCCTTCTTCCTGCTCTCTGTCAGGATTCCCTGACATTCTTCTATAATCATGGATTATTATACTTTCTTTGTCTTGTAAAATCAATGCAAACTTTCGAAAATGTATGTTGATAAAATATTAACAAAATAAAATTTCTAAAATTCACTTGACATTTGAGATACCAGGGATTATAATGTAAAGCGTTGTAAGCAATGTATCTGTTAAATAAAATGTGCGTTTAGCTCAGCTGGATAGAGCGTTTGGC
>OFHN01000856.1_pt1 | contig 24803 bp, 30 predicted proteins | sample 1521321 | NCBI WGS metagenome assembly OFHN01 (sample SAMEA3504130, study PRJEB24116) | mouse gut metagenome | biome: mouse gut; feature: mouse-associated habitat; material: faeces | place: Denmark | collected 2011
TGATTATTTCCACCGGGAACTGCTGAAGCGCAGCTTCGCAATGGCAGATGAGACCCGGGTCCAGGTACTGAAGGAAGAAGAGCGTCGGGCACAGACGCAATCTTTCATGTGGCTGTTCCGCAGCGGCGAAGACGGCCTTCCTGCCATTATTTTATATGGCTATTCACCAACCAGGAGCGGCAGCCATGCAAAGGAGTTTTTGGAAGGCTATCATGGGTATCTGGAAACGGATGGTTATCAGGGCTACAACAGCCTGCCGGATATCAAGCGGTGTTCCTGCTGGGCACATATCCGCCGGTACTTTATTGACGCCGTTCCCAAAGGGAAACAGTATGATTACAGCCTGCCGGCCGTCCAGGGAGTCCAGTATTGTAACCGCCTGTTTGCCATAGAGGATTCCATTCACAAAAAATATCCCGGTGATTATGAAAAACGTAAGCAGCTGCGTCTCGAGAAGGAAAAACCTGTTCTGGAGGCTTTCTGGTCATGGCTTGAGCAGCAAAAGCCAGTCCGGAATACCCGCATGGATAAAGCGGTGAATTATGTCCTTAACCGGCGGGAAACAGCACAGACTTATCTGGAGGATGGCCGCTGCAGCTTCACAAACAATCTCAGCGAGAACGCGATCCGTCCGTTTGCGGTCGGCCGGAAGAACTGGCTGTTCAGTGATTCTGTAGAAGGAGCCAATGCCAGTGCTGTAGTCTATACAATGGTTGAGATGGCAAAGGCGCATGACCTGAATGTTTACGGATATCTGAAAATTCTGTTGGATCATCGTCCAACGAAAGAGATGACCGATGATCAGCTCGCAGAGCTTGCACCCTGGAGTGAAAAACTCCAATCTATCAAAAATCGCATGTGAATTATAGTGAATTACTCCAACTCGCAAAGAGCTGGAGTAATTTTATATCTGACCGCGTTATTATTTGGCGCTTACGTTCAAAAAGCTGACTTCAAGAGTTCCGATTTTCGGAAATCAAGAAGTAAAGGAAATAGACTTCAATAGTTCTGTTTTTCGGAATACAGAAAATCAGTTTATAAGTTTGAACAATTTATCAAAGACTATAAGCATAAAGACATATTTACACACTTGATATAGTTCGTTCAAACGGCTAAAATATTACATATTACATTTTGGAGGGACGATATGTTTGAGTATATGACTGCACAGGAAGCTGCCGAAAAGTGGAATGTATCACTAAGATGGGTGCAGCGGTTGTGCAAAGAAAACCGCATAGAAGGTGCTATGAATATTAACCGTGTGTGGCTCATTCCACAAGCTGCTGCTAAACCAGATGATGCACGAAAAAAGAAAAATAAAGATTTTTCAAAAAACTTGTAAGATTTTTTGAAGTGTGAAGTCTTATAAGTGAGGAGGTGAGAAAGTGGCAGGTTTCAAGGAAGAATTTGAGAAAATTTATATCAGATATTTTAATGACGTTTTTCTTTTTCTCAAAAAGCTATCAAAAGACGAAAGTGTTGCAGAGGAAATCACAAGCGAAACATTTTTCAAAGCAATGCGTTCAATAGATACTTTTCGTGGCGAAACAGATGTCCGTGTCTGGCTTTGCCAAATCGCAAAAAATTGTTACTTTTCTTACTTGAAAAAGCAACAGAGAGTAGTAGATATTGATGCTATTGATGATATTGAATTGTCAGATAATAAAGACACCATTGAGGAACAAATATTAAACCGAAGCGATGCCATGCAAATACATCTCCGGTTGCATAATTTAGCTGAACCATATAAGGAAGTTTTTATGTTGCGAGTTTTTGGAGAATTGAGTTTTAAACAAATCGCAGATATTTTTCAAAAAACAGATAACTGGGCTTGCGTCACTTATCACCGAGCAAGAAATAAAATATTAAAACAAATGGAGGACAATGATGAACAATAAATGTAATTTAATCAAAGACATCCTTCCGCTTTATGTAGAAGATATGGTAAGTACAGATACAAGAGGGTTTGTTAGTGAACATCTTGAGCATTGTGAAAAATGTCATGCGGAATTTGAGCGTATGCGGAAACCTGCGGATTTTATTCCTGATACGGATATTGTTCCCTTAAAAAGAATAAAGAAAGATTTATTTATCAAACGCCTACAGACCATTTTTTTCACAGCGATTTTGGCATGTGCAATAGTGACGGTTGTCTTTGGAATTTTAACATCACCTAAATTCTTTCCTTATTCCAATAACTTATTGAATGTTATTGATAGCTCTGATGGGGATATTATCATAACCTTTGATGATAAAGTGACAGGTTATAGCTGTATTAAAGAGTTTAACGACAAAACTGAAACAGAAGTTTATAGCATAAATGCGTGGACTACGACTTGGGACTTATATTCATCAAATCGTGGAAAACAAAACATGGTTATATCTTCTGAAACTGAAAATAAAATTCAAATCTTCTTTACTTCAAACGATGGTTCTGAAGATGTACTGATTTATGGGTTAAATGATAATACCCAAGAGGATGTTGTAACATTGCCAAGACAAATTTTTCTGCCGTATTTCTTATTAGCCTTTCTTGCCTTTGTTATACTTGCGATTTTACGGCTTTTATTGAGAAACAAGCAGGCAATCATTGTGTGGATTGACAGAGCGTTGCCGTTTCCGATTTCTTATATGGCAGCTCATATTTGCACAAAAGGACTTAACTTTGCAACATATTCATCACAACGAGATTTTTGCATTATGATTTTGGTTGCCATACTGTTTTATTTTGCAATATTGACAGGAAAATCGCTTTATAAAGCAAAAAGGGGAAATAGGTGTAAGTATGAATGATTAAAGGAGAAAGCATGAGAAAATCTTTATTCAGAATTGTTGATGTATTAGAACTATGTACTGCATATATTTTTTGCTTTTTCCTAAATGTACTTTTGGATTATGCAAAGACTTTAGATTTAGATTCCTATATTTTGAAAGCCTTTGTGAAAAATTTTATTGATTACCAGCCCTTAATTGTTTTGCTGTTTACATTCATTGTAATAGTTTTTCATTATCAAATGCTACACAGAAAAAAGGCAGAAATATTTTGCAAAATACTGGTGGGAGATACTGTATTTCATATCACAATTCGATATGCACTGGATTGTATAATGATATTAGCATTCGCTTATATTCTATCAGTATTAGCTAATGTGTATTTGAATTTCAATCTAACCAGTAGTCTTTATTTAGTTCCTATTCTTATCACATACATACTAATTAGTGCAAGGCAGGTGCGGAAATATGAAAATTTTTAAGTTTTTTATTTCAAAGATATTTTTAAGAAAAGCGATACTTGGAATAGGCATGATTCTCCTGCTTTTTATGGCGAATTATATAACTAATACTGCTGCCCGTTCGATTTTATCAACTTTTCAAGGGTATCAAGAAACAAAATATATCAATCAAAAAGGTGTTTACATTGCCAATTTAGACCCTAATAGTCATATTGATATGGATGTAATTAATGAAAACGGAACGCAAGTAGTATATGACTATTTAAATAATAGTTTTCATTACGCTTTTTATACAGATGGATTCATTGTATCTGTACCCAACACTGATGATATGAAAGTATCATTAGGCTATATGAATGAAGAGTATTATGAGCTAAATCAATTTGAACTTTCACAAGGAACAGATTTAGATTTCAATTACCAACTTGACGAGGAAATTCCTGTTTTAATAGGGAAAGGATTAAGCAAAACATATCCTATTGGGTCAACAATAATAATTGAAGAATCTGCCCTTGGGCGACCAGTAACTTTAAAAGTTCAAGGAGTTTTGAAGCAAAATGCTTACCATTCAAATTATTATGCGCTCAATTCCAAGACATACTACAATTTTTTGATCCTCTTTCCTGTGAATGAGAGGTTTATCAATAATGCAAATATAGACCTTCAATTGAACGGACTTATGGATGTGATAATTCTCGAAACAACACAAAAAGAAATAGCGGATTTAAGAGAATTTATTGAAAACAATCTGGGTTTAAAATTTAACTTTTTTAGCCAAAAGGAAAATTACGAATATTTTAATGAGTATTATCTTCATTCATTAAAAATTATTGCAATAACAGCCTTTGTTTTGATTATAATGTAAGCGCCAAATATTAATGCAGTCAGATACAAAATTACTCCAGCCCTTTGTGAGTTGGAGTAATTCACTATAATTCATATGCGATTTTTGATAGATTGGAGTTTTTCACTCCACGGTGCCAGTTCCACCAGCTGTTCATCGGTCATATCTTTACTTGGCCGATGCTCCAGCAGAAATTTGAGATATTCGTAAATATTCAGGCCGTTCGCTTTTGCCATCTCAACCATTGTATAGACTACTGCACTGGCATTCGCTCCTTCTACGGAACTGCTGAACAGCCAGTTCTTCCGGCCTACTGCGAATGGACGGATTGCATTCTCACTGAGATTATTGGTAAAGCTGCAGCGTCCGTCTTCCAGATAGGTCTCCGCTGTATCTCGCCGATTGAGAACATAATTAACCGCTTTATCCATCCGGGTGTTCCGAACTGGCTTCTGCTGATCGAGCCACGACCAGAAGGCCTCCAGAACAGGTTTTTCCTTCTCGAGACGCATCTGGTTCCGCTTTTCATAATCACCGGGATACTTTTTGTTAATGGAGTCCTCAATGGCGAATAACCGGTTGCAGTACTGGACTCCCTGCACTCCCGGCTGGCTGTAATCATACTGCTTTCCTTTGGGAACAGCATCGATAAAGTATCGGCGGATATGTGCCCAGCAGGAGCAGCGCCGGATCCCCGGCAGATTGTTATAACCCTGATAGCCGTCTGTTTCCAGATATCCGCTGTAGCCTTCCAGAAACTCTTTTGCATAACTGCCGCTCCTGGTCGGAGAATAGCCATACAGGATGATCACCGGAAGTCCATCCTCACCGCTTCGGAACAGCCACATGAACGACTGGGCCTGCGCTCTGCGGCCTTCCTCATTCAACACCTGGACCCGGGTCTCATCTGCCATTGCAAAACTGCGTTTCAGTAACTCCCGATGAAAGTAATCATACATCGGCTGAAAATAGTTCTGCGAACAGTAGATGATCCAGTTGGCAAGGGTAGTGCGGCTGATTTGGGCGCCATACTGTTTCCAGTCCTTCTCCTGTCGGTAAAGTGGAAGCCCATTGGCATACTTCTGATACATAGTCCATGCAACAGTGGATGCTGAGGCAGGACCCTTCCCAACCAGAGCCGCCGGAACCTGAGACTTTACGATCACGGGTTTTTCCGTATCGCCGAGTCCTTCCTTGCAGGATGGGCATCCGTAACTCTGGCTGTAGTATTCAATCACTTTACAGGTAGCAGGAATGAATTCCAGTTCCCGGCGGACATACTCCTCGCCGATCCGGACCATCTGCGTACCGCAGACCGGGCAGATCCGGTCTTCTTCTGGAAGAGGGATCACTACTTTTTCAACCTTCAGGCCTTTGAAAAGATCCTCATGAGCTGCCTTCTTTTTACGGGTATGCTCCCGGATTACAGTATCTTCTTCCAGCAAAGAGGAATCCTGTTCTATTTCCGCTTCATCAAAGAGATTCTGTTGTCCCGGAATGTCATCGGATCTTCTTTCACTGGATGAGCCGAAAAGCTTTTTGGTCAGATAATCCACCTGTTCCTGAAGCGCTTTCTCGTGACTGGATTTTTCATCAATCATAAGACGGAGAGATCGGATCAGCTCAGTCTGTTCAGATACCATTGTTTTCAGTTGTGATACTGTATCTTTCAGCTTTCGCAGCTGGATATCTTTTGCACTGGAAGCCATCGTTTCTCTCCTCGGATTTGATACCTTTATTATACCAGAAACGGGGCTTTTACGAAAGGAAAACAACTCCTGAAAAATGCCGGATTTACAAGGAATTTCCGGATTCTTCTGTGCAGGATTTCTGCTGAAATCCAGATGCTTTTTACTCTGCTTTGAGAGCTTTTGGCTGGTCAATATCAATCCCCGACATCAGCCAGTCAAACTCCCGCCAGGAAAGATTCCGGACCTCCGACTGCTCCCTGGGCCATTGATAGCCGCCGCGGACAGATAACCGCTTATAGATTAGAACGAAGCCGTCCGGTTCCCGGAACAAGGCTTTGATCCTGTCCCGTTTTCTTCCGCAGAAAAGGAAGAGAGCACTGGACGACGGATCCATCTTAAGCTGGTCTTCGATAACGGCGCAGAGTCCATCAATGGATTTTCGCATATCGGTATAGCCGCAGACAATGTAGATCTTTTCAAGTCCGGAGATGTCGCCTAACATGAGAGTTCCTCAAGCAGACGGAATGTCCTGGTAAGCAGGGCCGGATCCGCATCATTGCTGATACGGATTGTGATATCCTTCATATCAACTTCAATCGTATGTGAATTGTCAAGGTACGAGTTCTGCATCTGTGATGCTGTATGCTGTTCCGGAATGTAATCCGGCACAATGTCAATGGGGACCACGCCCTGTTTCGGGCGGGGAACCTCAAGATGACCGTAATTCGCTGCTGGGATCTGATCCGCTGCCGTTTTCCGACAGCGGCTGACCCAGTTGTAAAAGGTGCTTACTGCAATGTCGTTTTCACGACACCAGTCAGCATCTGTCATGCCGCTCTGGCGGCATTCATTGATAAGCCGGATCTGTTCCGCCATCGGAACACGGGCTTTGCGAGTACCTGCCATAACCTATCCTCCATAATTGTAGTGAAATAGTCTAAATATCTATCGACTACAATTATAGGTGATACTTGAGGATTAGGAAATCCGCAGGAATATTTGGCGCTTACATTATAATTATAGCTTGTCTTTCTATATGGAACGCTTTAGTTAGCGTTCGACTAATGCTGAAAGACTTTACCATAAACTTATTGGTTGGATTGAGCTATTCAAGGCTGAGAAAAATATTTTATAGTTACTTCGGTATCCTTTCCTTTGTTAATTTAATAGTTATCTTCGCAATTACTGCTTGTGACAGATACGGATGCTGGTTAAGAAAAGATGCTACCTTTGCCACTTACGGATTATTTGGTTTGATAGGAATGGACTGGTTCGCTTTATCAGTAGTAGCTTTATTAGATATCCTTATCGAAATTGTTATTGTTGAAAGTATGTTGTGGAGAATCAAAAAAGTTCCAATTTCTTTGGGGGTGTTACAATGACGAAAATTATTGATTTGAGAATTAAAGAAAAAATCTACAAGAGCAGAAAGTCACAAATTTCAATTTTGAATGATTTTAACCTTGAAGTTAATACAGGTGAAAAAATTGCCATTGTAGGCGAATCTGGAGTAGGCAAAAGCTCTTTGCTTAATATTTTGGGGTTGCTTGACAGGAATTATGACGGTGAGTACACTCTCTTTGGTTCACCGACGGAACATTTGCTTACAAGTGAATTGGCGCAATGGCGAAATCAACGGATTGGTTTTGTCCTTCAAGAGTCGGCATTAATCAATTCTTTGACGATTGAAGATAATATCAAATTGCCTATCCTTTATACTGGTTTTGAAAAAGGGAAATCAAAGCAGGACGAGGATTTCGAAATGGTCACTAATGCGATTGAGATTAAGTCTATATTGAAAAAGAAACCACTTGAATGTTCTGGTGGGGAAAAAGCCAGAGCTGTATTTGCCAGAGGAATCATCATGAAGCCACAAATTATTTTAGCTGATGAGCCTACGGCATCTCTCGATGCGGAGAACAAAGAAAGGATTGTAACATTGCTTTTTAGAATGAACAAGGAATTTAACACTACTATTATTACGGTAACTCATGATTTGGAAATAGCCAATCGTCATGATAGAGTAATTCATCTTGAAAGGAGTAAATGAAATGGGATTTTTTGGAATGATTGCATCAATGTTGTTGGGGATATTTTTTATTGCTTTTGGTATTTCTTGTAGAAAACATAAGGGTTGTTCCATAATCCTTATTGCATTGGGAATAATATTTGTTCTCTTTTCGATTTATTTAGGATTCCCTAAATAAAAAAATCAGTTTGAAATCAATGGTTACGGTTAGCGAGGGAATTGTATGCAGAAAAAAATATGGAATGGATATTTTGTTTGCGGAATTAAAACAATATAAAAATAAATCCAAATTAGATCGTATATGAAAATAGAAGATGGAAATTACATAAACTTAGGATAGCGGAAATAAGAAATAAAACCTATTGCATACATTAAGGTGAGCTGCGATGAAGTTAAAAACTTCCATGCGGTTCATCTTTTTCGTTGTTGAAATTTTCATTTTTTGACCGTAAGGGGGTTAGGGGGATTTTCCCCTTATGAGCAATTTTTACAGATTTTTCTTCGAGGAAAATCTGTAAAAAAAGTGCCTGTGGACGTCCACAGGCAGTGCTTGCTATTACGCCCTGTGTCATGACACAGGCAGTGCTTGCTCTGATTATCAAGAATTATTGACAAGAATAGTTATCCCGACTTTTTGATTATCCCGACCATTTCCGGAAAAGCAGATAACTACTGGCTTTTGCTCAAAAAAGGTCAGGATAACTTTTTCATAAAAGGCAGATATTTGACCGCCCGAATGCAGATGTTTTGACGCAAAAAGTCGGGATAATTATGGACGCTATTTCAGTCCATACAGCTTTTTTAAAACTTCCTCGTCACTGACGCTGTACTTTGGCAGGTTAACCCCGGCGATCACATCACGCCCCATGGATTTTTCGATCGCCCTCCGTTTCTGCTCGGTATCCGCATAAGCGTAGACCAGAGTGGTTTCGAGATTGGAATGCCCAAGCCACTGGGATATCAGCGAAAGGGCCATGCCGTGCTGGTAAAGATGCATCGCCCGGCTGTGTCTCCAGAGATGCGGATGCACATTTTCCGGGACTTCAGGGCAGTTCCTCCTTGCTGATGCCCCATACCGCCGGAGAAACTTCCTGACATTGTCATCTGACATGGGATGCCTTGCGCCGCACTGTTCCACATAAAAAAGCGGCTGCTGTGAATGCATCTGCCCGTCCGGATGGAACAGCTTCATATAATTCCGGAAATGGTTTATCGTTTCCGGCATCAGCGGGACACTGCGTATTTTGGAACCTTTCCCTTTCAGCACCGCTGTCGGCGTGTTCCCAAGACGTATATCACAGACCCGCAGATCCAGCATTTATAGTACGCTGGTATTTGTTGTATAGCTTTTCCGTGCGCTGGCTCTCCTGGAAAATAGCGTAATATAGGGCTTTTCTACCGTCAAGAAAAAAGTTAAAAAACTTTCAAAAAGCGCTTGACGTACCGTCTTTTCAGAGTTAAGATACAGACACCTTAAGGGAAGAACGAAGAAAAAACGGAAGCAAGAAAGGCGGTAAAAATAAATGTTGGCATATGGTTACGAAGTAGAAGGAAGCCCGGAAGCTCTGGCGGATGTATCTAAAAATCTGAAAGACGAAAAAAGCCATATAAATTGGTTTAACTTCAATACTGGCGATCTGTACTGGGACGAAAATGGTAACGGCTATAAGGTAGAAATAAATCACGAAGCGAAGCGGGTAACGCTTAATGAATGGTAAGAAAGGGGATTCAAGTTATGAAGCTGAATAAAGAAAAATTTTTAAAAACGGAAGTAGGGGCGGAGCTTAAGTGCTGTATTATCTCCTGGGACAAGGCTCTGGATGCCTGCCGGGTAAATGAATATTATACCGAAGAATACAAGCGCGAGCGCAAGGTTGCCGACTGGTGCCAGGCTCAATGGGAAGTATATAAAATGGTTCTCCTGCAGTTCTTCGGTATCGAATACAACTTTACCCGGACGGATTCTTACTTCGGGCTTGTAACCGAAGACGAGGAAAACTGGTTATTCAAAATTGAACGGGCGGCGGCGTAGCTGCTGCCCTGGCACTAAACCACCGACGGCCGGTCCAAAGCCCGGCGGGTAGAAGTAAAGCAAGCTCCCCAGCTTGTGGGATGGGTGCTATGTATAAATCAAGGTTTCCCGGCCTGAATGTCGTCTAACAAGTTTTACTGATTTTTAATGTGAAAATCTTAAAACCGTCCGGGGAAACGGTGCAACTCGTAAACCTCCGCAGGATCCGCGCCTGGCGCGTGGAAGAAAGGTTAATAGGTGATGTGAAGCCGAGCTATGCAAGCTCTACCCGTCGGGCTATACCGAAGGGCGGCCGGGAAGCCTCTTTTATATAAAATTCGTTGCGACGTCGCAAAAAGGAAGTGTAGGAAATGAAGAAAACAACAGAAGGAATTGAAACAAGGGAACTAAACTTAATCGCCAATAAAGGCGGCTCCGGTTCCGTTGGCTTCAAGCTCTCAATACCGAAGCCCTGGGCGGCTGCCCTTGGCGTGGATCTGAATAACAGAAGCGTCGTAGCCTCTTTCGATGGCGACAAAATCATCATATCTGGAATGAAAAAATAAGCCCCAACTGCCAAACGGCGGCGGGGCTTATCTCGCTCTTTTGGGGCTGGGGCTTTACCCCCTTTATAACCCCCTCTGGCGCACAATTATACGCCTCTTTCCCGATTCAGTCTATTCAGCATGGCGCACAAAAAAACTTGCTTTTATCAGCTGTTCTTTTTGTGCAAATGTGACTACTTCCGGCAAAGCCTGTTTACTTCCGCCTGGACGGCGTTGTAATCGTAGCCGGCCGCCTCCAGGGCTTTCTTTCTGGCCGGGTTGTTCCCCCACTTGCCTGCCAGTACCTCCTGGGCTACTGCAGCAACGCTTTTCTTTGCGGAAGCTCCGCCTTTTGCTTTCTGGTTTACTGCTGCCTGGACGGCTTCGTAGTTATAGCCGGCCGCCTCCAGCCTCTGCTTGCGTTCCGGGTTGTTTCCCCATCTGCCTGCCAGGACTTCCGTGGCGATCTCGTCTATGCTTTTCTCCGGAGCCTTCTCCGTCGCCTTGCTGGCATAGTTCGGGCAAATAAAGCCCCGGATATATCTGCCGTTGACCTGCAGGTTCCTGCGTCCTACGACTCCGCCGCTCATGTTACCCTCCATAACCTTTATCGTGCTTCCGCTTACTGCCTCAACCATGCCGACGTGTTCCGGTGTTCCCCGGTTGTCCGTGGTGGCATAGTTCGCCCCGTCGTCCCAGTCGTAAAGAACTTCGTCGCCCGGCGCTGGGATGTATGCGTCGTTCTCCTGCCAAATACCCATAGCCTTGGCTTTCTCAATCAAATAATAGCAGGAACACTCTACCGGGATTATATCCGTATAGCCTGCCTTGATCGCTGCTGCGCTGGTCGTGGTGGCGCAGTATGCGTCGTTATAGGTTACGGCGTAGCCCCTGGGGAGCGGCTTATTGCCGTTATATGTGTCAATGATCGGGGCGTGGCTCCTGTCGGAACGCTTAAGCCCGATCCAGCCCTGCATAATGCCTACGATCTTCTGTCTTGCCTGTGCCTCTGTCATACCTTCGTTCCCTCCTTCTTTCTGGTAAAGGGCTTCGTACTCCTGGCCGTAGCCCGCCCGTTTCTTCCGGACGGCTTCGCTCTGGTCTGCCGGCCGCTCAAATTGAAGCAGTACGGCATCCGAAGCCTCCCGTATGCTGGCGGCTGTTTTAAGTACGGAAAGCACGGACTTGTACCCCTCGGAAAGCTCCTTATACAAAAATTCCGCCTGCGTCAATGCGTCGCCAATGGATGCGCCCTTCGCCTGGTGGAAAGCAAGCATAGCCTCTTTCCGGCTCCAATATGTCCACTGCGCCAAACCGTACCCGGCGGAGTCATGTACGAAGTTCTTATAGTTTCCGCTGTCTACTGCTGCCGTGTATGCCTCGTCCGTAAGCCCCAGCTTCTTTTCGCTGCTGTTCTGCAGATTGCCCGGCTTCATGCCGCTTTCTGCGTAAAGGTTGCCGAACAGCCCGAAAATGCCGTTGTTACAAAGTCCCTTGCTCTTAAAAAAAGGCGTAAAGCTCACGCTCTACGCCTCCCCAAACAATACCCATAATCTGCCTCCTATTCCTCGTCGGTCTGTTCCGGGTCCTCTGCCTCAATGTTCGCCGCGTCGGTCAATCCTTCCCCGATAATGTAGGCAATCACGGAAGCTCCGGCCATAATAAGCGCCGTTACCTGCGTAGCCGTGTTCTCGGCTCCGCCCGTTGCCAGGATCATCATGGAAACGAAGGAAGCGACCGCCGTCCAAAGTTTCCGGCTCGTAAGTTTTCTTACCCAGTTAATGTTTTTCATTGTGTTGTCCTCCTTTAAGGTTTATTTTTTTGCGCCGGGGCTTCCCAGCTCTCCGGCGCGGTTGCCCTATCTGTTACTTGTGCGCCTCCTGGTTCATGTGCTTTTCGATCTTGTCAATGGCCGCCGTCACGGGGCCGTTGCAGCCCTGCTCCTTAAGTCCCTGGAGGCAAGCCAAAACGCCGTAGGTTAAAAGGCACATTTCTTCCTTCATGGCCTTTATGTCCTCGTCCTGCTTGTTCTGCCTCTGGTACCAGCGGTAAGCTGCGAAAAGCGCACCTAATAATGCCGATCCGGCTCCTAATACGGCGGCGGCTGTTATGATGGTCTGTGCGTCTATGTACATCTCCACTGCCCTCCTTCCTGCAATAAAATAAGCCCCCTCCACGGCGCGTCCTGCGCCGTTTCCTGGGTTTTTTGCCTTTTAGTGTAGAAATATTAGTCTAAGCCGATTCCTGCCCGGATTTCGGCCGCCTGGTTGATTCTGGCAATACATGGGAGGCTTCCCGCTTCGTCTGCGCTTATGTGCTGCATAAGAAGTATGAAAAGCTCGTCAATCACTCCGGACTGGATCCGTATGATGGCGTTCTGCTGCTCCACTACCTTAAGCGGGTCAATGGTTTTATTCATCCTCGTATGCCTCCCCGGTGATCTCCTGGTAGTCGGCTTCGGTGATGGTTCCCTTCTCCGCCCGCTCTCTGATCTGCTCCTTCGTTACCCTGCCCGCTGCGTAAAGCCTCTTAAGGCTGTTTACTAAAATCGAAGCCATTATAAAAGCCCTCCTTCCATAAGCTGCATCGTGTACTCGTCAATAGCCGCCGTTACTGCCTCGTCCGTCCGGATTTCCTCTATGCTCTTAAGCATCTCGTACTCTCCGACGCTGATCTCCCGGCTCTCGCATACGAAGTCCGTATAGGCTGCCGCCTGCTCCGTGGCTTCGTGTTCCTCCTGCTGAATGTTCCGGCGCTGGATGAAAGTATCAGGCGCCACAAGCTGCAATTCTGCCGGCCGGCTTGCGCTTCGTTCCTGTGTCCACTGCTTCATTTCTGTTTGCCCTCCTTGTCAATTTTGAAATAATTTTCTTAAGCTGTCTTACTTTTATGTAAGGCTTTATATAGTCCTGGTATGCGTCGTAAGTGTCCGTACAACTGAACCAGCCCATATAGCTTAACATTGCCTCTAAGTGTTTCTTAAAATATCCCCTCCCGGCTTCCTTTGCTGCGTGTAGCTTGCTGGCCAGCCTGGTGGCTGAAAGCATAATAGCTTTCCGCATCGTTGTCCGGTTGCGGAAGAAAAGGAAGCCCATAAAATCAATAACGCGCCCTACGACCTTCCCGTTCTTCTTCTGGTAGTTGAACTTAAAGACCTGGTAGTTTCGCTTCAGCTTCAGCCGGAACCTCCGCCCTATGAATTTCTTAATTTCTACTATTGCCTGGTGCAACTTCTTTTTGTTGTCGTGTCCTAAAACAATATCATCCATATAGCGGATAAGGTTCGGTATTCCCAGCTTGTCCGTTATGAAGTGATCCAGCGGCTCCAACAAATAATTTGCCAGCCACTGGGAAATGTAGAAGCCCAGCGGTATTCCCTTCTTAAAGCCTTGTAAGCAAAGCTCCACAATGTATAGAAAAAGCTCGTCTTTTATTCTTATGCGAAGCTCCCGCATAAGAATGTCCAGCCGTATGCTGTCGTAAAAATGGCGGATGTCAATCTTCGCAAAATTCCGGATATTCTTTCCGCCCTGGATAATTTTTAAAAGCCGTTTCTTGCCGTAATGTGCGCCCCCGCTTCGGGAAGCTGCCGCAGGAATATGGGTAAGCCGTGGCTGTTATAATCGGCTCCAAAATAAGGACGATTATATGGTGCAGCCATTGCTCGTGTATCTCCGGCATAAATATCTTCCGGGTTTTGCCCTTTTCCCTTATGATTTTCGGCTTGCGCTTTTTCGGCTTATATGCCAGCTCCGGGTGTTCCACCGGAACGTCTGGCGGCTTCGTATTCTCTATCATGCGCCGCATGGCGGCGACTTCGTTATCAAGATCGGCGTCTATCTTCTGTATCTCTATTCGCTTCGTTTTGCCCTTCCGCAGCTTCTTGTATGCTTTTCTTATTATGTTTTCGTCAAGCATACGGCGATACAAATATTTGTACTGTTTAACGCCTCTTTCCGTTGCGGCTTTTTCTACTTTCTGCCACAGCTCCTTCTTCCGCATAAACAATACTCCTATAAGAATATTTTTTCTTCTATCCTCTACGCACGGCAGGTGCGACCGCTTTACCGTGCGCCCTGTATCAAGTTAATTTACCACTTACCCTTCCAATAATGGCGGTTAAGGCGTATTTCAACGCCCAGGGGTGTAGGAATAAGGGCGGCTTTAAGTTAATGAACCGTATGAATAGAAAAAAGGCGGCGCCGATGTTCCAGTTCGCATTCGTGACACTGTTGTTCCAATTCCGCGCCCGTGGTCCGCAATTAAGCCCATTGTTGCAATTACCGAACCGTAGGCAGACGCCCCCAGGTGACGCCGCCCCTATCCCCTTATATTTTGTTGCTTATAATTTACGCTGCTTCAAAGCTCCGGTATCTCCTGGGGGAATTGCTTCGCACCCCCAGACCCCCTAAACGGCTACGCCGACAGGTGGTAAAAGAAGATCGGCGGCGCCGACGGCCCAGCTCGCAACCGTTACACTGCTGCACCAATCCCGCGCCCGTGGTCCGCAATAAAGCCCATGGCTGCAATAACCGAACCGTAGGCAGACGCCCGTAAACGTCTGCTTCGGGTCTTTTCTCCAAAGCCCGTCACAGCCTCCGGTCGCGCTGCTCCCTCCGTCCATTCCTAAAGCCGGGATACTGCCGTATCCCGGTACGGTTCTGAAATGGGCCGGGTAGTCCAGGGCGTTGTGGTTCGTGTCCCAGGTCTTGTTATCCGGTACGGTGATCCCTGTATCCGTATACTTTGCCCCGGTCGGATCGTAGGTGTAATTTTTGCTTACCTTCACCCGCCCGTTTACAACTACTTCGTAAGGGTCGCGCATCCACTGCTGGTAGCTGCCCAGGACTATGCTGTGGAAAATCTTATTTAAGCTCAGCTTATCGTCGGTTCCGTAGAACTGCCCGCCGCCCACTACGGCGTTCCGCTTTACTCCGTAGGTCGGGGACTGGCTGGCGTCGTAGCCGCTGCAGTTTCCGTACCCATAGGCTTCCTGCAAGTTCGTTGTTTTTGCGAACATGATCAAAAGGTCGATAATGGTTTCCACAATCGGCCCGCCCAGGAACGCCGCCCGGCTGCTGAAATTGGTAATAGCTGTCTTTTCCTTGTCCGTGGTGTTGTTATAGGTCGGCTGCAAGTTTGCAAGGCTTACCATCTTCGGGGTAGCTCCGTCCGCTCCCAAAATGGAACCGTAGAACATGGGCAGCCATACGCCCCCCAGCTCGTTATTGCTGGGGTCAATGAAGCCCACCGGCTCGTAGCCGTCGCGGGCGGTAAGGGAAAAGCGCACGATCCGGTCGTTGCCGACCATTTCCTCGTTCTTGTAAATCTTCATAAGCCAGGAAAAAGCGCCGCCGTTATAGCTGCTGTTTGCAACGTCGGAAGAGCCGCCGTCCTCCCTCTGGGTGTAGTCCGTTTCCTTGAGCCTGTAATCCGGTGTGCCGTCTGCCCGAACCATATAAGGCTTGTTTGCTTTAATGACCGGGAAGTCCGCCCAACTGTTCAGAACCATGCTGCCGTTTTCCTTATTCCTTGCAAGCGGGGAATAATTCTTATTAAGCCCGATGTACTCAATCCGGGCGGACGGGCTTAAGATGTCGTTATGCTCAATGAAGCCGTATACCGGATCGGATGCCAAAATGTTATAAACCTTGTCTAAGGTTTCTTTGTCTGCAATATAAATCTTTTCTCCTGCCATTACTCGTCTACCTCCTGTATATAAATCAATCCGTTATCAATCCCCAGCTTATACTTCTGCTTCGTGGCGTCGTCCCTTATCTTGTTCGCATCCTCCGCAAGCAGGGCGGCTCCGGTGCTGACGATTGTAACTTCTGCGCTGTTGTTTACGGTTGCAAAATAATCCTGGGTGATCTGCGCCGGGTTATATCCGTTATAGGGCGGCATAAAGTCGCCGTTGTCCCCGGCTGTGGTGGTGATGCTGTAAAGGATTTCCGTGCTGTCCGCTCCGTCCTTTACCTTGGCAAATAAGCCCATCTCGTTAATGTAATACCCGGCGTTTACGAGGGTCTGCCCGGTTACTGGGTCCTGGTTCGTAATAAGCGCCGTTACCTTCACGCTGTAATCGCTGAATACGTCAATATCCGAAAGGGTATAACTGTTCTTAAGCGATTTAAGGGCTGTCCGCTTCTGCAGCGCATCCAGCGTCTTTTCGGCTGCGGTATAATTGCCGTTGCCTACTGCGATCCGGGTAAACTCTATCTTGATTTCCCCGGCCTGCGCCCTGGTCAGAAGCCTCGCCCCTGCGTTGGTCATGACCGCGTTGTTAAATGGTTGTGGCATTCTTGGTTCCTCCTTCTTTTACGGTATTCTTGTATTTACTATTTGAAGCCGTGGCGGCTACAATAGCCTCTGTTACTGTTTCGCCCTGGACGATAAAACCTTCCCGGACTGCTGGCGGTTTCTGGTGCGCCTCCGCCCTCGCTGCGGATCCAGTGTAAGCATGGCCTTCTACTGGTGAGGCGGCTCCTTCCAATCCTTCCCGGATGGCTGCCTGCTTCTCTGTGGCCGCCATTTCACCCCCTATAAACGTCTGGCCTATGACTTCCTTACCCTCGAAGCTAAAACCGTCCACAATGGCCGCCTGGTGCGTCCTGGTGGCTCCTGCTGCCCCTGCAAATACTCCGGCGGTAATTTCTCCGCCCTCAGTCTTAAAGCCGTCCCAAATCGGCGCAGGGCGGCTCTGCTGGGATGCCAATGCCCCGGCGTGTATGGTCTGCCTTGCTTCCCGGTCTACGGCGTAACCATCAATTACTGCAGGCGGCTTATAGTTTGGGAAAACTGCCGCCCCAGAGAAAAGCTCGTGATTTACAATCCGGTGTATATCAATCGCCCGAAGGTGTGACCGGGTATTCTTTACCCGCCGGATCATAATTGAAAAAAAATCGTTCATTTCAAGTGTAAGTATTGCGTTGGTAACAATCTTAAAATAATAGGGCTTGTCGCCGTACTCGTACCACTCTTTTACTTCGCCCTCCCCAAATACTACACCCACGAGTTCCTCTACTGCCTGGGGCGTTCCTGCGCTCATATACCAAATAAGCGTATTTTTTACAAGCCGCCGCTTCGTGTCAATGTCCAGCGTACTCCGGTAATACTGGGTACGAAGTTCCGAAGCCAGAAGGTCTATAACTTCCTCCGGCTGCTCGTCCAAATTGGAATAAATATAGAGCCTCCGGCTGTATCGGTAAAGAAGACGGCAGGCTTGCTGCAAGGCGTAGCTTAACGCCTTTACTTCCGGCTTTTTGGTTATGTTTCCGGGCATGATGTCTGTTAGTTGCCCGTCGTAATAACTAATCATTTTCAAGCCCTCCGTATATAATATTTACCCCTGTACACTGGGCTTTCGCCGTTTCCCCTATAACGCGGAACGCTGGCGCCCGGACTTCCGCCCTTTTTGCCCCTGCGTCGTTCAGCCTTGCTATAAGCTCATCCGGGTTTATGTCCCGGCCTACCTTGGAAGCCTGCCACAGCTTATAATCCTCTACGGCGGTTTCTGCCTGTGCCTGGATAGCCGTTGCCGCGTTGCTGTCGCTGGTGTTTATGTAATAGGTCACGTCTATCTCGTATTCTTCAATTTCCGGACGCTTTACTTGTACCTGGTCCGTAAGCGGCCGCTTTCCTCTCTGGTTTACCGCCGCCGTTACTGCTGCTATGGTGGTATCGTCCGGGACGGTTCCGTCTGTCATAACAAAGCGGATATCAACTAAGCCCGGTGTAGGGCTGGTTATTTTAACATCCCCTATAAAGGGGTTGCTGTCCTTCACCCAATACTCGTAAGCGTCGTCCGGGCCGGCTGTAGAATAGCTGGAAGGAGCCAGGTAAATTCTTTCTGCCATGTTCTGGTCTGACTCTACCTCCGTCCCTCCGGTGCTTTTCTGCGTGTTCTCAACCTTGGAAATAAAGCCTATCGGATCCACCAGGGTGGTAAGCTCCCCGGCAGCGAAGTCGTTCCCTATCGTCCCAGCCTCTGTGCATTCCGCCATGACCGTGACTTCCGTTTCCCCCGGCGGTATCTCTGCGTATTCAATCGTAGCAAAGTAAACCTCGTAGGCAGCCGCTACCCTGGTTCCCTGGGGGATACTGGTCGCCGCCTCCCTTTTCCCGGAAAGCGTGAACTTGACCGGAACCTGGGCGAACTTTGCCGGGTTCCTCGTAACCTTCTTAAGCGCCCCCATATTCTCTAAATAATCGTCGTAGGCGTACTTAAGAAAATTCATCTTTCCGCCCTTGTCTATGTTCTGCAAGCCCTGGTATATAAGCTGGGCGCAACCTAACATAATAATGCGGTTCGGGTCCGACTTGGAAAGCTGTATTTTCTTCCCGGTGATCTCCTGGTACTTCGCCACGAAGTCGCTTAACATCTGGCTCTGGATGTTCTCCAGCGTCAATCCGTCTATGAAAGAAATATCCGGTAAATTATCTATCGTGTTCAGAATATCCGACAATCCTTGCCACCTCCTTTATTCCTCCGATTCTTCCGTGTCTGCATCCTCGGTGTCCTCTGGGTCTTTCGGCCCGATTATGATTTTCGGGGTCAGGTTCCCGTCCTCTGCCTGCGTGTACTCAATGTTTAATATTTCCGCCTTATCCTCGTAAATCTCCGTTTTTTCTATGACCTCCAGCGCAAATAAATTTCTCGCCACGTTGGTCGGGCAGCTCTCAAAGGTCTGCTCTAATCCGAAGTTACGATCACCGGGGCAAGTGCCGGCCCTGGTGCTGTAAAGCAGATCAAGGTTGCGCTGCATTTCTTCCAGCTCCGTTGCGTTAAGGTAGTCGAAGCCGATTATTACTGTTTCCGGTGTGCCAAACATCCGCCCGCCTCCTTCCCCTTATAAATATTCCTCCAGGGTAATGTCGCAGGTAATCTTTACAACTTCGCCCCGGTTTAAAATCGTTTCCCAGCTCTCGCTGATCTCTGTTATGGCGTACTTATTGGAGCCTACCTTCTTACTTCCAATAACTACGGTCTGGGGTTTCCCCGTCCGGATCAGCTTCTCTATGTTCTCTACCGTTTTCCGCGGCTTCACGCCGTGTTCTGCGTTGAGGGTTATGGTAAATGTTAGCTGGTCGGCATCCGGCCCTAAAAACTGCTTTTTCGGCTTTTTGCCTACTCTGGAATGGGAAGCCCAGCGCCCCTTTACGGTCCGCTGCATCTTCTTGAAATTAAGGATTTTTGCGTCGCTGGTTTCAAATACGACGGTTTTCCCTATATGTCCTATGGCCATTCAACTACCCCCTTCCCTACCCCTACGACCTTCTCTAAATCTGCGATCCTTTTTTCGTGGTCGTGGAGCTTCAGCAGAAGTTTCTCCGCCTCTGCGTCCTGGTGGGTTTCGCTGCCATCTAAGGAAGCTATGACGGTATGCTCCGCCGCTATGGTCAGTACGCCGTCCTTATAATTGATATAGGCTCCGCCGCCCAGATCCTTGTGGAAGGTTCCGGGGTTCCCCGCTGCGTTGTATTCGTTCCAATAGGTCCCTAAGATGATTCCCATCTCCCCGCCGTTGCTCAAATGCATAACGACTACTTTTGCCCCCAACTGCGGCAGCTTGTATTCTTCGTTAAAGGTGGCGTAGGGTAATAGCTCCGTGACCTCGCCGTCCCGGTCCTCAAATATTACGCTTACCATTCCCGTTTCCGGGTCTACGCTGCTTACGGTCCCGATCCTGTTTCCTCCGTCGCTCATCCTCTGCCTCCTATGCTTTCTTAAGGCTTTCTTTTCCGCACCAGCCGTACCGCGTCCCGCCCTTGCGCTTCGCCACTCCGTACTGGTACTTATAGCCGCTTCCTAAAATCTGCGTTATATACATTGTCATGTTGCTGCACTGGTTCGCCTTGCCTCCGTTGCCTCCCCAATAAGCCGGCCCGTTTACGATAACCTTGTCGCCTACTGCGAGGGTTTCTCCGGCTGCTGGCTGTGCGGTTGCGGTCTTGGAAGCGACCGCTTTCTTCTGTCCCTGGTATTCCTTCATGACGGTTGCCTTGCTTATGCGCTTCTGGCACTTGTGAAGCTCCAGCGCCATGGTGTAGGCTCCGTCCGGGCTTATGTTATGCGTTACTTTGTCCACAAAGTATTTCCCGGAAAGCTGGTAAAGCCCTTTTATATTTACCGTGCTTCCGGCTGCGATCCGGTTGTTCGCCATGATGGTTATGCTCATAGTTACCGCCTTTTCGTTCTCGGCGTTTACCTTGGCGCAGGCTTTTAGCTGGGCTTCCTGCAGGCTCTCGACCTTCTCGTTAATGTTAAGTATTCTTTTTCCGCTTCCGACTACGCACTTCATTTCCTTGTCGTCTTTACCGGAAGTATACTTTATCTGTGCGCCTGTGTACGTCCCGACCAGGGTGGTATTGTATGACCAGTCCTGCAAGTCTGCCTTTTTCAAGGTGGCCACTGGTTTCCTGGATTCAAACTGTCCCTTGTCGTAGATAACAATCTTTCCGCTGTAAATCTTGATAGCCATCCCGTAATCCTGGCATACTTTCGTTAAAAAGCTGCTGTCAGCCTCGTTGCTCTGCTCTATGGTTCCCAGCTTTATCGTCCCCCCGGTGTACTGCAGCTTAAGGTGGTACTTTTTGGCGACCTCCGCCGCCACCTCCTTAAGCGTTGCTTTCTTCCAGGTCTTACTCCGGGCCGTGCTTCTGAAAGCATTACCTTCCGGGACGGATACTCCGCCAATGGTACAAGTAAGCTCCGGGCCGGTATAGCTCAAATCGTCAAGGCAGAATTTTCCGCAATAGAAAGTTTTCTTTTGCCCTGCCTTGTCCCAGCTCTTTTCAATGATTTTTGCTGTCAACTTATCGCCTTTTTTTGGCATCCACTTGTTTGCCCAGCGCAAGTCTATATTTGTTAAGGTTATGCTTACGGTGTCGCTTTCCCCGGATGCCGGGTCGGTGTAAGAAAAACCTTCGTTATATTCCGCCATGACGGCGGCGGGATGTTTGCTTGTCCCGCCGGCCTTCTTGGCTTTCTGGTAGGTCACGCTTACGCTTGCCTGCCTGGGTGTTTCTTTGTTCATTCGTCGTCCTCCGCTTCGTCCTCGCTGCTGTAATCGTCGTAAGGATCTTCGTCCTCATCTCCGTCGTCCTCCGCCCCGGTTCTCCATGGCGGCAGCTCGTCGCTTTCCTCGTACCATGGAATACCCGGCGTATTTAAGACGGTTCCTGCTGAAAAGACTAAAACGTCCAAAAAGGGGTAGTTATTCGCCATAAGGAAGGCGGCGTATTCCTCGCCGCCGTATACCTTATAGGCTATTTCGTCCCAGGTTTCCCCCTGTATCGTGGTATATGTTTTCGCCAACTTTACCACCTCCTATAGCTTCCGCCTCTGCTGATCCTTCTCGTATTGTTTCATCAGCTTGTTAAATTCTGCCTGGCTCATGCGGTCGGCCTCTGCGATTTCTTCCTTCCCGGCGCTTCCGTAAAGGTTATAGACCGGGCTGTACTGTATCGCAGGTCCTCCGGCTCCGGCAAGCTCCGGCTGTCCGCCGCCGCCCCCGGTTCCTATTCCCTTCAGCTTTTCAATAAAGGCGTCAATAAGGGAAGCTCCGCCGCTTGCGGCGATTGCCTCGTTTAAAATCTCCTTCATTTTCGCCCATAGCGTATCAAGGGGCAGAACTGCCTCCGGTCCCGCTTCCCCTACACCCTGCATTCCTGCTGGCGTGTTAAATATGGTCGGCTGGTCGAAAATGCCGCCCAGGGCGTTCCAACTCACTGAAAAGTTCGGAACGCTTACGCTTCCGCCGTCGCCGTATGATACGGAACTTGTGGAAACATTTATAACGGGGATCCTCGGTTTCGGGATCGTTATGGTCATATTTTCAAATGCTGCTTTTACCGCGCTCGCTGCGGAGCGGGCTGCGTCTGTGACGGTCGTTGCAAGGCGCTGCATCGCCGTCTGTGCGCTTGTGTTTGCTTTGTTCCATCCGCTGTCTAAAGCGGTGTTTATGTCGTTCCCCAGGGTCGTTGCCGCCTGGGATACTGCCTGGCTATTTCCGGTCATTCCCGTTCCTATGGCTGTCGCCCCGTCGGTTCCTGCCGTTGTAAGCGTTGCCGTAAGTCCAGAAGTATCTACCGCCAGCGCACTGGTGTTTATGGTGGTTCCAGAAAGCCCGGTATTAAGTCCGGTCGTAAATGCTGTCGCCCCCTGGGTTCCGGCTGCTGTCATGTTGGTGCTGATTGCCCCTGCATCCAAAAGCCCGCTTGTGTCTACTGGGGTAGCAAGTCCGGCGCTGAGGCTGGTGTTTAATGCCGTCGCCCCGGTCATTCCCATGTTGGTCATGTTGGTGCTGAAAGCCGCCGTATCAAGCCCGCCGGATGCCATGCTTTCGGTTAAGCCTGTAGAGAAGGCCGTCCCCGCCTGGGTTCCGGCTGCCGTCGCCCCACTGGTGTCCATTCCGCTGAAAGCGTTTGTTGCCATGCTGTTGGCTGCCGCCGTTACCGTTCCGGCGTTACTGCTAATACCGGATGCATAACTGTCCACAACTGCCGCGCTCTGGCTGGAAGTGTCCGGGATGTCAACCTCTCCGCCTGTGAATAGGCTTTTAATCGCGTTCCACAAGCTCTTTCCGGTGCTGAGTATTCCGTCAATCAAGCCCTTAATAATCTGGATCCCTACGTCAAGCCAATTTGTAGATAAAATCGTATCAATGATCGCCCCTACAAGCTGGGGTATTGCCGCTATAAGCTGCGGTATTGCCTGGATTAAGCCCGTCGCCAGTGTTATAACAATCTGGACGGCTGCCTGCACAATGTTCCCCAAATTCGCTATAATTCCCTGGATAAGTGAAATAATTAGCTGTATGCCGCCTTGTATAATCATGGGCAGCATCTGGGTTATGCCGGAAACAAGGCTTATAATAATCTGTACGCCCATCTGTAAAATCTGGGGCAGGTTAGAAAGTATTCCCTGCGCCAAACTCAAAATAAGCTGTATTCCCATCTGCAGAAGCTGTGGAAGCATGGAAACTATGCCTAAAACCAAATTTCCTATAAGCTGAATAGCTGCGCTTATAAGCATGGGGGCGTTCTGTCCTATGCTGTTTACAAGTGTCTGAACCAACGTAAGGGCCGTCGATATAACCTCCGGCAATCGCTGTATAATGCCGTTTACGAAGTTTACTATTGCCTGCGTTCCGGTACTTATAAGCTGCGGAAGCTGTGCGGTCATGCTCTGCACGAACTGGGTCAATATGTCGATTCCGGCAAGTATGACCTGCGGAACCAGGGTAAAAAGCCCCTCGACAAAAACGGTAATAACTTCCGACGCTGCCGTTGCCAATGCCCCGGAGTTGTCTGTTATCCCGCTTATGAAATTCTCCAAAAGGTCCACGCCCATGCTTACTACCTGAGGGGCGTAGTCCGCTATGGTGTTTACTACCTCAGCCATGCATCCGCCTACCGCTCCGACCATGCCCTCCATGCCGCCGCTCTTGTACGCCTCGGAAAGCTCCCCGACCATGCTGGTGGCTAACTGGGTCATTTCCCTTAAAGGTCCATTAAGGTCCTGGTATATGCTGATTCCCAAATCGGAAAGACCGGACTTCAAAATGTCAATATCTCCGTTAAGGTTGTCAAGCTGAATAGCGTACATATTTTCGCAAGCTCCGGCGCTGTTCTCAATCGAAGCGGACAGCTCGTCGAAACGGTCCGTACAATTTGCAAGCATGGTGTTGGCCGCCGTAAGGTCGGTCTTATTGAACAGCGTCGAAAGTATGGTGTCTTTCGAGGCGTTGTCCATCCCGTCCATGGCTCCCTGCAAATCCTTAAATACGTCGTTAAGGCCGCGCATATTCCCCTGGGCGTCGTATACGTCAACACCCAAAGACTTAAGCGAAGCCGCCGCCTTGTCCGTCGGGTTCTGCAGGCTCAATATAATATTTCTAAGGTGTGTACCTCCTTCCGCTCCTTTTAGTCCGTTATCTGCCAAAATTCCGAGGGCTGTGTTAAGCTCCGTCGTTCCCCCGGCGAGTCCTTTTGCCGTTCCTCCTACAGTCAGAATAGCCTCGCCCAACTGGGCGACGCTGGTGTTCGCCTTGCTGGCTGTCTGTGCCAACTGGTCGGAGAACTGCGTAAGGTTCGCTTCTGTCGCCTCAATGCCCAGGGCGCTCATGCTGTCCGTTACCATGTTGCTGGCGGCCGCCAGGTTCATGGCTCCCGCCCCTGCAAGTTTTAAGACGGTCGGCAGTGCCGTCGCCGCCTTGTCCGCGTCGTAACCTGCAAGGGCTAAATAGTTCAAGGCTTCCGCCGCCTCCGTTGCTGAGAAGGCTGTGCTTGCCCCGCACTCCCTGGCGGCGTTCTCCAATGTTTCAAAAGCCTTTTGCCCCTCCGCCGTGGTCTTGTCAATCAGCATGGTGGCGGCGACCTGGCTCATGGCTCCTTCAAATTCCCGACCGGTATTTATGGCAGCTATGCCCATAGCCCTTACGGCTGCG
>OFHN01000860.1_pt1 | contig 24750 bp, 21 predicted proteins | sample 1521321 | NCBI WGS metagenome assembly OFHN01 (sample SAMEA3504130, study PRJEB24116) | mouse gut metagenome | biome: mouse gut; feature: mouse-associated habitat; material: faeces | place: Denmark | collected 2011
GATAAGCCTCAAAATCAGCTTTCAGCGTCTGCTTCTTTGCGCGGCTGGTCAAATCGCGCAGGCGGAACGGAGAGGCATTACAGAATGCTTGTCCCGCAGTATTGCACAGTGCCGGCCATTGATTATCGATTTTAGCGGCATCCAATTTCTTTTTCATGTCAAGAACAGCCTCTTTACTGTCCTCCAACAGAGCGTCCAGACGACGGATAACTGTCATTGGCAGGATAACATCACGATATTTTCCGCGCACATACACATCACGCAGGCAGTCATCAGCAATTCCCCATATAAAACTCACAATTGCATTGTGAATCTGATTGTCCATGTGTCCTTATTTCCTTCCTTATTGAAATTAGTTTCTGTCGAGTTACAGGACTATTTTTGTCACCTCAAAATTTATTTCTTATAAATCTTATAAAATTATATCAATCTTCATTTGCCATTTCCATGATATCACCGACATCACATTGCAGGGCTACGCAGATTTTTTCAATTATTTCAGTATTTACATTCTCATTTTTGCCGAGTTTGGTGATAGATGCCGCACTTATCCCAGCCAACTGTTGTAGATCCTTTTTCTTCATGTCTTTATCAATCAGCAGCTTCCATAATTTTTTGTAACTGATAGCCATGCTTTAACCTCCGTTTTCTGAGGAAATGTTAATTTGAAGTTTGTGTTTTTTATTATAACACGCCTAATCCCAAAACGCAAGAATCCCTCCTGCGATTGCAGGAGGGAATGCCGTTTTCTCTTGAATTTATAGGCGAAAACATCCTTGACAAATGCCGTCTTGATATCATATCAATAGTAACTTGTACCTATCAAAATTGGAAAATTTTATTTTCTAATTTTGATAGGTACAGAAGGTAAGTAATGTGATATGCTTAATATGTAAGGCATCTGAAATTACGAATTTACTTCAAAAATTTAAACAAATGAAAGGAGAAGTATTTTAATGAACCTGAAAAGAAAAATTGGATTATTGATATGCTGCATGGCTGTTATGGGGATGTTTTCCTTTGTGGAAGATGGCATTAGCTGTTTTCCGTCTTTTCTGTATTATTAAAATTGAGAAGAACCTATCTAAGGATTAAAATGATGAGAGGAGAAGTAGTGGATGAAGAGGTTAGTTATCATTCCGACAATCCTGCTGTTCTGTATCCTTCTGACAGCTTGCAGGGACAGGGCAGACCAGGAAGGGCCCTGGATAGGCATTGCCCCCGGTTCCGACCTGGCCGACGTAACAGAGCGGACGGAGTATTATGATCTTGTCGTAGAGACGGAAGAGCTCTTTGATCTGGGATTATGGGAAAGGAATCCGGAAGAGTATTATTCATTTGACATACAGGAGCGCGGCATCACTATATACAATCTGTTGGGCACTCAGTTTGCAGAAGGGGAACCGGCACAGCTCTGGTCCGAAGCAACTCCTTCTGGGGTGAATATCTATCTGTACAGAACGGATGGCAGCCGGGAACTGCTGGTGTCGGGGCTTCCTGATGATGATGACGATTTTGCGGATGCGATATATGAGGGGTATGTGGATCAGGATAAGAACTGTTATCTTTACTATATAAACTGGCCTGAGATGAACGGGGAATACACGCCTGTGAGTACTGTTATGAAGCTTCTTCCCACAGGTGAGCTCTCATATCAAAAAAGTCTGGAAGCAGGATTCAAGCTGGAGGATATCTGTCAGACAGAGGACGGCAGGCTCTATCTGCTGTTGAATGAATACGAGACAGGAAAAGAAGTACTTGAAGAATTTAACGCAGAAACAGGAAAGGTAATTCCGGAGTCTCGAATGGAGTGGAATTCGATTGATGCATGGATAAGCAGTCTGGGGACTGCAGGTGTCTCTCCTGCACGGACGACTCTTCGGGGGATTGATTCCGTGGACATGGCGGCACAGAAAATATCTCCGCTCCTGTATTTTGACGGAACAGGCTATAGCTGGCATATTTACATGCGGCTTTGGGATTTTCGGGTGTTTGAAGACGGTACCATGGAGTTTCTCTGGACAGATAGGTCCGGGCAGAAGTGCATCCGGGAAAGGATGCATATGGAAAAGGTAGAAAAAACCCCTGTGGTTTTGCGCGGCGTTTTTGAGCAGGATAGCTGGCTTTCGGATATCGTTGCGCTGTTTAACCGGAAAAGCAAAGATTATCATGTGGTTCTGGAGACCTGCGGCTCCGGCAATGATGCGGAGGATTTTGCCCGGCTCACCAGTGTTCAGATAGGGGCAGGGAAAGGACCGGATATTCTGTGCGGCAGTGCGCTTTTGAGCGATTATATTAGCGGAATGCTGGAAAAAGGCGCTCTGGAGGTGCTGAATCCCTATATGGAGGCTTCCGGCATACGGGAGGAGGATTATTTCCCGCTGGTGTTTTCCACATGGCGTCAGGGGGCGGAGATTTACAGCGTGACGCCGAGGATGGAGGTTTATTGCGAGGAAATGGACCAGGAGGTACTTGGAAGCGGATCGCCGCCGGAGATAGAGGAACTGGCGAACGCATTGCTGGCTCGGGAAGGAAGCGGGTTTTACAGAGAAGGGCTTACTTCCGGAGAGCTGCTGCATACATTTCTGCAGGGTTCGGAAAGCCTCTGGGGAATGGTGGACTGGGGAGCCGGGGATAAAGATTCTCCGGGCAGCTGCGATTTCAATACACCTCTGTTTGCGAAGCTGCTGGAAGCCGCCAAAAGGTACGGCTATGAAGACAGAAGAGCCTTGGAACAGGAAATTACCCATAGAATAAATCTTTCTGGCTTTTTTAGTTTCAGCAGTCCGGCAGAACAAAAGGAAGAGGAACTCGTATCTGTGGGAACCCTGTTTGACGACGGCTGCCATGCAGTGTCCTATCCGCTGTATACCATGGCTGTCAATGCCAATTCCGCAAACAAGGAAGGCGCATGGGAATTTATTGCCTTTTTGCTTGGGGATGAGATTCAGTACAGGGAAGAGGCTCATCTGCCTCCCGTACACAGACAATCCTTTGACAAGTGGCTGGAATGGGAGCTGGAGATTCTCACGAAAAAGGACCGTATTAAAGGGAAGGAGTTTTCGCCTGTTTATTACGGTGAAAACTCCTCGACAGAAAAGCGGAATGCTTATAAAAAAGCCATCGAGGATGCCAGACCCCTGCCCATGCGGACCGCTCCCATCCTCGCAATCATTCAGGAGGAGGCGAAGGACTATTTCAACGGCAGCAAGCGTGTGGAAGAGATAATTCAGGTGATTAACAACCGGGTGCAGCTGTATCTGGATGAGAGGAAATGAAATGGCATGCCGTCCCCATGCGTCCAATGAACACAGGTCATAACACTACAAATTAATCATAATAAATTAGCTTTTTTATTGTATTTTTCCAGAATCTGGAGTACAATTGGATCAGAAATACAGCTTTGGTTACTGATGTTTCAGAAATTGTAAGACGAAAGGAGAATTTGTATGAAACTGAAAAGGGGAATTGGAGTATTGATGTGTTGTCTGACTGTTATGGGAGCATTTTCTTTTGGAGGGCTGCAGACCAAAGCGGCGGCATGCGACCATACGTTTTTGTTGTCACAGCCCGAAGTATTCAAGACTTCTACATATGATGCATCAGGGCATTATGATGTGTATGCAACCAAGTCTTGGTGCCCCAAATGTGATTATGTACGTTGGGAGAATGAAATTAAGAAATGGACTGGTGGTCATACATTTAAAGGCAACAAATGTACCAGCTGCACATATGAAAGATAATTTTCAAACACACTTAAGCAGAAATAATAGAAGTAAGATATAATTTCAATTATCGGTTAAGATGGAGGATGGCATCAGCTGTCTTCCGTCTTTTCTATATTGCTAAATACAAATTTTTTCTATCCCTTTTAAAACCTGTCCAGCAATTATCATATCATGAAAGGCAAAACACAGAATGAAAAAAATAATAATCACACTGACAGTCCTTCTGTCCTGTGCGCTTCTGGCAGCCTGCGGGGACAAGGCGGAGCAGGAAGGCCCCTGGATAGGCATTGCCCCCGGTTCTGACCTGACTGCAGTAACAGAGCGGACGGAATACTATGACCTGGCCGTGGAGACGGAAGAGCTTTTTGACTTAGGGATATGGGAGAAGAATCCGGAGGAGTATTATGCGGGCGATATTGAGTTATTCGGTCTCACCGTATACAATCTGCTGGGCACCCAGTTCGCAATGGGGGAACCGGCACAGCTCTGGTCCGAGCTGTCTCCTGCGGGAGTGTCCATCTATCTGTACAGGACGGACGGAAGCCGGGAGCTGCTGGCTTCCGGGCTTTCTGACAATGACAACGCCTTTGTGGAAGCCAGATACGAGGGATATGTGGACCAGGATAAGAACTGCTATTTTTACCGCACAAACCCCCACAAGATTGACGGACAATACACGAACATAAGCACTGTTATGAAGATTTCATCCACTGGCGGGATTCAGTACAAAACCGCCCTGGAACCGGGTTACATACTGGAAGATATCTGTCAGACAGGGGACGGAAGGATTTTCCTGCTGCTGAGTGACTACGAAACACGCATGGAGATTCTGGAAGAGCTAAACCCGGATACCGGCCAGCCGGTTCCGGAATCCCGGATGGAGTGGAATTTCATTGGCGACTGGTCAAGCAGCCTGGGGACTGCAGGGAGCTCTCCCGCACGGGCAAGCAGCCAGAGGATTGATTCCCTGGACATACATGCGCAGAGCGCATCCCCCCTTCTGTATGCTGACGGCACAGCCTTTGCACTGCGTTTTGACTGGGAAATCCAGGACTTCCGGGTACTGGAGGACGGTACCATTGAATCGCTTCTGGCCCACAGGGAAGCCCACAGATACACCATGGAAAGGATGCATATAGAAAAAGTGGAAAAAACCCCTGTGGTGGTACGGGGAATCTTCAATGAGGAATACTGGCTTTCCGAGAAAGCAGCGCTGTTTAACCAGAAGGGCAGTGACTATCATGTCATTCTGGAAACCTGCGGTTACGGCAATGACGTGGAGGACTATGCCCGGCTCACCAGCGTCCAGGTAGGGGCAGGGAAGGGGCCTGACATCCTGTGCGGCAGCGAGCTCCTCCAGGATTATATCAGCGGAATGATGGAGAAGGGCGCCCTGGAGGAACTCAATCCCTACATGGAGGCTTCCGGCATCCGGGAGGAGGATTATTTTCCCCTGACTTTCTCCGCATGGCGCCAGGGAGATAAAATTTACAGCATTACACCAAAGATGGACATTTACTATGAGGAAATGGATGCGGAGGTACTGGGATGCGCGGAGACGCCGGACATTGAGACTCTGGCGGACGCACTGCTGGCCAGGGAGGAAAGTTCGGTTTACAGATACGGACTTACCTCCGGGGAGCTGCTGAATACATTCCTGCAGGGTTCGGAAAGCCTCTGGGGGATGGTGGACTGGGGCAGCGGGAATAAAGATTCCAAGGCCGCCTGCGACTTCAATACGCCCCTGTTCGAAAAGCTGTTGGAAGCTGCCAGGAGGTACGGCTACAACGACAGAAGGAGCCTGGAACCGGAGATTACCCACAGGATAGGTATGCATAACTTTTTTAAATTCAGCAGTCCGGCAGAACAAATGGCAGAGGAAACGGTATCTGTGGGCACCCTCTTTGACAGCGGCTGCCATGTGGTATCCTATCCGCTGTATACCATGGCTGTCAATGCCAACTCCCCTAACAAGGAGGGGGCATGGGAGTTTATCGCCTTTCTGCTGGGAGAGGAGATCCAGTACAGGGAGGAAGCCTACCTGCCTCCCGTGCACCGGGAATCCTTTGACAAATGGCTGGAATGGGAACTCTGGTGGCTTACCGAACCCCGCTTTGAGGATAATGGAAAGGGATGCATTCCCGTTTACCACGGGGAAAATACATCCGACGAAAAGGTGGAGGCATACAAAAAAGCCATCGAGGACGCCAGACCTCTGCCCATGCGGACCGCTCCCATCCTCGCAATCATTCAGGAGGAGGCGAAGGACTATTTCAATGGCAGCAAGAGCGCGGAGGAAGTGAGCCTGGTAATAAATAACCGGGTGCAGCTGTATCTGGATGAGAGAAAATAAGCTCGCCGGGTTTCATCAGGAGGCAGGGAATCGTATGTTTCCGGAAACGGAATTTCGGCGCAGCTGCAAAAAGCCAACGCAATGATTGCTGATTTCTGCTTTGTGTGATATACTTATCCGTAAGTTCGGCATTGAAAAGGGATATTTGCGCAGCTTCAGCCCTGTGTCCATAGAAGGAAGCGGCGTGAAGAAAGCCGGATGAGAAACAAAGGATGAGGAGGACTGTAATGGTATTATCAGACAGAACAATCTATAAAATGCTGGAAAGCGGGACTTTGCAGATTAGGCCCATGGAGAAGGACCAGGTGCAGCCGGCCAGCGTGGATATCCGGCTGGGCAACACGTTCAGCATTGTGGAGGATTCTCCCACCGGTATCATTACGCTGGATAAGGAAATCAAATACAAAACCATCAAAAGTGACACCTATGTCCTGCTGCCGAATCAGTTCGTCCTGGCGACCACCATGGAATACTTTGAACTTCCGGACGATTTGACCGCCTTTGTGGAGGGCAGAAGCTCCCTGGGAAGGATGGGGCTGTTCATCCAGAACGCAGGCTGGGTAGACCCGGGTTTCAAAGGTGAGATAACCCTTGAACTGTACAATGTGAACCGCTGTGCCATTGAGCTGAAGGCAGGACGCCGGGTGGGACAGCTTGTCTTTTCGCGGATGGATGATGTGGCAATGCATCCCTATAACGGTAAATACCAGGGGCAGAGGGGAGCCACGGGTTCCAGGGCTTTTCTGGATGCGGATACGGTGATGTAAGTAGCTTCACCGCATACTTTGCGGGCCTGGAAAATCTTGGCACGCCCGGGACACCGTGAGCCAGCGCACTTATCCTGCCGATCAGTTGGGAAAATGAATCAGCTGGGAAAATCAAGGCATGCCCGGGATACTGCTGCTGCACATCGCTCCAGGCCGTCCCGGTCAGCTTCCGTGAACCGGTGAAAGACAGGGCTGTCGATATCCAGCACGGCTGTCAGTTTTCCCTCATGAAACATGGGAATGACGATTTCCGAATTGGAAGCGCCGTCGCAGGCGATATGCCCCGGAAATTCATGCACATTGGGTACAAGCTGTGTGACGCCGTCGGCGGCAGCGGTTCCGCAGACCCCTTTTCCGAAGTCGATCCGTGTGCAGGCAGGCCTCCCCTGGAAGGGGCCCAGTACCAGCCGGCCATCCTTTACCAGGTAGAATCCCACCCAGTTAATCTCATTCAGGTTCATCTGCAGCACGGCGGCAGCATTGGCAAGGTTGGCGATGGTATCGGTTTCGGATTCCGTCACCGCTTTCAGCTGTGCCAGAATAAAATCATAATCCGTCTGATATTTCATGGATAATCCCTCTCTGTCAGTTTATTGCCATGCAGCCCCGATTTATGGGGCTACCGTGATTTTCAATGTCATCTTTTCCGGCAGCACGCCGTCATCCACCACGAAGACAATCTCATATTTCCCTGTCTGTCCCCTGGCGGGCGTCCATGAAAAGCGTCGGCTGTCAGGCTCAAATACGGCGCCCTCCGGCAGATTTTCACAGCTTAAGGCAAGCGGCACGTCCATACCTTTCACGCCGTAATTCAGGCGTGCGGCCTGTTCGTTGTAGATAATGCCGTTATCCGCTTCCGGGGAGATATCGCTGGCGGGATTGCGCACCGTCAGGACCACGGAATAAGCCTGTCCCGCCGCAAGACGTACCGGGGCAACAGGATGGATAAAGGGGCGGTACACCGTAAGCGGAAGCGGATAATCGTCCGTATCCACTTCAAAGCGATATCCCGATTCCGCACAGGGTACTGTGGGATAGGGATACAGGCTGTCAGGGGGTGTACCGGGGGCAGGGGCGTTGATCTCCGCTTCCTGAACCCAGGGGACGTTTGTGTCATTTTCCGTATGTAAGACCAGGGGCTTTAAAATCGACAATCCTGTCACTTTTGTGGTGAAATAAGGCTGACCGGGGACATTTTCCGCATTGGTGTGCCTCCTGTAATGGTCGGTGACCACCGCAATGGGAGCCAGGCCCGCTTTGCAGCAGGCTTCCAGCCCGTCCACGGATACCCCGTTTACATCGTCAAATACACATACATGCCTGCCGTCGGGCACCCGGTAGGAAAAACGGATGTCTTTAAGTGTCAGATTGTCCACATGCTTTGCAAAGAGTCCGTAAGCCGGAAGGATGCCCCAATTGCTGGACTCGGGATACACTTCGGGAAGCTCCGGCACATTGTAGGGATTGTCACGCCAGCAGTTCTTCACGGCGTCCCAGTCTGCCCTGGGCAGCAGCCCTTCGTTTTTCAGGAAAAAGGTGTTTACCAGCCAGGGAAGGCTCTGTACATGCTCTTTCGCGTGGAACTGGGCGTATTTCCATTCCGTATTCAGCTGCCGCTGCTCCACGGCATGTTCCATGGAGAGCCCGCCTCTGTATTCCACGGAAATATTCTCCAGGACGACATTTTTAATATGGGAATCCGTTAATCCCATAAGGAGGATGGGATAGCGGGGATCTGCATTTGTGACGGTTATGTCACGAATTAAAATATCTGACACATATGCCATTTTTTCACAGCCAATGGCATTGGCATACAGAGGCAGGTCTGCTTCTGTAATCTCTCGGCTGTCATCGGGGCAATAGCTTCCCAGGACGCCGGTGCCGGCATCATTACCGGTTCCGGGCGCCGCGTTGTCCCTGCTGCATGGCGCTGCTTCGGCGTCGCCCGCCGTTCTTGAGACATTTTCCCCGGTTTTGCAGGATTGTGTTTCTGCGTATGCCGCGCCGTGCCAGGTTTTCAGATAAAAATGCCCGTCCCGTTCCTCATAATTGGCCGGATTGCATTCCGTGGGGTGTGTGCCGTCAACGATTTCGAAGAAGGAATGCCCGTCAACGGTGACTGTCCTGGTCCGGTTGTAATGGGGAGCGTAGCGCTTTGCGGGATAAGCGGGAAAGGCCTTGTCATTGGGCAGGACCCAGTTCCGGTTATCCAGCCGTACCTCTCCGGCGGGGGCGGGGTATTCCGTGGAAGCGCCGTTTCCGGTTACGGGGAAACGGCCCCTGTCACCCGCCCGTATGTAGATGGGGGAACTGGACACATTGTCAAACCTGCATTCCTCAAAAATCACGTCTGTCAGGGAAGAGCAGTCCACGGCTTCCAGGCAAAAGCCCCGGGAACGGTGGAAATTTACCCGGCGTATGGTCACCCGGTGATAGCCGCAGGTGGATTCCGTGCCGAATTTTACCCGTCCGGTGGGACCGCAGCGGTCCAGCGCGATCAGCTTGTCCCGGGTATATTCTCCGGCATGGACACTGCCCGCGTCATATCCGCTGACAGTGCAGTCTTCAATCAGCACGTTTTCCAGCGGTTTGAAGATGCCCGCGCCGAAGGAAGCCTTCAGGCACAGCGCGTCGTCGGTAAGGGAATTGCAGACGGTATGGCGTACGGTGACGTCACGGCAGCAGTCGATATCGAAGGCGTCCCTTGTGGTATCCACCAGAAGATGCTCCGCGTACAGATTTTCGCAGCCTTCGGCAATGACGGCAAAATGCCCCCCAATCGTGACGGCAAAATCCTTCAGAACCACATTTTGACAACGGACCAGGGCGATGCCCTTATTGCCGAACCATTCTCCCCGGTGCCCTCTCGCCCTGCGGGACGTGGGCTCTGCCGGGTCGCCGCCCTGGAGTACATATTCCAGAATGCCGTCTTCGTCAAAGCGTCCGCCGGTGAAAAGGCCCTTTCCGTATATCATGACGTTTTCCAGGTCAACGCCGTATACCAGGCTGTTGGCGAAGTAAGTATGCCCGTGATCCTGGATTCCCACGCAGGGATTTATTTCCGGCTCTTCATAATTGCCGCCTTCCCCCTCCTGCTTCTGGTAGGAATGGCGGATATCGGTCCTGGCTGCGGCCAGGACGGACCCCTCCTCCAGGAAGAGGTTCACGTTTGATGCCAGGAGGATGGTGTAGACGGAATAAGTACCGCCGGGGATCACCACGGTACCGCCCCCTGCAGAGGCCGCCTGGACGGCGCGGTTGACTGCCATGGTGTTTCGGACGGGGGAAGCTTCCGGGGAAGCCCCGAAATCCGTAATCGGATAGAAATTTTTTTTCATCAGCCGTTCCGGCCGGATGGAGGCGCCGGAGGCTTCTTTTATATTATATGCGGACATGCAGGCTCCTTTGTTTCCCGTTTTCCGATTTCATTGCGTCGCTGTCCCATGGGTTTTCGGTTCCGCAGGCTGTGGGCTTTCGGCGGTGGCAGCAAACTCCGGCCTTGCAGGTTAAAAAAGGGAATCGAAGCATGGAGTTTCGGAATGAGATTTAGACGGTTTGGATTTCATACCATTGTGTTCGGGAAATTTGTATGTTTTATAGATACAGGATAGCACAATTCCTGATATTGTCAAGATTTTTGAAGATTTTACCGGATACGCTATTGACAAATCCCCTCGGCTGCGTTATTATCTTAAAAAGTTTGATTATCAAATAATTTGAAAATCAAACATATTGAGTCTTATACTCTGATACATGGTAATCAAAACCATAACACAAATACGAAAATGAAATCAGGAGGAGAAGAAATGTTTGACAAATTAAAGGCAGTCATCGAAGAGAAATTAAACGCAGAAGGGGCAGAAATCACGGAAAGCACCCGTTTCAAAGAGGATCTGGAAGCGGATTCCCTGGATTTATTTGAGATGGTTATGGCATTGGAGGATGAATTCGGCATAGAGATTCCCTCCGAGGACCTGGAGCAGCTGCTCACCGTAGGGGATGTGATGAAGTACTTGACAGACAAGGGCGTGGAACTGGACTGAATGAGGGCGGATATGAAGACAAGGGTAACGGAACTTTTGGGAATAGCGTATCCGGTCATTCAGGGCGGTATGGCATGGGTGGCTGAATATCACCTGGCTGCGGCTGTCTCCGAGGCCGGGGGATTCGGCATCATCGGTGCCGGCGGAGCCGGTGCGGATTTCGTGCGGGAGCAGATTCGCCGATGCAGGGAACTGACGGATAAGCCCTTTGGCCTGAATATTATGCTGATGAACCCGGAAGCGGACGAAATCGCCCGAGTGGCGGCGGAGGAAGGCGTGAAGGCGGTGACCACCGGCGCGGGCAACCCCGGCAAGTATATGGCCATGTGGAAGGAAAACGGCATAAAGGTGATTCCCGTGGTGGCCAGCGTTGCCATGGCGAGAATGATGGAGCGCGGCGGCGCCGACGCGGTTGTGGCGGAGGGGATGGAGTCCGGCGGGCATATCGGATCCACCACTACCTTTGCACTGGTTCCCCAGGTGGCGGACGCGGTGCGGATTCCGGTGATTGCGGCAGGCGGGATTGCGGACGGCAGAGGGCTTGCGGCGGCATTTATGCTGGGGGCCGAGGCGGTACAGATGGGAACCCGCTTCGTCACGGCGAAAGAGTCCGTGGTACATCCCAATTATAAGGCAAAAATCATTGCGGCCAAAGACATTGACTCCGAAGTGACAGGTATGAGCCACGGACATCCGGTCAGACAGCTGCGCAACGCCATGACCCGGGAATACCTGAAGCGGGAAAAGGCGGGGGCACCCTTCGAGGAGCTGGAGCAGATGACGCTGGGCGCACTGCGGAAGGCCGTGGTGGAAGGCGATACCGTGAACGGCACTTTGATGGCAGGACAGATTGCGGGGCTGGTGAAGAAGGAAGAGAGCTGCAGCGAAATCATCCGCGACGTGACAGAGGGCTGCAGAAGCGTCCTGGGTGAACTGCAGACAGCGTTATTTTAAGTAAAATAAAACAGCATCCACCTGCAGCCGGCAGGAAGGACGGATGCGGAATTGGATAAAAATTATGGGAAAGACAGCATTTATTTTTCCGGGCCAGGGTGCCCAGTACTGCGGCATGGGAAAAGATTTCTTCGATGCCTTTGACACGGCGAAAAAGGTCTATGTGGCGGCGGGCGAGGCAACCGGGCTGGATGTGGGGGAACTGTGCTTCACGGAAAATGACAGACTGGATGTTACGGAGTATACGCAGATTGCCATGCTGGCCACGGAAGTGGCAATCCTGAAGGTTCTGGAGGAAAAAGGCCTTCGGGCGGACTGTACCGCGGGCTTGAGCCTGGGAGAGTACGGCGCGCTGGCAGCGGCGGGCGTAATGGAACTGCCCCAGCTGTTCTGGCTGATTCGGTGCAGAGGCATCTATATGCAGGAGGCTTATCCGGAGGGAGGCGCCATGAGCGCGGTGCTGGGGCTGGATGCTGAGAAAATCCGCAATATCTGCGCCGGGACCGAAGGCGTCGTCTCCATTGCCAACGACAACTGCCCGGGCCAGATCGTCATTACCGGGGAGGCAGGGCCGGTGCAGGCAGCTTCCGCCAGCCTGTTGGAAGCCGGGGCAAAGCGGTGCATTCCCTTAAAGGTCAGCGGTCCCTTCCATTCCGGGCTGCTTGCCGGAGCCGGGGCAAAGCTGGCGGCAGAACTGGAGGGGGTCCAGGTAAGGCGTCCCGTGATTCCCTATATATGCAATGTGGAAGCTTCCTACATAACGGAGTCCGCTCCCATAAAAGAACTCCTGGCAAGGCAGGTGTCCTCCACCGTGAGATGGCGTGAGAGTATGGAGCTGATGCTGGCAGACGGCGTGGATACCTTCATCGAGATAGGGCCAGGAAAGACCCTTGCGGGATTTCTGAAGAAAATGAGCCGTGACGTGAAAGTAATCAATGTAGGAACGGTGGAAGACCTTGCGTGCATTCCGGATTGCCGGGAAGGCAATTAAGATTTCGTAAGGAGGCTGTGGCGGCAGGGCATTCCCGGTGAAAGCCGGCTGCGGTGGTACTGCCGGGGGCAGGCAGGAGTTAAGGCAAGATCGTGGAAATGAAGTAAGAGAGGACAAGGAAGAGTGGAAAAGGAAGCAGCAGAAAAGCGCACATGCCCGTCCGGGGGAGAACTGGCAGGCAAGGTGGCGCTGGTGACCGGTGCAGGCCGCGGGATTGGCAGGAGCATTGCCCTGACACTGGCGGAAATGGGCGCCGTAGTGTTGGTAAACTATAACGGTTCCAGGGAACGCGCCCTGGAAGTGGCGGCAGAGATTGAGAAAGCGGGCGGACAGGGGGAAGCAATCGGCTGTGATGTATCCGATTATGATGCATGCGGCAAAATGGCGGAAGAAGTCATCCGGAAGTATGCCCGGCTGGATATTCTGGTGAATAACGCGGGCATTACGAAAGACAATCTGATTCTGCGTATGACGGAGGCGGAGTACGACAGGGTATTGGACACGAACCTGAAAGGGGCGTTCAATACCATACGCCATTTTTCCAGGTATTTTCTGAAGCAGCGCAGCGGCAAAATTATCAATATTTCCTCCGTGACGGGGGTGATGGGAAATGCCGGGCAGGCCAACTATGCCGCGTCCAAGGCAGGGCTTATCGGATTGACGAAAAGCGTGGCCAGGGAACTTGCCGGGCGCGGCGTCTGTGTCAATGCAGTGGCACCCGGCTTTATCAATACGGAGATGACAGATGCCCTGAACGAAAAGGTCAGGGAAAATATGCTTGCAGCCATTCCCATGGGAAGAATGGGAAGCGGGGAAGACGTGGCCGGTCTGGTGGCGTTTCTGGCGGGCGGCAGATCGGACTACATCACCGGCCAGGTCATCTGCGTGGACGGCGGTATGGCTATGTGAGGCGGCTGTGGGGTTGGACTTCCCTGAAAGCCCAGGTGTCTCCTGACGAATGCCCTGCAATTTGCGGGGAAATAACTGTAAAGGACAGGATATGAATATGCGGAAAAGAGTTGTAGTGACGGGCATGGGGGCGGTGACGCCCATCGGCACCGGTATGGATGCGTTCTGGAACGGTATCCGGGAGGAGAAAACAGGTTTCGCGCCCATTGCCGGGTTTGACACTGCCGATTATAAATGCAAGCTGGCTGCGGAGGTCAAAGATTTCCGGGCGGAAGATTATATGGACAAAAAGACAGCCAGGCGGATGGAAGTATTCTGCCAGTATGCGGTTGCCGCTGCAGGCGAAGCTATCAGGGACGCGGCACTGGATATGGAGGCGGAAGACCCTTACCGGATAGGCTGTTTTGTGGGAAGCGGCGTGGGAAGCCTGCAGGCAGTGGAGAGGGAGTACGGCAAAATGCTGGAAAAAGGGCCTTCCAGGATAAGCCCTCTTTTCGTGCCGATGATGATTTCCAACATGGCGGCGGGAAATGTAAGCATTGCCTATGGCCTGAAGGGAAAAAGCCTAAACGTAGTGACTGCCTGTGCCACCGGGACGAATTCCATCGGGGAGGCTTTCCGTGCCGTCCAGTACGGCGAGTTGGACGCCTGTGTGGCAGGAGGGACGGAAGGGTCGGTGACGCCCCTTGGCATTGCGGGATTTTCGGCATTGACCGCCCTCTCCGGAAGCACGGATCCCGAGAGATGTTCCATACCCTTTGACAAGGACCGGAGCGGGTTTGTCATGGGAGAGGGTGCGGGCGTCGTGGTGCTGGAGGAGCTGGAGCATGCCAGAAAGCGGGGCGCGCGTATTTACGCGGAGGTTCTGGGATACGGCTGTTCCTCGGATGCCTACCATATTACGTCTCCTGCGGAAGACGGATCCGGCGCTGCCAGGGCCATGCTGAACGCCCTGGAGGACGGAGGCGTAAAGCCGGAAGAACTGACTTATATCAATGCCCACGGTACGGGAACCCATCACAATGACCTGTTTGAGACCAGGGCGGTGAAGCTGGCCTTCGGCGAACATGCAGGGAAGCTTCGCATCAATTCCACCAAGTCCATGATAGGCCATCTTCTGGGCGCGGCAGGGGCGGTGGAGTTTATTGTGAGTGTAAAGGCTGTGCAGGAGGATTTTATCCACAGGACGGTGGGATTGCGGGAGACCGAAGGCGAGATGGATCTGGACTACTGCATGGAGAGCCATGAGGAGGCGGTTCCGTTTGCCCTGAGCAATTCCCTGGGATTTGGAGGGCATAATGCCAGCATTCTGGTGGGCAAGCCGGATGCCTGAGGAATGCACGGCACAGGCCGCGGGTTCCGGGAGGCAGGCCGGCAATGGGAAGCGCTGCGGGCAGCGTATGGCCGGGTAAGATAAGGGCCGGAAAGCCGACGGCGCCTGTGGAGCGCTCCGGCAGCACATAGAAAAGAAGAAACAGGAGTGTTTGATATGGCGATATATAATACACGGGAAATCATGGATATCATACCTCACAGATATCCGTTTTTGCTGATAGATACAATAGAGGAGCTGGAAGCAGGGGTACGGGCCCTTGGAAAGAAATGTGTTACCGTGAACGAACCTTTTTTTCAGGGGCATTTTCCGGGACATCCCGTGATGCCGGGAGTACTGATCATGGAAGCCCTGGCGCAGGTGGGGGCGGTTGCCATTCTCTCACTGCCTGAATGGAAAGGGCATACTGCTTATTTTGCCGGAATCGACAGGGCAAAGTTCCGCAGGAAGGTGGTTCCGGGAGATGTATTGATGCTGGAGACCGAGATCATTAAGATGAAGGGAGCCATGGGTGTGGGCAGGGCCAGGGCATTCGTGGACGGAAAAGCGGTGGCGGAAGCGGAACTGACGTTTGCGGTAGGAAAGTAACAAACGCGTCGGCATGGGGGGAAGTATGTGCAGGAGGCATTTATATAATGAAGAAGTCGATAAAAAAGACCGGCAGGGAGAAAAGGGCTGCCTTTTTTACAAGGCTGGCGGAGCGGCAGAAGCCCGCTGAAAATACCCGGATACAAACAGATAACGGAAAGAAAAATACCGGAGCGCAGGAGGGGGATGACGGTTATCTCATCCGCTGTCCCAAATGCGGCAGGATGGTAGACCGGGGCCGGGTGGCTAAACGGAAGTATATTTGCTATGAATGTGAAAGTTACTTCAGGGTCAAGGTGCCTAACCGCATCCGCATGGTGGCGGACCCTCATACGTTTGAACCCTGGTTTACGGATATGCCCATGCGCAACCCGCTGGCCTATGAGGGTTATGAGGAGAAAATCACGGCGGCAAGGGAGAAAACCGGCCTGGACGAGGCTGTGGTGGTGGGGCAGTGCAAGGTGTTCGGGGAAGATATCGTGCTGGGAATCTGTGATTCCAGGTTTCTGATGGCAAGTATGGGCCAGGTGGTGGGGGAGAAAATCACCGCCGCGTTGGAACGGGCCGTCGAAAAGCGGCTGCCGGTTTTCCTGTTTTGCTGCTCCGGAGGCGCCAGAATGCAGGAGGGGATTATTTCCCTGATGCAGATGGCCAAGACTTCCGCCGCAATCCGGAAGCTGGGAGAGGCAGGGCTGCTGTATACCACCATACTCACCGATCCCACCACGGGAGGCGTAACGGCCAGCTTTGCCATGCTGGGCGACGTGATTATGGCGGAACCGGGGGCGCTGATCGGATTTGCGGGACCCAGGGTCATTCGCCAGACCATCGGCCAGGAGCTGCCGGAAGGCTTCCAGACCGCCGAATTCCTGGTGGAACACGGCATTATAGACGGCATTGTGGAGAGAAAAAATCTCAAGAAAACCATTTATTTCCTGGTCAGGGCACATCAGTGCCGGGAAGGGGAATACGCGGATTTTGCACCGGGCAGCGACTTTCATTTTATCCTGAACGAGATCTTGAAAGAGAAAGAGTGGACGATCCGGCCCAAGAGCGTCTGGGAGAAGGTCAAGGCGGCCCGAAGGCTGGAGCGCGCCGGCGCGCCTGACTACATGGATGTAATATTTGACTATTTTGTGGAAGCCCACGGGGACAGATGCTTCAGGGACGATCCGGCGATTATCGGCGGGATTGGCTTCCTGGACGGCCAGCCGGTGACTGTGATTGCGGACCACAAGGGGAAGGACATGGCGGAGTGCCAGCGCCGGAATTACGGAATGCCCATGCCGGAAGGCTACCGTAAGGCGATGCGCCTTATGAAGCAGGCCGAGAAGTTCAACCGTCCCATTGTCAGCTTTATCAATACTTCCGGCGCCTTCTGCGGCATCGAGGCCGAAGAGCGGGGACAGGGGGAAGCAATCGCGAGAAACCTGTGTGAGATGTCTGCCCTGAAGGTGCCGGTGCTGTGCATCTTCATCGGGGAGGGCGGCAGCGGGGGCGCATTGGCTACCGCCGTGGGAAACGAGGTATGGATGCTGGAAAATGCCACCTATTCCATCCTGTCCCCGGAAGGTTTTGCTTCGATTTTATGGAAGGACGCCTCCAGGGCAAAGGAGGCCAGCGAGGTTATGCGCATCACGGCCCAGGATCTGAAGCAGCTTCATGTCATAGAAAAAATCATTCCCGAATTCGGCGGCGCCGACCAGGATACGGCCGAGGCAATCGGCGGCTGCCTGAAGGAGCAGATTAAGATATTTCTGGAACGCTACCGCGGCATGACTGGGGCGGAAATCGCTGCACAGCGCTACGATCGCTTCCGGAGATTCTGACGCGCCGATGCGCAACTGGAAAACGGCATCTGCCCTTCCGGTATCCGGGTGAGGGTACCGGGAGGGGTGGTGCGGAACTGGAAAAACAGCATTTGCCTTTCCGGCATCCGGGTGAGGGTACCGGAAGGGGCAATGCGGAACTGGAATAGGAAAACCAAAATGTCGATACGAATATTAGGAACGGGGAGCGCCCTCCCTGAAAGGGCGGTTACAAACGAAGAAATCATGGAACTGGTGGACACTTCCGACGAGTGGATCAGGGAGCGCACCGGAATTGCCGGCAGGCATATATCAACAGGGGAAACCGTTGCCTCCCTTGCCTCCCGCGCGTGTGTTCTTGCGTTGGAAAATGCGCGGAAAAGCGCGGGTGAAGTGGAACTGATCCTGGTGGCAACCTGTTCGCCTGAAAATGTGGCGCCCTGTGCGGCATGCCAGGTACAGAAAGAAATCGGAGCCGGGAATGCCGCGGCATTTGACCTGAATGCGGCCTGCGCCGGCTTTTTGTTCGCCCTGCATACGGCGTGGGCATATGTGGAAAGCGGGATTTACAGGAATGCGCTGATTGCCGGCAGTGAAGTGCTGTCCAAGATAGTGGACTGGGAGGACAGGGGGACCTGTATCCTGTTCGGCGACGGTGCAGGTGCGGTGTATGTGGAAAAATGCGGGGACGGAGGGATCCTTGGATTCGTGCAGCATTCGGACGGGAACAAGGGAGATGTGCTGTCCTGTGTGGGCAGGCCTCTGGAGAATCCGTTCTTTCGGCGGATTTCAGAGAAAAATTATTTAAAAATGGACGGCAGGGAGATTTTTTCATTTGCGGTGCGCCAGATTCCAAAGACCATTGAAGAGGCGCTGGAAAGAGCGGGGATTGCTGTGGGGGATGTGGAGCTGTTTGTGCTGCATCAGGCAAACCGCCGTATTATAGAGGGAATATCCAAACGCCTGGGGGCGGATGAGGCGCATTTTCCGACGAATCTGGAGCGGGTGGGAAATACTTCTTCCGCGTCTATACCGCTGCTGCTGGATGAACTGAACAGAAAAGGCGAACTGAAGCCGGGAATGCGCCTGGTACTCTCCGGTTTCGGCGCAGGTCTTACCTGCGGAGCCTGTGTCCTGGAGTGGTAAAGTTTCTATTGACTTTTTTGTAAAAGTTGGTAAATTTATATTTATATGGAATTTGGGTATACTGGTACGGAATTCAGGATGTACTCCGGAGAGGATAAGCATAGACGACATGGTGCAGAATACAAAACGCTTCATAAACGAACTGCTGGTGAGTCTGTTCAACCATGTGATGGATATGGAGGCTAAGGCAGTCATTACGGAGGAATACAGCGACATTACCAATAATGACATGCACATTATAGAAGCAATCGGTGTGGAAGAACCCAGAAACATGTCACAGATAGCCCACAGACTGGGTGTCACTGTGGGTACGCTGACTACGAACATGAACGGCTTGGACAGAAAGGGTTATATTAAGCGGGAACGAAGCGAGAAAGACAAACGTGTAGTATACATTCTTCTCACGGAAAAAGGAAAAAAGGCTTTTTACCATCACCGTGATTTTCACAAAAAGATGATTAAAGCCATTGTGAGAGATTTGAATGAGGAAGAAATGGAGATACTGTATCGGTGCCTTGTAAATCTGGACGGATTTCTGGATCCTGAAAAGGGTGTAAAGAAGCAGTAGTTAGGGCCGGGAGATAGATCATGAAGAGTACTTTAAGCATGGGAGAAAGGGTAAACGCGACGATAAGCGGGATTAAGACTGTTATTTACGGCAGGACGGCGATGATTTTGCTGGGGTTTCTGGTGCAGCTGGCGCTGATGTGTGTGGGATATATCCTCCTGCGGAATTACAGTTACCTGTTTTATGCCCTTTTCCTGTCGGTCAGTGCCGTGGCGGTGGTGTATATTTTCAATGATCCAGGCAATCCGGACCTGAAGCTGTCGTGGATGCTGCCAATTGCGGTCTTTCCGGTGTTCGGCGCTATTTTTTATGTCACCATCGTAAGCCAGCCAGGCACGAAGGTGCTGTATGCAAGGCTTATGGAGCAGTCGGAAAATACGAAGAAGTATGTGCGTCCAAGGGCGGCAGTCAGGGAGCGGCTCCGCAGGTCCAACCCGCATATGGGACAGCTGGCGCATTATCTGGAAAAATGTGACAACAGCCCCGTATACGACGGCACGCAGGTAAAATATTATCCGCTGGGCGACAGTCAGTTTGTGGATATGAAGGAAGAACTGAAGAAAGCGGAAAAGTATATTTTCATTGAATTTTTTATTGTGTCCAGCGGCGATATGCTGGGGGAGATTCTGGATATACTGAAGGAAAAGGCGAAGCAGGGCGTGGAGGTGCGGTTTATGTACGACGGTACCAATGTGCTGTGGAATCTGCCCAGCTTCTTTCCGGATATGCTGGAGGAGGAAGGCATCCGATGCAAAATGTTTGCGCCCATAAAGCCCGTTTTCTCACCGCACTATAACAATCGCGATCACCGCAAAATTCTGGTGATTGACGGAAAGACGGCATTTACCGGCGGCATCAACCTTGCGGACGAGTATATCAACCGGAAGGACCGCTTCGGGCACTGGAAGGATGCGGGCGCCATGGTGAAAGGCGATGCCGTGGAGCGTTTTACTTACATGTTTCTGGAACTGTGGAACGAGTCGCAGCGCCTGCCGGAGGCCTATGAAAAATACATGCTGCCGCCGGATGCGTCTCTGCCCGGCGACGGTTTTGCCATCCCCTACAGTGTCTGCCCGCTGGGACCGGAGCGTGTGGGAGAGATGGTTTATCTGGACATTATCAATACGGCGCACACTTATGTACACATTATGACGCCATACCTGATTCCGGACGACAGGATGATTATGGCGCTGACGTACGCGGCAAAAAGGGGCGTGGAGGTCATTATCATCATGCCTCATATTCCGGACAAAAAGTATGCCTTTATGCTGGCGAAGACCTATTACAACCAGCTGCTGGAGGCAGGCGTCCGGATCTTTGAATACGAGCCGGGATTTGTTCATGCGAAGGTATTCGTGTCCGATGATGTGAAGGCGGTGGTGGGGACGGTGAATCTGGATTACCGCAGCCTGTACCATCATTTTGAATGCGGCCTGGTTCTCTACCGGAATTCACAGGTCGCCGTAATGGAACAGGATATACAGGATACCCTGAAAAAGTGTATCCGGGTGGAAGCGGAGGACTATAAGAAGCTGAAGCTGACGGACAGGGCGCTGGGAAGGATTATGCGGCTTGTGGCCCCGTTGATGTGAGGCGGCGGAGGCGTTGACAGTAAATACATGTTTCATCTATGAAAGGATTGCCTGTTTTGCCGGGGCAATCCTTTCCGGCATATGGGGGAAGCCTCCGCGGGGACGTGGGACTGTAAGATTTTTGGGACAGACGGAAACTATTGCCGGCGGTTGTCGTCTATAGAGGCAGAAAGGCGGCGGGCATCTGTATTTGTACAGCGTTTGTACAGGCGGTTTTCGGGATGTGAACAGGGGCGGAAAAAGGGAACGGAGAACGAAGAGCGGGAGGGCGGACATTGAGAGATACGGAGATACTGGATTTATACTGGGCCAGGGAGGAGCGGGCGATTTCCGAGACACAGCTGTCATACGGGAGTTACTGCTACAGCATTGCCTGGCATATCCTATATGACAGGGAGGACTCGGATGAATGCGTAAATGATACATGGCTGCGGGCATGGAATGCCATACCGCCCAGGCGGCCTAATCGGTTTGCAGTGTTTTTGGGAACGATTACGCGTAATTTGTCTCTGGACAGGTGGAAGGAAAAGCATACCATGAAAAGGGGAAAGGGTGAAATGATGCTGGCACTGGACGAACTGGCCGAATGTGTGCCCGATTTGCGCAGTACGGAGGAGGAAGTGGAAGCTGCGGAACTGGAACGGATGCTGAACGATTTCCTGCATACGCTGCCGGAGCGGGAATGCAATGTATTCCTGCGCAGATACTGGTATGTGGAGGAATACGGCGAGATTGCAAGGCGTTATGGCATGAAGCTGAATACGGTGAAGACTTCGCTGTTCCGCACCAGGGCAAAGCTTCGGGAGTATCTGGAAAGGGAAGGCATAATATTATGAAGAATAACGGATATGAGGAATCTGAAAAAGGGATGCCTTTTCGCGGGGAGGACAGGCAGGGAAAGGCGCTGAGGCTTATGGAGGCTTTGTCCGGTGTGGACGAAGAACTGCTGGAACGTGCCGAGGGCGGCGAGGCGCGGAATAAATCCCGGTGGCGGTATGCGGGACCATGGGCGGCTGTCCTGTGCCTGGCTGTTGTGGGGGCGCTTGGATGGGGCGGTTATAAATTGACTCTAAAAGTCAATGAAAACGCATCAGGAGAAGGCATGGATAATATGGCAATAGAGATTGCGTCCGCCGAATCGGAGGGCGGTGCCGCGCCCCAGGAGGCGGGGACGGCGGAGCGCGCAGCAGGAGACACGGCGGCGCAGAAAAGCGATGACCTGATGAGTCAGGAAAATGAGAACGGTTTTGACATAGACAGTGCAAGTGACGGGGCCGCTGGGGATACCATGGGAGACACCGGATCGGTGCAGCATCCCGGCGTGGAGAGGGCGCCCGGTATGGGAATGGGACAGGAAAATCATGAAGAGGAGGCGTCACATGAAAAGGCAACGCTTGACACAGAGAGCTGTTCGGTATTGAATCAGAAAGAACTCACCGAGGAAGAAGCCAGAAATCAGGAGGGGCTGGGGGCTTACATTCCCAGGGAGGTGCCCCGGGGATATACCTTTGAGAGCGCTTACTGCAACCAGGATCTTCAGGAGGGAAATCTGACGGTAGTCTGGAGCAGGGGGACGGATATTATTGTGTGGAGTGTTGCGCAGGCGCAGGAGGCACCGGAAACCGTGGACATAGGCGCGCCCGAGACGTATGACGAGTACTTTTATGAGATTCCCCATGGGGAAAACGTGCCCCAGGAATACCGGCAGAGCATGGATAACCCTACATTTGCCAGGGAGGATTTTACAATGGAGACGGTGAGCAGCCGTATGCTTTCATATGATGACAGCGGGGATACGGACACACCCAGGGGGAACTTTTCCGTGCTGTACCGGGATAATATCGTAGTGAACTTTAACGGAAGGGGAACCGCGGAGGAAATCTGGGAGATGTTTGTGTCCATAGAAGAGGCGGAGTGAATTTTCCCGCTTTTCGGGGCGCTGTTTCTTAAATCTTAATGCAGCCCTTGCACAGTTTCCGGCGGGAGGCTATAATAGACAGAAGCAAAGCATAGGAGACAGTGCATGAAAGAGCGGACGGTATTTTTAGATAAATTGAGAGTTGCGGCAACCTGCGCGGTGGTTCTGCTGCATACGGTTACAGGCGTTATGGATCACACGGATATGGGGGCCTATCCGTTGGAAAAAAAAGTTTTTCTGGTGATATTGGACCTGGTTTGCTGGTGCGTGCCTGTGTTCCTGCTGATTTCGGGCTACCTGTTCCTGAATCCGGACAGGGAGTTAGGCATGAGAAAAATGCTGTTGAAATACTGCAGGAGGATAGTGTTGGCACTGTTTGTATTCGGAGTACCCTACGCCTGTCTGGAGCAGATTGCCGCAGAGCGGTGCTTCCGGTGGGAGATGACGGGAAAGGCGTTTCTGATGGTGGCGCGGGGAGAGAGCTGGTCGCATTTATGGTATCTGTACCTGATTTTGATCCTGTATCTGCTGACGCCGGCGATCAGGAAGCTGCTGGCAATTCTCCCGAGGCCGGTGCTATATATACTGCTGGCGGGATTGTTTGCAGGCAGCAGTGTTCTGCCCTGGCTGGCAAAGCTTCTGGAGACTGAGACAATCCGGGGACTGCCGGACTGGGGGATTTATTTTTTCTATTATATAAGCGGCTCTCTCTTCCGGCAGAAAAGCGGCAGTCTTGCGGATACCGAATCCCCGGGTGCGGCCAAAGCGATTGCAGGATATGCCTGGACGGCGGCTGCGGTGCGGGCGGCCGCCATGGCGTGCAGCAGGCTGAACGGAAATTATACCGTGCAGATGGCATACAACTATCCGTTTACGACGGTGCTTTCCCTGCTGATTTTTGGCGGGGGAAGCACCCTGTGCAGAATGGTTCCCTGGGAGGGCAAAGCAATGGACGGCTTCTGGAAACAGGCTGCCGGTTTATGCTTTGCCGTGTACCTTGTACATCCGGTGTTTTTAAATACAGCTTATAAATTCCTGCATGTGACACCTCTGTCATTTCCTATAGGAATCTCCCTTCCGGTATTCTGGGGAGCTGCGCTCCTGCTGTCGGCGGCTGCAGCTCGGATACTTTGCGGGATTCCGACGCTGAAGAGATATGTGCTGTGAGACATGGACCGCTGCGGGTGAGCCGACAGCGGTTTTCTTTCCCTCGGAAGTGCGGGGGAGAACCGGGAGCATTATTTCTGCCAGCGCCCGGAAGCGCCGCAGGGAAGGACCAGGCCGCTTTCTTCCACGGGCAGTCCGATTTCTTCGGCTTCCACGCGGCCGCCGGCCCGCGTTATAATCGCGCGGTTTATCAGATAGGAGAGGACTGCCGGCTGTAATCCCGTTGTGTAAGAGTTGATCAGGAAGAACAGGGCGTCTTCGGACAGCAGCTGAGAGACCAGCTCCATAAATGCCCAGATATTTTCTTCCATTTTCCAGACTTCCCCTTTAGGCCCTCTGCCGTAGGAAGGGGGATCCATGATAATGCCGTCATACTTATTTCCGCGCCGTATTTCCCGCTCTGCGAATTTCACACAGTCGTCTACCAGCCAGCGGATGGGAGCGTCGGCCAGGCCGGAAGCGGCGGCATTTTCCTTTGCCCAGCCCACCATGCCCTTGGAGGCGTCCACATGAACCACGCTGGCGCCGGCCGCCAGCGTGGCGCCTCCCGTGTAGGCGAACAGATTCAATACCTTTACGGGCTTGTCCGCCGGCCGGTTTGCCCTGCGGATGATGTCCGAAAACCACTCCCAGTTTACGGCCTGCTCCGGAAAAAGCCCCGTATGTTTAAAGCTGAAAGGCTTCAGGCGGAAAGTCAGGGGACGCCCGCTTTCGCCTTCGTTTCGTGCGGCGCCTTTTAAATGGTAGGAAATGCTCCATTCGTCCGGCAGCCGAAAAAATTCCCATTCGCCGCCGCCCTTTGCGCTTCTGTGGTAATGTCCGTTTTTCTTCTTCCAGCCGTCGTGGCTGTGTGGGGTGTTCCAGATCACCTGCGGGTCGGGGCGG
>OFHN01000871.1_pt1 | contig 24609 bp, 27 predicted proteins | sample 1521321 | NCBI WGS metagenome assembly OFHN01 (sample SAMEA3504130, study PRJEB24116) | mouse gut metagenome | biome: mouse gut; feature: mouse-associated habitat; material: faeces | place: Denmark | collected 2011
CTTAGCGGGCCGCATGGCCATCCATGCTGTGAAAGTCGAAGACTTTCATAGTAAATAATAGCCAGCACCACACCAAATCTAAAGGAGGCACACGTCTATGAAATCAAAGCTGATCAAAGTAATCACATCCTCACGCCTTACCTATCCCAAAAACCCTTTTGATGACACCAAGTACATCCGGACACCAAAAATCCAGATAGAGGGAAACTGGCTGGAATCCCTCGGCTTCCACATCGGGGACCGCCTGCAGGTTGACTATGAAGAAGGTGCCATACATATCCACCTCGCACCGCCGGAGCCGGAATGTCCCGCCGAACCCGCATGATAAAAACAGCATATACCACAAAAGCCCCTGAAACCTCCCAGGGCTTTTGTGCTGTCAATACTTATATTCCTGATACCTGTCCTCGGTCATAGTCTTGCTGTCATGGCAGTTCTTACAAAGTGCCTGCCAGTTCGACTCATCCCAGAACAGCTTCTCATCCCCTCTGTGCGGCACGATATGGTCAACCACCACCGCCTTCACAAACTTCCCTTTCTCCTTACACTTCTCACACAGCGGATACCGTTTCAAAAAATATTTCCTCGCTTTCCGCCACCTGCTGTCATACCCACGCCCGGATGCATCCACACGGTCCGCCCTATGCAGTGCCTCATGTCCCTCACAGAAATCACCGTCCGTCAGTTCCGGACATCCCGGATGCTTACACGGCTTCTTCGGCCTTCTCGGCATGGTCACCACCGCCTCACTCCCCCGTAATATTTATCCGCTATGGCGTCCTGCTGATGCCCCGGCAGGTTCCTAAGCCTCTCCCTTGCTTTCTCCAGGGACCGCTCCTGTTCCTCCTTCGTCTTATGAAAACCGCAGGGCTTCCCCTGGCACTGCCTTCCGATCACGCCGCAGTGCCCATTCCCGCATAACGCAAAACAGTCCATCAAACTCTCCCTTCCATCCTCTCATTTTCAAAAAGGGCAGCGGTGAAAGGATGAAGCCCGCCGCCCCGCAAAGACAAAAGAAAAAGCCCCATGGACATATCCACAGAGCTCCTTACAGTTCTTCGCATTCTAAGAATACCACAGCTTCCAATAAACTTTCAATAAACCATTACTGTACCTTTACTAAACCGTTACCCAACCATTACTAAACTAAGCCCCGCCGGTCAGTCCAGAAGATACCGCCCTGCCGTCTTCTCCCGTATCCGGTACAGCTCCTTCATCTCCGCCAGCGCTTTCTTCCGGTACTTCGCTATCATCGTTTCGCTCACATTATACTTTTCCGCCATCTCCCTCCACGTCATATCCTCCATCACCATATCCCGCACCACCTCCGGCAGCCTCCCGCTCAACTGCCCCACGGCATACTCAAAAAACTCCAGCTCTTCCTTCACCGCCTGATACCGCCCCAGCAGGTACTCAAACCAGTCATCGTCCAGACGCTCCTTCACCTGCCGGTACTTCACCGCCGCATTCCCGGTCTTATCGGAAATCCCGCCGCCCTGCACCCGCTCTCCCTGGGGCTGCCCCAGGCACATGCTCTCTATCACATCCTCATACGGAACACCCTCAAACCGGGACAGCTCAAACTCCAGAAGCCCCATATCCTTCTTCCAGTTCCGGTATTCCTTAAACAGCTTCTCTGTCTCCATCCTTTCCGCCTCCAATCCTCGCCCTCACCGCTTCCACAAGCGCCGCCTGCCCGCAGTCCTTCCTCTCCAGGGCCGCCATCACCCGTTCGTCCAGCGTCCCCTTCGCAATCAGATGGTGGACCACCACCGTATCCTCCTGCCCCTGCCGCCACAGCCTTGCGTTCATCTGCTGGTACAGTTCCAAAGACCAGGTAAGCCCGAACCATACCAGCGTGGAGCCTCCCGCCTGCAGGTTCAGCCCGTGCCCTGCGGACGCCGGGTGGATCACAGCCACCGGAACCTCCCCGGCATTCCACTTCCGCATATCCTCCGCCGTATCCAGCTCCACGGCTTTCACCCGCTCCACAATCCTCTGTAAATCATGCTTATACCAGTAAGCCACCAGCACCGGCTTCCCGTTCGCCGCCTCAATCAAATCCTCCAGGGCTTCCAGCTTCCGGTCATGGATGCGCCTCACCCTCCCGTTCTCGTCATAGACCGCCCCGTTCGCCATCTGCAGCAGCTTGTTGGAGAGCCCGGCGGCATTCACCGCGTCAATATCTCCCTCCGCAAAAGGCAGCAGCATATCTTTCTCCAGCTTCCCATACAGCTCCATCTCCCTCCCGCTCATGGCAACCTCCACCCGGTTATACACACACTCCGGCATATCCAGATAGTCACAAGCCCTCATGCTGATACAGATATCAGAAATCAATCCATAAATCGCTTCCTCTGCCCCGTCCCTGGGCTTATAGGAAAACACCATCTGCCTGCTCCGCTTATCCGGCAGGAAGAACCGCTCCCGGTATCCGCCGATGAACCGCCCAAGCCTCTGCCCCATGTCCAGCAGCCCAATCTCCGCCCACAGATCAATCAGCCCGTTCGGTGCAGGCGTCCCGGTCAGCCCCACAATCCGCCGCACTTTCGGCCGGACCTTCTTCAAAGCCTTAAACCGCTTCGCCCTGTGGGACTTGAAAGAAGACAGCTCATCAATCACCACCATATCAAAATCCCATTTATAATTTTCCACCAGCCACTCCACATTTTCCCGGTTGATGACATACACCTGCGCCTCCCGCCCCAAAGCCGCCAGCCGCTCCTTCTCCGGACCCAGCACCTTTGACAGCCCGATTCCGGACAGATGCTCCCACTTCTCCAGCTCGCCGCCCCAGGTATCCCTCGCCACCCGCAGGGGCGCAACCACAAGCACCTTCCGGATATCAAAATAGTCAAACAGAAGCTCCCACACCGCCGTCAGCGTGATCACCGTCTTCCCAAGCCCGCAGTCCAAAAACAGCGCGCCCACCCTCTCCCTGATGATGAACTCCTTCGCATACTCCTGATACTCATGGGGAACATATCTCATCCAGCACACCTCCAATCTGCTCCAGGCTGTCTACCACATAAACCGGAAAGCCCAGCCCCTCCAACTGCCGCTTCCGCTTCTCCTGCAGGGGCCTTGGCTTCTTTCCAGGAGCCTTCAATTCCACAAACGCAATCTTCCTTCCCGGCAGCAAAATAATCCGGTCCGGCACCCCATCCAAGCCGGGGGAAACGAACTTCACCGCCATGCCTCCCATCTTTTTCACCGATACAGCCAGCCGCCGTTCAATCTCACTCTCCCTCATCCAGACACCTCCGTCCCGTCACGGAACAAAGCCGGGAACATGGATACAAAAAATCCCTTATACCTTATACGTGTATATAACACGTACCTATATGCTTCTTTTTCTTATTACCCATACCCCACTAAGAGATTCTTGTTCCCTTGTTCCAGACCGCCCCGCAACCCTTGATTTTACGGAATCCCCTGTACGGGAACTACCGTCAGAACAAACTCCCTCTTGTTCCGCTCGTTCCGTTCCGGCTTGTTCCCATACAGGCAGACTTGTTCCGTCTATTTCCTGTCTTGTTCCCGCACATATGCCCGCTGTTTCCCATAGATTGAAAAGCCGGACATCCCGTTCTTCGTCTCCGTATATTTCCCCCAGCCTTCAATCTTCCGCATGATGCCGCTGATCTCATAGGAATCTATCTTTTTCAGCGCAGAGGACTCCCTCCCGAAACATTCGCACCAGATCTCCATGTTGCACACCACCATCCGGCGCACCGAACCCGTCTGCCGTTCCTCCCCAAACTCGCTGCCGTTCAAAAAATTCCTCCGGTCATATAAACTCATGGAATCCCAGTTCTCCGGCAGGAGCGTGTCAAGGTACGTCCGCACCAGCCCCTCCCTGTCATCCGTCTCCATAGCCTCCGCCTGCTCGGACGTTGCCATGGCCGCAACGTCCCCTTCCAGATACAGCCGCTCCCCGCTCTCATAGACGGCCTTCGCCTCCGCCCATATCTGCAGCACGTCCTCCCCGGAAATCTGCCACGGCTTCCTCACACTCTCACCGTTTACCCGCACCGGCCAGAAACGCCGGTTCCCGGTAATGTCACGCAGGAAGCCGCTCTCCGTATTCGTGCTCCCCACAATCACGCACTGCCTTGGGTGGCTCTCCACGTTCAGACCATAGCTGGCCCGGTACTTGTCATCCACCCTGGAAAGAAAAGACTTCACCGTCTCCACGTCCGTCTTCTTCATCCCGGCAAGCTCCCCCAGCTCCAGAATCCAGTACCCCTGCAGCTTCTCCGGCCCGGACTTATCCCGCATGTCCGTAAGCGTCAGGCTGTCCGAAAACCACGCCCCCGCAAGCCTCGCAAACAGCGTGGACTTCCCAATCCCCTGCGGCCCGTTCAGGATAAGCACGCTGTCAAACTTCGTCCCCGGCTGGTAAATCCTAGCCACGGCCGCCGCCAGCGTCTTCTGGATGACCGCCCTCGTATATGCGGAATCCTCCGCCCCCAGATAGTCCGTCAGCAGCGTGTCAACCCGCTTCACCCCGTCCCACTCCGGCAGGGCATCCAGATACTCCTTCACCGGATGGTATGCCCGCTCCGAAGCCACAGCCAGAAGGGCATCCTTCGTCTTCGTGGGCGCATATACCCCGTACCCTTTATTCAGATAAACCTTAAGCGACGCAAAATCCGAATCATTCCACCCCGGCTTGATCTGCTTCCAGGGCAGGCTCTCCCCGGCATCAATCCCGTCCCGGTGCAGATTAAAAGCGATGGACTGCAGACCCTCATCATGCCGGATTGCCAGCACCAGATTGTCCAGCGTGTCCTTCACCTTCCCCTGCCGGTCCAGTTCCAGCCCCTTGCGCCAGTCATCTCCCGAAGAAAACTCTTTACGGGCAGACTGCGCCCTCTCCTCCGCCAGCGTCAGCTTCACCTTTTCGTCACTGACCGCAAACTCACTCATCGCCTTAAAAGACGGCAGCTTAGAAGCCTCCGTATCCTCCGAAGCCCTCACGTCCAGCTCCCCAAACTTATGGATACGCACCATGTCAAAAGCGTTCATCAGCTTCCCGCAGGCCGGGTCCGTGGCATGGTGGGAATAGGCAAACTTCCCCTCATAGACCACCACCCCCGCCTGGGAATCCGCCGGAATATAATCATACCGCCCCTGCATGGCGCTCGGCCTGTACACGTCCGCCAGGAACACCTCCGCCGCTTCCTCAATGCTGTACGTCCGGCAGAACGCCCCCACCACGCCTTCCTTTCCTAGCGGGTCCGCCTGCTTCTTCATCTCCCTCAAGACCACCGCCTGCTGCCGCCCGCTCACCGGCCACTCCGAAGAATCCCGCCAGTCCTTATACCTGGAGAGCACAGTGTCCGGGTTCAATATCTCCCCCTCGATATCCCGGAACACAAACTCCCCGTCCGAAGACGTGGACGGCCAGTACATCAGGCGGGACGGCTCATAAGTGGTATCGTCAAACATCTCCATGCCGATGTCCTCCGCCACCTTCCGCGCCAACGCCGCGTACTCGTCCGGCGACACATTCCTGGACAGCGGGATCACCAGCCGGAACCTGGGACCCTCCGGCGTATGCTTATGCGTGGAATAGATCAGGCACCGGAAATCAAAGAACATCTCCATCCGCTCCGGGATATCCGCCCCGGCATGGTCCATGTCCAGCGTCAGGGCGGACCGGAACACCACGCAGTCCTTCTTCCGCCTGCCGCCCTTTAACTTCCCCATCACAAAGCCGCCCACGTCCTTGATGGAATCCTGCCTCGCCTTGGACAGCTTCCGGTACTGCTCCACCGTCTCCGCCGTCCGTATCGTCCGGGAAATACGCCGGACAAAATCCTCCAGCTCCATCTCCCCGCCGTTCCACCGCTTCTCCATCCTTGAATTGCCCGCAGAAACATAAACCTTCATATACACATACCCCCTGTCCCTCTTCCTGCATCACTGTACCCCATGAAAACGTCCTCCTACTGTTTCTGATAAAACGGGCACTCATACCCGTCCGCCCGCAGCGGCAGTCCCTCCGCCCAGGAAGGCCGCACCGCCATCACCTCACACATCTCTTCCACGGAACCCATGCCCTCCGGCACCTCCGCAATGATCTCATCATGGCAGTGCATCACAATGGGATAGCCCTTCCTCTCCACCCGCAGCATGGCTTCCGCCAGCAGGTCCCTGGCCGTCCCCTGCACGATATTCTCCACCAGCTTCGGCCCGTAGGTCTCAATCCGGCCCCACTTCTTATTTTCAGAAATCCCTTCATAAGTCAGGCCCTCCCGCCCGAACTTATTCACCGCCAGCCTGGGCTTCACATATGCCAGCTTCCTGCCGGACGGCAGCATGACAAACAGAATCCCGCTCCGATACTCAAACGTGATCCTCCCTGCCCGTGTCCCCGTCCTCTTCGTCACAGCCTCCACAGCCGCCTTATCCACATCCCACCAGAACTGCGTGATATGCGGGTTCGCCCTGCGCCATGCGGCCACCAGAGACGGCAGCTCATCCTCCGAAAGCCCCATCTCCAGCGCGCCCATGGAAACCAGCGCCCCCGCAGCCCCGCCATATCCCAGGCCAAGCTCCGCGATCTTCCCTTTCTGCCGCAGAGGGGAACCCTTCGTCACTTCCTCAATCGGCACATGGAACATAGCAGACGCAGAAGCCTCATAAATCTTCCCATGGGAAGAAAACACCTCCAGCCTCCACCGCTCCCCGGCAAGCCACGCCAGCACCCTTGCCTCAATGGCAGAAAAATCCGCCACCACAAACCTGCACCCCGGCTCCGCCACAAACGCCGTCCGAATCAGCTCCGAAAGCACGTTTGGCGTGGAATCATAAAGCATCTCCACGTCCTCAAACCTGCCCTCCCTCACAAGCCTTCTCGCCAGCTCCAAATCCTCAATATGGTTCTGCGGGAGATTCTGCACCTGCACCAGCCTCCCCGCCCATCTCCCGGTCCGGTTCGCCCCATAAAACTGCAATAAACCATGCACCCGCCCGTCCGAACAGACAGACCGCTCCATAGCCTCATACTTCTTCACGGAAGTCTTCGCCATCAAAAGCCGGAGCCGCAGAAGTTCCTTCACCTCCCCGTCTGATTCCTCAATCAGCTCCGCCACCGCTTTCCTGGACAGGCTCTCCGCCTCCACCCCGTTCTCCCCCAGCCAGCCCTTCAACTGCGCCACGGAATTGGGATTTTCAAGCCCGGTAAGCTCATACGCCCGCCTCGTCACAACCTCCTTATGCAGACGCTCACAGACAACCGCCTGCCGCACCAGCCCCATATCCACCGGCACGCCCCGGTCATTGATCCTCTGATCCAGCCGGTACAGCTCCATCTCGCCCTCCGGTATCGGGAACTTACACAGCTTCCTCCGTATGGCCTTCTCCACATCCACGTCCCGAACACAATAACTCTTAAACATCTCCCACTTCTCCGGCGCATGGCAGGGCAGGTTCCGCCTCCTGCCGCCGTTGGCCTTCGTCGGCTTACAAGGCACGCAGAAATACCGGATCAGCTCCTTCCCCTCTTTCATCTTCCGCTCGTCCAGCCCCAGCACCGCGCCCACGTCCTCCAAAGACCGGGGAAGCGCCAGCACCGCCGCCTGGACCGCGCTGCAGTGCCAGGACTCCGGCGGAAGATACCTCCCGAAATACTTAGAAAGGCACGTCCGCTCAAAATTCGCATTGAACGCCGTCTTCACCACAGAACCGTCAAAAACCGCCTCCGCAACTTCCCCCGGCAGTTCCTCCCCCTGCGCCAGATCTATCACCCTGGTCTCCCCACCGTCAAAACAATAGGCAAACAGCAGGACTTCAAAAGCAGGGCTGTCCGCATAAGCGTAAACCCCGCACTTAATCAAATCCACATCACTGAACGTCTCAATATCAATCCCTAAAATCCGTCCCATAACGCCACGGCTCCCTTCCTCCTGTAAGTTTCTCCCCAGCGGGAAACGGGCGGCAGTCCCCCGCCGCCCCCACAAATCTATCCCAGGAAATCTTCCTCGTCATCCACTTCCACCGCGTCAAAATCATCCTCGGCGTTCGTCCTCCCGCCCAGAGATTCCCCGTCCCGCAGCTTCTGGATATTCCCCAGCCCCGCCGCGATCCCACGGTTCCCGTTGCTGTTGAACCCATAAAAATTCACACTGATCCGCCCATAACACCCGGAATACACCTCCGACTGGTCCAGGATCGGCTGCACATTCTTATCCACCACCTGCGGCGCCTGCTTACTGTTGGCATTAAAGAAACAACTGTCCGCATAAGCCTCATCCTCCGGCCGGTCAATATCCCCGTCCCGCAGCGGCAGCTTCAAATTCGCCGGGACCTTCCCGCCCCACTTGGAAACCGAATCCTTCTTCGCCTGCTCAATCGCCCTCTGAATCTTCCCGATAGTCTCTGTGTCCGACTTCGGAATGATAGCCGACACCGAATACTTCGGGTCCCCGTCATTCACCGCATTAGGCTCCCAGCAGTGCAGATAAGAAAACCTGCAAGGTACGATCACTTTTGTCAAATTCACATTCTCATTACTCATAAATTCATTCCTCCTTAAAATCCGCCTCCGCCGTCGCCGCCAACACTTCCTGCCTCTTATCCGACTCCGGCACCAGCGTAATCTTCCCCTGGGGCTTATACACCAGCTTCCCCAGGACCTCCGCAAACCTCTTCTTACCCATCAGCTTCTCCATCTCCGTAATCCCGATCAGCGACCTCTTATAAATATCCGCATACCCGGCAGCCACAGCCGCCTCCGCCGCCTCTTCCTCGTCCGTATACTTCCGGCAGCTCCGGCCCTCCACCAGCTTGAACCCGGTCCACTTCTTCCCCTTGGACACAGCCTCGTCCTGGGCATAGGCATACACATCCGCAGACCACCTGGCCAGCTCGTCCGCCACCTTCAAGACCTCCGCCACCTCATCATCCGTCAAAAGCGCCGGAGTCCTAAACTCCATCTGCGCCAGCCTCAAAAACTCCTCCGCCCTGGCTCTGCAGGTATTCTTCGCCTTACAGAACCGGCACCAGGAACCGCTCCGAAACTCCCCCTCGCCCGCAATGGCAAGGGCCGCCCTGGGCTTCAATTCTTTATCCACCCACTCCATCAGGTCAGATACGGAAATCTCCCAGGTACTCACCGATTCCAGCCGCGGCTGATAAATAGCCATACGCACCGTCTCAATATCATAGATCGCCCCGAACAGCTCCAGAGCGCCCAGCCCATACAGCATCATCTGCGGGTTCCACTCCGCATCCACCGCAACGCCCTTCCCGTACTTCAAATCAACCACCGTCAGCACCCGGTCCGCCACGATCAACAGATCCCCTGTGCCGAACCCCTCCGGCACATAAGCCGAATAATCCAGCCGCTGCTCAATCAGCACCACCGGGTCCTTACACTCCTGCCTGGCAAGCTCCACCTGCTCCATGGCAAAAGCCACATACCCGTCCGTGCATTCCTCCATCTCGTCACACTGGTAATCCGACACCGGACGCTTAGACCTTCGTTTCAGGCACTGTTTCAGCTTATGCTCCGCAAGGGCATGGGCGGCAGTCCCTTCCTCCGCATACACACTGTTTCCCGTTTCCTCGGAAAACCCCTCTTCCAGCCGCGCGGACGGCGTACAGTTCAGCCACCGCCTGGAAGAAGACGCCGACAACAACGCATGTCTCCCCATATCAAAGCACCTTCGCTTCCTTCAAAAGTGCCGGGTAATGCTCCGGGGCCACCCCGGACAGCTTCACCGCCCCGTACTTCTGCAGCAGCTCCTTAATCCCCTGCGACTTCCCCTCCTGGGTCTTCTGCGCCATCACCGCCCGCACATCCTCAATCGCCACAGCCTTCTTAGAATCCGCCGCTTTCTTATCCACCTTCTTATCCGCTTCCCCGGCCTTCTGCCCCTTCCCGGAACCGGAATCCCCGGTCTCCGCAGCACCGGTCTCCACGGCATCCCCGGCCTCTCCCGCTTTCCCGGCAGTATCCACAACAGTATCAGCCTCCGTCACAGCCGCATCCTTCTCCGCCGTACCCACAGCACCGTTCCACTCCATACCGGCAAGCCCCCTAAGCCCGTCCGCCACCATGGAAAACCCGTCCGCGATCCTCAACAATTCACTTCCCATCTTGTAATCCCTCCATATCTTCCAATCGTTCCATCAGTTCCTCGGAGTACATGGCACACACCAGCATCTCCTTCCCGATCTCCGGGCGGCTGAAATACTGCGCCTTCTCCCCGTACCTCTTTTGTACCTCCGCCTCCATCAGCCTGCGCCGCTCGCCCCGCTCAAAGCCGAACACCCAGATCCCGTCCGCCTTCTCCATCAGCCTGGACACCAGAATCCCCTCCACAGCGCTCCCAAGCTCATCCTTGAAAATCCCGTGGAAACAAAGGAACGGGCTCACCGGGATCTTCCCCTTATGGGCCGCATACCGGCAGTATTCCTCCGCCCTCTGCCGGTCCAGCTCCTCACTCCCCGTCAGATGCGTCAAAACCAGCACCATCTCCATGCCCGCTCCCTCCTTCCGTATCTTCCGGCTCCATGAACCTCACCTCAACCCCATGCTCTACTGCAAAAGCGATCTCCGAAGCCATCCCTTCCGTGGCCTCCCCGAACACCCACACCTCATCACAGCACAGGAGCAGCTCCAGCCCCATGGCAAGCCCCGCCTGCCGCTCCGCCTCAATCCCCTCATTCAGAAACTGCGGGAACAGAAGATGCGGCGCAACCGGCAGGAACCCTCTCTCACAAGCCGCCCGGCAGTACCCGGCCGCCTTCCTTGCATTCCCCTCCATGTCCCCACGGAAAGGGCTGCAGATAAACACCTTTTTCCTTTCAGCCATACCGTCACTTTCCTTTCTTCATTCTCCTTCTGCCCCAGGTCCCTTCCCTGGCGGACTCATACACACGGATCTCCCGGTCAATCTTCATCAGCTTCACCGCCAGGCTCTTAGCCACAATGCTGATCGCCTGCAAAACCCCAATCAACTCCTGCGAATTTTCCATAAATCCCGGCCTCCTTCCTCCATAATTTGAGAGGCAGTAAAACTTACCCCTCTACTTCTCGTAATGACACTTTTTTTAAATGTGACGAACGATTTTCAAAACTTTTTAAAAAACCATTCGACAAACCGGCGCCTCTTTTGTCGAACCGTCCATGCACAATCACACATCAAGCCCCTTCCCCCGGAAATACGCCCGCAGCTTCCCCAACACCGACACCTTCCGGGAAGACACCGTTGTCCTGAGCTCCCCCCGCTCCTTCGCAAACTCGCTCACCGGCACCTGCTCCCCGAACACCTTCAAGGCCAGCTCCCGCTCTTCCGGCATCAGGGAATCCAGTGCTTCCTCCAATACCCCCAGCAGCATCTCCTTCTCCAAAAGCTCATCCATGTCCGGCTGCCCCGTATCCGCAACCCCCATATCCTCCGCCGCAGCGTCCCTCCACGCCTCATAAGACTCCTCCGTATACCCCTTTTCCTCCATCGCCTCCCGGTTCCTCTGCTCCCTCTTCTTCTGCCTCCACCACGGGCGGAAATACCGCTGGTACTCTTCCTCCGTGACCTCCATCCATATCTCTTCCTTTCCTGACTGAATCTTGATTCTCCGTTTTGACATACGGCTTCCCTTCCTTTACCCCGCGGTAAAGCCAGGAAAAACCGGCTGCCACTCCTTCAAACACAAAAAAAGACCGCAAAAAGCCGGAATCCAGCCTCTTACAGTCTTCAAAACACATCTCTCCGCACGGGTAACACCCCGGCGGAAACATTATTCGATTCTTAACTATACTGTGACATTCAAAACAAAACTTCAAAAACACAACACTGCTTTTTTCATTGGCGATTATTCGTATGCTCACCAGCCCTTTTCCGGATGATGAAAGCAAAGGGTCAGGCATCGTCTCTCCTTCCTGGCAGCACCGCTCGTATTCATGACTTTTCATGTACTAATGCAATCTGCCCTGGACCTGTCTTCTACGACGCAATCCCACTTTCCATAATCTACCATGTATATAAAGTCTTCCCCAAAAAACAACTCATAATCATGAACATAAAACGGTCCAAAGAAAAACAGCCAGAATAACCTGACTGCTCCTCCCCAACATCCCTATATTCTTCTTATCTCCCCCTTTAACACAGCTCACGTTTTTGGTTTCTCACCATATGGCACTGAATCTTCCGCCACCATAGAAAGCTCTGTTCTTGGCTGAAAATCATAAACCGTAGCTCTCGGTTTTATATTGCCGCTCATCAATTCCGCCTGTTTTATCACAATATCAACAGCACCTTTGGCCTTCTCCGGCGGATACTTATATTTCCTCAAAAGATGCTTCACCTGCGTCCTCATATAAGCACGGGCCGACTCCTTCTTATCCCAGTCAACCGTCCTGCTCCTACGAATTAATTCCGTCAATTCCTGTGCCATTTCAATCAAAACCTTATCCTGCATCTTTCTAAGAACTTCCGGATCTGCCACCAACGCATCATAAAAAGCCAGTTCCTCCACAGACAATCCCTTTTCATCCCCGGCTTTATAGGCCTCTGTCATCTCTTTTGACAGATTCAATAATTCCTCAATCACCTCCGCACTGGTAATCAGTCTGTTATTGTACATCTTTAATAATTTCTGCATCTTCTCCGAAAAAAGCAGTGATTTCACAACCCCGGTCCTTGCAAATACACGGATATTATCCTCCAGCAGTTTCCGCAGCATCTCCGCGGCAATATTCTTGTGCTTCATCCTGCGGATTTTCTCCATATATTCCTCTGACAAAATCGAAATCTCCGGATTCTTTTTCCCCGCCTCTGCAAAGATATTATAAACGCCATCCTGCTCAATCGCCTGCTCCAGCAATTTCATAATCCTTGCGTTTATCTCATTTGTCGTAATCCCCATACGTCCCGCAGTCTTGCAGATTCCAGCCTTCACGCATTTAAAAAATTCTATTTCCTGCTTTATCCTGGCATCAAGCATACTCCGGCAAAGCGTTTCCGCCTGACTAAGGGCTGTAGCCTCCCGGATAAAACTTTTCTGCTCATCTTCCTCCATCCCAAGAGCAAAATTAACCCCGTTTGCTATTGTAACAAGACGTACTGAATCATCCTGTCCAAAGAAATCAGAATAATCAAATCCGTAGAACATATCACGCATAATTTCCAGCTTCTCTATCGCTATGGACAATGCCTGTCCCAAATCCGGGATTTTGTCCTGGTCACGCTTGGTATACTGGCTTAACGCACTTTTCAACTCTGCCGCCATACCTATGTAATCAACAATCAATCCTGCCTCTTTATCCCTATATACACGGTTGACACGGGCAATTGCCTGCATCAGATTATGCCCCTTCATCGGCTTATCAATATACATAGTCGCCATAGATGGAACATCAAAGCCCGTCAGCCACATATCCACCACAATTGCAATTTTAAACTCACTGGTATCATCCTTAAATTCCAGCATAAGACCATCCCGGTACGCTTTGTTCCCAATAATATCATGCCAGTCCTCATCATCCTGATTGCTGGATGTCAAAACCACCTTCACTTTCTGTTTCCATTCCGGCCGCTTTTCCAGAATAATCCGATAAAGATTGATGGCAATCCGCCGGCTCATACACACAATCATAGCCTTGCCCGTAAGCACATATTGTCTGTCTTCATAATGGGCAATCATATCATCCGCCAAAAGAGACAACCTTTCCTTAGAACCTATGATAGCTTCAATGGTAGACAAGTCTGACTTTGATTTTTCAATCGCCGTCTCTGACGCCTCACCTGCCATTTTTTCATATTCCGCATCGATCTTTTTCAGCAGCTCTTCATTCAGCTTTATCTTCGCAGTACGGTTTTCATAATAAATCGGAACCGTTGCCCCATCCTCTACCGCCTGCGTCATATCATAAATATCAATATATTCCCCAAAGACCTCCACCGTTGACCTGTCATCAAAATCAATGGGTGTCCCGGTAAATCCGATAAATGTGGCGTTCGGCAAAGAATCCCTCATATACTTTGCCATCCCATATTTCCACTCGCCTGTTTCCCTATCAAGTTTCCCATCCAGGCCATATTGAGAACGGTGCGCCTCATCTGCCATGAATATGATATTGCTCCGCTCACTCAAAACTTCACTGCTTTCCTCAAATTTCTGAATCGTGGTAAAAATAATTCCCCCAGCCTTTACCCGTAACAACTCTTTCAGATGCTCCCGGCTTCTTGCCTGCTTCGATGTCTGCCGCAACAACAGCTTGGAACTGGAGCAAAACGTGTCAAAAAGCTGGTTATCCAGATCATTCCTATCTGTCAACACTACAATAGTAGGATTATTAAATTCCGGATTGCTGACAATACAGCCTGTATAGAACACCATGGACAAACTCTTCCCACTGCCCTGCGTATGCCACACTACCCCGACCTTCCTACTGTGTTCCTCCAGGGCATTTCTTGTACGCTCCACTGCTTTTCTCACCGCAAAATATTGATGATACCCGGCAATAATTTTGATTGTCCTGCCCTTGCTATTCTGGAAAACAATAAAATTCCGTATCAAATCCAAAAGCCTTGCTTTTGGAAATACACCATTCAAAAGAACCGAAAAATAGTTAAGTCCTCCCTCTTCCGGTTTTTCTCCATTTTCCGATTTCCACATCATATACCGGGTAAAATCAGACGTGATTGTCCCCATGCGGGTGTCCAGGCCGTCGCTGATTACATTGAAAGCATTATAATAAAACAAAGACGGAATATCCATTTGGTAGTTTTTCACCTGCTTATATGCGTTTTCAATCGTAGCCTCTTCATTTGTAATATTTTTCAGTTCAAACAATACCAACGGAATGCCATTCACAAATACCAGAACATCCGGCCTCTTATTCTTATACTCAATCACGGTATATTGATTGACAACATGAAATTCATTCCTCTCCGGGTCTGTAAAATCAATTAGCTTTACCGTATAAGTACGCAACTCCCCATTCACACGATAATTGACAGGAACACCCTCAATCAGATATTTATGAAAAGCCGCATTCATATCCTCCAACTTAAGCAAACCAAGGTTTTTAATAGATTTGTAGGTTTCTTCCACCATGTCGGCCTTAATTCCCTGATTTATCTCAAACATATCAGCTTCAAAAGAATCTCTAAGTATCACCTCATGATAATCTCTATTGATATCCGGCCCATAGAAATATTCGTATCCATTTTTCCGTAATTCTGTTATAATTACCTGCTCTAACGTATTTTCATTAATAGGCATAAAATCACATCTTCCTTTTATCTTTTCTTAGACATGCGCCAAAAACCAATCTTTATCTGCAAATGCAGATACCAATCGTCTAACAAATAATCAAACTCCACAGTATTTGCAAAATATGGCTCTATTATTTTCAGTAGCACCCTCGCCCATTCCGAATTAGTGACCTTAAATCTATAGTCAATTTCCCTTGCAACATCCATCATTTCTTCTTCCGATAAATCAGAAGCCTGAGCTTGGAAAATAATTGAAAGCATTGAATTTAACCTATCATTTATAAAAGGCTCTCCACCTTTTTCAATCAATTTATAGGCTTCTTCATCTGGCATACCCATAAATATATCTTCGAGATAATGCAGTTTTTCCAATGCATATCCATTAGGGATAAAATTTGTGCGATATCGAACTGGATTTTCATTAAAACAGTCATGTATATCCATATTCTGCAATTTATTGTGTATTTCCTTTATTCCCTCTTTCATTGTCTCCTGAAATTCCTGCAACTCAGATTGCATCTTTTCATCAGCAAAATGCGCCTTCATGATACCAATCCATTCTTTAATTTGATAGCATTCCTTATCGCCACATCTCTCTGCAAACGCCTCCTTCAATCCCAACAAATAACTAATATATGTATCAGATTCTTCTGGTAGGGGAATATGCTTTTCAATTAAATCTGCAATTTTGGCATCATTATATCTATCAATGGCCTGTACAATTTTCTTAATATGTTCGTACCGTTTATTCAAATACTGTATTATTTGTGACACTCTAATTGGAACATATTTATTGAACTCCATATCATTTCTATACACTACCGCATAATAATCTGCATCTTTTAATTCGGGATTTATATTCTCAAGCATTCGCATTACTACACCGGAACCTGATATATAAGGGCACCATTCTGGTTCATCCCCCTGATATATCTTATGCTGGCTTGTTTCAACCGGATGTACAGAACAAAGCGAACGGAGATATTTGAAATACTTCTCATCATTACCACTACCATCGTTGCCCTTTTGGTTAAAACACGATATATCATTCTCTGCTTCATACGGAACATTATAAATTTTTGAAATCATGCTTATGCAGTCAATTAATGTCTGTCCATAATTAAAAATATCATACAATCCAAATAGCGATTTAAGTTCCAAAGCATTGCAATGCTCAACCAGTTCATCAATACGATCCAGACAAGCACAGATACAATTGTATGCTTGCGTATTTATGCATTTCCCCCTTTTTTCAGGGGACTTAAAATTTGACGTTTTTTCACAAGTAAAGTTATCCCATTCATTTATCTTTTCTCGCAAGCGCCTATTTAGTTCTGGATTTAAAGTAAGTTTCATAACACTCCTTCTATGAAAAACGATAATTTAGCGGCTTAGGATTGAATGTCCGATACATCGACTTCGCCGGACATCAGCTTGGGCAACAAATTATCCCTCAGCAATGCAAGAGATTGGTTTTGCTTTTCCAAAATCTGTTGTTGCACAAAGAGAGGAGTACAAAAATCTCTAAATCTTGCAAGAGTTTCAGTGTCAGGGATGACCGCAGGGATATTTTTCATCGTGCTACTGGAGATTTCCTTGAAAGTAGAGCCAGATGCCATACTTTCAATAATCGGAAGATTATGCTTTAGAAAGAAATACACAAAAGCTGTTCCGATCTCAGCTTTGGGGACAACGGACTTAAAGCCTTGATTGGTACTTACTTCATCTGCAGCAATGGCAATATAGCCTATGGGCGCACGAGATGAGAACAGAACCGTCCCTTTTGGCATGATGGTCGCACTACTATTTTTCAGGCCAAGCCCGGTGATGTCATTTTCGCCATGAACGATGAACTTTGACTTGTTGACAGACAAATCCTTCGGCGTTATCCATGCAATCCCAGAGTCTGTATAGTATTCTGATTTGGATTTTGAAGGGGTGCCACCTCCAACGACTACCCCAAGATCACTGATAGTACCACTTACCCATTCTGGATTGGCATTATCGACGAATATTTCCTGAAAAAAAGCATGTGCCTGCTGCTCTAAATTATCGTTTATCCGATTATTCACATCTATCTTCTTATCTATATTCAAAAGTATGAATACTATTTTTTTCCTAATATCCTCATTAGGAATTTCCATAATATGTTGTTCAATAGTTTTCGTTGAAATATTTGCTTGGCTCGCACTTCCTGTTGCCCTAGATGCAAGGTTATAGAATTCTTCATTCTGTCTAAAAAAATAGTACAAAAATTCATTGCTTACTTTATTTTTAGGAATTGCTTTACATACACGTTGATTAAGCAGTGCAGGAGTGTCATAATTATAATATGAAATACGGCCAACCCAACTAAGCGGGTTAGGTTTATTCACAGGGTCACCTGTCAATGCGAAAAGAACATCCCCTTTTTTTACTATATATTTATCAATCTTTAAATTAAGTATCTTGTATATCTCTACTTCACACTGCCGTCTTTTAATTCTTTAATCCTGATAATCGCATATTTCCCATTTTTAACAAAATCTTTTGACTTAAAGGCATATCCATTTTGAAAGCTAAAATAGTCGCCGACAACACCCATAATAATCACCTATACTTTCTGATTCTAAATTTGTAACATCATCTTTCACCGACCATATCCTAGAATTTCCAAATTTTTAAGTATATTATTTTCAAGACTATGTGATTCTTCAAACAATTTACATAGTTCCAATGACAGTCTTTCTATTTTATCATTAAAAGGTTCATCGTCACTCTCCTGTTCTTCAATTCCTACATATCGACCAGGTGTAAGTATATAATCTTGTTCACTTATTTCTTCCAAAGTCGTTGCCTTACAGAATCCCTGAATATCCTCATATTCTTTTCCCTGTCTCCAATTCTGATATGTATCTGCAATTTTTCTAATATCATCTTCTGATAATTCTCGAACTTTTCGGTCCATCATATGACCTAATTTTCTTGCATCTATGAAAAGCACCTTATTTTGAGATTGCTCTGTTTTTCCTTTCCGCAAAATCCAAAGAGATACTGGAATCCCCGTGGAATAAAACAATTGATTTGGCATTGCCACAATACATTCGACAACATCACCTATAATCATGTTTTTCCTGATATTTCCCTCATTGGATGTATTAGAACTTAAGGAACCATTTGCTAATACTGTACCACATACTCCGCCTACCGGACTCAAATGATGAATCATATGCTGCAACCATGCAAAGTTGGCATTACCAACTGGTGGGATTCCATATTTCCACCGGATATCATCCTGCAGCCTTTCCCCTCCCCAATCCGATACATTAAATGGTGGATTAGCCAAAATATAATTCGCCTTTAAAGTCTTGTGCTGGTCATCGTGAAATGAATCTGCGTTATGTTTTCCAAGATTTGCCTCCAATTGCCGAATCGCCAAATTCATCTTGGCCAGTTTCCATGTTGTTGGATTACTCTCTTGGCCAAAAATAGAAATGTCTCTGACATTCCCCTGATGCTCTCTTACAAATCGGGCGGACTGACAAAACATACCCCCGCTCCCACATGCCGGATCAAAAATCTGCCCTTCAAACGGCTCAATCATCTCTACCAAAGTCCTTACAATGCAGGATGGTGTATAAAACTCTCCCCCCAATTTGCCCTCCGCACTTGCAAACTTACTCAAAAAATATTCATATACACGTCCCAAAACATCTCTTTCCTGCGCTGCTGTTGAACCAACCTCTATATTGGTAAACAAAGTTACCAGTTCTCCCAAGCGTGTTTTATCAAGTTCTGCTCTTGAATAATTCTTTGTCAAAACGCCTTTTAATGAGTTATTTTCATTCTCTATCGTTTCCATTGCATGGTCAATTACACTGCCTATATCCGCACTGGTAGCATGCTTCTGAATCTCTGACCACCTTGCCTCCTTTGGAACCCAGAAGATATTATCCGCTAAATACTCATCTCTGTCTTCCTCATCACCATATCCTTCCTCTAGCAAAACCTGATACCTTTCTTCAAAAGAATCCGATACATATTTCAAAAATATTAGCCCCAAGACCACATGCTTATATTCTGCTGCATCCATATTAGAACGCAATTTATCTGCCGCCTGCCATAACTTCTCTTCAAATCCAATATTAGTGGTTCCCGTCGCCATATCTACCTCCGTATTTTGTTGATTTCTATATTCAATCGTCTAAATCTACAGTGCATATTTTCCTTAATCAATATTGTTCCTTTTCAATAATTCCCTTGCTTCTTTAATATACTCATTATCTACTTCCCTAAATATATCAAGTGAAGTACTCAACCTCATTATTAGGGGTATATTTCCTTTTCCAATGGCCCATCTAACTATTTCTATCATATATTCTGGTACTTTCAAAAATCCCATCTGCATAGCATAAGTTATTGGTTCTATAATCCCCATCTTTCCACAGACTACCTGTATTCTATTAGGAAAAGAATGGACATGATATCCTCTGATTTTATCAAATGGGATGTTAGCAATTCGTAATAGAACATTTTTAAATGATCCTACCTTTTTAATCATCTCAATCCATAGATTCAAATCCCCATCTTCTGTAGCAAATGGTATAGCCAACAGATTTGATAGTATTAGCCATGGTAAAGTATTTCCCAAAAGAACTCCTTCATCTTCTTCATTTTCAATACAAGGAAGTTTTGAATAGTCCACGTTCAAAATTCCTTTTTTCGTTTTTATCAATATATGCTTAGGAGTGGAATAATCAATTGTAGGTTCATCATAATATAATCTATTTATGATACTGCTTATAAAAAATTCATCCCTTTTCGACATAAATAAAATCATCAAAGCCGCTGTCAAATCAGGATAGGGAAATAACTGACTATAGCGAATAAGAGAATCATATATTTCGTCACCATCCGACTGTTCCAACACTATATCCATAATCTCATAAGCTGCTGCGACTGGCATTACATTTAGTAATGCAGGATAAACAAAACTCTCTCCATTATTCAAATATTTTCTTTTAATATAGCCTTTTTCCAATAAAATCTGTATGTCTTTATCTTTCAAATCACTGCTGTCACAAAATAAAATCCCACTATTATATGTCCAAAAATTTTTTTCTATACTTTTATCCTTATCTCCTTGATTAATAATATATTTAGCTAATTTCCGATATCCCATTCGTATATTATCATCAATATTTGTCCAAACAGATAAGAGAATGTCACTATTCAATATACCAGATATACATATGATAGAGCTGTCATCTAAATGCGTATCCTTGACATAGGCTACCTGCATTTTGAGCACATCCGGTTTACGGTATTCCGGATTATATTCCCCTCCATGGGAAATACAAAGTTTATAATCATCATAAAGCATTTGACATGCCCTGTAAAATTCGTCATCTGATAAAAAAGACAATGTATAATGTTTTGCTTTTCCAATTGTATTTAATCTGTTTTTCCCTTTTATCTTTTTTATATCATCATATATCTGTTTGTTCATTACCAATAATACAGAAAAATTATCTTTACAAATATTTATCAATTCATATATCTCTTCCCAGTCAGTTTCAATAGAGGAACTAATGTTGTCTAATATAAAAACAACTCTATGCCCTGTATTCATGTGTAAACTGTTAATCAGCCAATATCTAAACTCATCTTTTGAAACAGGCGTATATAATATTCCTGAAAATTTATTAGCTAAATACTGAAAAATACTTTTAGGCTCCTCCAAATTAATATAGATTGGTATACATCCATCTTTTTTCTTAGCCAATTGGCATAGTTGATAAATAACATTTGTTTTTCCAGAAGATGGTTCTCCCGTCAATATCAGTAGTGAATCCAAATATATTTGATTTAACAACTCATTGACGATCTCCCGTTCTATTTGAAACTCTTCACAAATGGGAGATTCTAAATCCAAACTACTACTAATAATGTTTGAAAACTCCGACTCATTAATCTCATGTATGATTTTATTCCAAACTTCTTTACTATTTCCAAGCAGAATGCTTATAGCGGAATCTAACTGTGATTCAGCAATAGAACCCATATTCTTTATTAGTTTATTAAAATCTTCTTTGTTTGTATAGTAAGCATCAACTGTTTCTTTTGTATATGTATTCAAAACCACCGTTTCTTTCCCATTACTAATAATTGAAAGAGGCGTTATGGGTTCTGTAAGCCTGGCGTAGGATACGCATTGTCCATAATCATCCGTTGTTAATTCGATTTCCGGAGCCTTGAGTTCAAAGATTGCTAAGGGTTTCCCATTATGCTGTATCATTATATCTGCTCTTCCCTTAATCATATTATCAATTTCATATTTTTTGTGCCCAAGTTTAATACTGAAAGTTTTTTGAAGTACAATATCCTCTTTGTTCAGAAACGGAAAATATTTTCCTATCTCTAATACGATTCTTTGTTCCAAAGTTGCTTCATTCATATGTAATATCCTATCCCTGATAAATCAGAACCAAATATTTATAGAAACCATCTTTAAGGGCCTAACTATCATTCTTGAAATGTACACTTTCCACCTAAATATAAAACTCCAAGATATATTTTACCACAAAGCCTTTTTTTCTTCAATTCGCAAATAAACAAGAAGTCCATCAAATATTTTCGATGAACTCCTTTTTTCTCTACTACGTCATAATTTAAATAGAACTATTTCCTATAATTGGCTTACGCCTCCGCCCATTCATCTGGAACACATCATGCCCCATAATGCTCCGTACCGCCTGCCCCAGACTCCTTGCCCTCCCATGCTGATGATACGGCTGGGAAGCCCTGTGCTTATGGAAAATAATACACTCCCCCTCCCCCGGATACTCCGGGTTATGGATATACCAGATATGCCCCGTATTCTTCGACTGGAGCGTCACATCATATTCCTCCGCCAGAATAATGTTAAAATAAGACCTATCCAGCCTCCCGATCTCTTCCGCCCGGAACATCAGCCACACCCCCTTTCCCGAACCACGCCGCCAGTGCGTCCTCCACGATACCCGCCACCTCCCCAGGCTTCACCCCGCCAAAATACCTCTCATACACCTCCGCCGACAGCCTCACGCTCCTTCCGGCGGCCGCCTTCTTCCCCTTTCCACCATCCAGCGCCTCCAGCACCGCCTCTTCCGTCACATTCCCCGCCATGCCCCTTACGCATTTCGCCGTCTTCACATCCAGCTTAATCTTCCCCGTGTCCGCCAGCCCGGACACCACTTCCTGCTCCTTCTCCGACAGATAAGACAAGTCCACTGCCGCCACCAAAGGCAGCGTCCCCTCGTCCAGCCGCTCCTTCAAAGGCTCCTCCAGCTTCTGCACCCGCATATACCTGGCAATATTCCTCCCGGTCATCCCGTACTCTTCCCCAATGGCGTCCCGGCTCTTCAACTTGTGGACATCGTGTCCACAAGTCCCCTCCGTGTCCCGGCCATTCATCCTGGCAATCTCCTCCAGAATGTCATTCCGCCGCCCCTGGCTGCTGACCTTCTCATACCGCTCCGCCAGCACCGCCGCCTTCTCGGACGGCAGAAGCTCCGCAAAGCCCCTCTGTATCACATTGGTCTCAATCACATACACATAAGCATCCTCTTCCGTCAAATCCGTCTTCACAATCGCCGGAATCTCCGCCAGCCCTGCAAGCCTTCCTGCCATCTGCCGGTTATGCCCCGCAAGCATCTCATACCCGTCCCCTTCCTGCCAAACAATCACCGGATTCAGGACCCCATGCTCCTTAATGCTCTCCACCATATCCTCCAGACGCTCCCCCTCATACAGCCGGAAAGGATGCTTCCGGAACGGACGGATACTGTCAATGGGCAGCATCCTGATCCCGTTCTCCACAGCAGAAACCTCTTCCGCCCCCGCCAGAAGGTCCACAGCGTCACTAAAAATCTTCCTCTTCGTCCCATTAGCCTTCATACGAAACCAGCTCCTTTGCAAACTTTCTATAAGCCACCCCCGCGCTCGCCTTCGGGCTGTACTCCGCCACCGGCAGGCTGTAATAAATACTCTCCCCCACCTTCACCGTACTGGGAATCCTCGTCTCAAACACCCGTATCTGCTCCTGGAAGCTCTCCGTCACTTCCTCCGTCAGAACCCTGCACAGCTTCGTCCTGGACTCGCACATGGTCATCAGGATGCCCGCAATCCCCAGCCCCGGATTGATCCGCTTCCTTATCTTCACCACCGTCCGCAGAAAGTCCTGCATCCCCATCATAGCCAGAAGCTGGGGGTTCACCGTGATTATGACCTCATCGGCAGCCGCCAACGCATTTATTGTCAAATTCCCAAGGGACGGGCAGGTATCAATCAGAATGTAATCATACTTCTCCCGCAGCGGCTCCAGAATCCTGGACAGCATCTTCTCCGCCCCCTTTTCCAACCGCAGCTTCGCATCCACCACCGACAGATAAATAGACGATGGGATAAAGTCCACCCCGTCCTTCGTCCGTATGTACTTCTTCGGGGACGGCAGCTTCATATCCTCAATCTGCGCCATCATCAGATGCCCGATAGTATCATCCAAAACCCCCATATCCTCCACGCCAAAGCACGTTGTCAAATTTGCCTGGCTGTCAAAATCCACAGCCAGAACCCGCTTCCCCATCTTCCGCAGGCAGTACGCCAGATTGAACGTAGTTGTTGTCTTCGCCGTACCCCCTTTTTGTGAACCTATCATATAAATCTTTCCCATATATCAAAACCTCACTTTCCTTTCTGCCACCATGCTTAACTGCTGTTCTTCAAACACATCAATGTAATCCACTGACTTCCTCGGCTCAATGACCAGCTTCCCTTCCTCACACCGGACCGTCAGGAGCGTCCCCGCCCCGAACCCCAGCTCTTCCAGCCACAATCCCTTCAATGTGATTGTCGGCGTCGGCTTGTAATTATGCCCGCTCTGCTCATATACCTTAAACCTCCGAACTTCCTTCCTCATCTATATCCCGTCCTTTCCACCGGCCCGCAGACCGGACTTTCCGCTGCCTCTCCGCTGCTGATCTTCCATCTGGGATTTTACAGAGACCGCTCCCAGGCGCTATCAGCCTGTGCCGCTCCCCGCAAAACAGAAATAATTTGTTTCCGAACGAAACGATATGCCAATCCATAAAACCAAAATCTCCGCTGCATTAAAACTTCAAAACCATCACAACAATATGGGCGCTGTAAGTTCCCCGGCTTTCCGTAAATAAATCTCATTTGTTCCCATGGTACAGAAACACAGGTTTAACCCTCCCATGGCGCCCGGTTCACATTAAACCCGGCCGAAACCTGTCAACCAATATTACAACGCCCCCGTTGCAACCCGTCAGCATTTATAAGGACTTCGGACCTTCAAATCCATCATCAGCGGATGGTATGGTTGCTTTAATCG
>OFHN01000880.1_pt1 | contig 24402 bp, 18 predicted proteins | sample 1521321 | NCBI WGS metagenome assembly OFHN01 (sample SAMEA3504130, study PRJEB24116) | mouse gut metagenome | biome: mouse gut; feature: mouse-associated habitat; material: faeces | place: Denmark | collected 2011
CCTGCCAGGCCCTCTGCGAGGGCACCGTCGTGGCGCCGGGTCGTGCCCGCGTTCTTACGGTGGTGAACGCCCTGGTGGACGTGGCGCTTGTGGTCGTGTTCGTGCTGTCGGCCATGGCGGTCGTCTCCAGCTCCTACAACCCGTTCATCTACTTCCAGTTCTAGGGGGCAGCCATGAAAGTACGGAATGCCATTGTCGCTACAGTTTTCTGCCTGTTCCTGCTGGGCCCGATGACCCTTTGGGTGGCGCAGACGCACTGGAAGCTCGATTTGCCCAGCGACCTTACGGCCGAAGACTCCACCTATCTTTCGGGCGGCTATGAAGAGGTCGATCTTCTGGAACATTTTTCCCTGAAAGGCTTCTCGGCCGAGAAGTTTCAAGATGACCTGAACACCACCGTCGAGAACAGCATCCCCTATCGCGCCGTCATTCTTCTTCAGAACGCCGCGATGCAGCGGAGCGCCATTGCAGCTTCGAACGCCCTCTTCCGGTTCGAGGCGTATCCCACCTTCTTCGGCAGCGAGCAGATCTACCTGCCCGCCAGCGACGCCTTGGCCAAGATACCCGAGCATGCAAAGAAAAGCAAAACAAAATCGACCGAGGAGTTCGTCGATGGCCTCATCGCCACGGCGAACGCCAACCCCGACAAGCAGTTCTACATGATCGTTGCAGATCAATCAGATACCTCGAATGCCAATCCCGCAGCGTTCCTTGTCTCTCAACGTTATTCAACTGATGATTGCGTGAAGGTACTCGAGCGAGCCGTGGCCGAGGCCTCCAACGTTCGGCTGGTCAGCATCCGCTACGATCAGCCCGAGGAGTACTATCGCGATTTCTACCGTTCCGACCACCATTGGAACGGCTATGGCGCCCTTCGCGCCTACAACGCCTTGCAAGAGGTCGCCGGCCTCTCCAACCGTCGCGACAACGACGCGGAAACCGTCGATTTTCCCGGCATCATTACCAACGGATCTTACGCCCGCAAAGGCCTCATGCTCATCAACGAATCGGCTCGGGAACCTCAGCTCGACCTAACGGGCATCGAGGCAACCGGTCCGCGCATCCCGCCCATCGTTGAGCCCGATGGGCCCTCCCTCATCCACGACGACGCCATGGGATCAGTGTTCGACTTCTATTCCACATGGTACGGGTCTACCAACGTAACTGCCGATCTAACCGTTACAAACTCCACTCCCACCACCGATCAAAAGGCCCTTATTGCCATGGATTCGTTCGGCGATGCCTTTCACTGGCTAGTCGCCCAAGACTATCGTGACAGCCAATGCGTTCTCGATTTGAAGAACGACAACGAAGGACCGGAGACCCTTCAGGGCCGCATCGACGATTCCGGCGCCGATGCCATCTACTTCATCGGCAATCCCCTGGCTTACGCCCGCGTCACGAGCACGCACCCCCAGTACTTTGATCGCCCCTAGCTTCGGGAGCTTGGCGATCAACCCAGCGACCGATGCGTGCCTTCATCTCATCGAAGACACGTTGAGGCCCATCAGACATGCTGAGCAGCAACGCAAGAACCGTTCCCAGCAACATGAGAGCTGCCACTGCTCCAACGGGAGGCAGCAAGGCGAAGACATTCTGGGTGAACCTGACAGAACTTAATGCGTAGTAAACAAACGGGTGCAAAACATAGATCTGGAGCGAGCGCGCGCCCGCATTAGTAAGCATCGGCACGCGTCCCGTCGGCAGAAGAATAAAAAGAGCGACGCCAATAACCGCGATGGCAGCATAGGACAACAACCGCAGCAGCATACAGACAATCAGAGGCAAATCGAGCCCCGACGCGGACAGCATGTCCGCGTAAGAACACTTTCCATAAAACATATTGAGGAAGAATTCCAATTTTTTGAGTCCGCAAAACTGGAAAAACATGATTGCAGCAGCAATTGTTATCACCGCCGCCCCCGCAACAAACCGACGGTGAGCCAGGTTGCCTCCCTTCATGCGGGCAATAATGGTGTCTGGCGAAAGATAGAAACCTGCCAAGAATACCGGCAGGAATGTAACAGCCCGCGATGCTGAAAGCATATTGGTACCATCAACCAACCCCGCAAGCACGGAAATTGCCAGACCCCCCCCAGAGCCACGACGGGCCTAAGCCGCACGAAGAAGGGAACGCCCAACACGTAAAAACCCGCAACCATCAAATACCAGGGAATGCGTCCGTTGAGCGTTAGGTAATTGAAGGAAACATGCGCCCCCAAAAGACACTTCTCAACCATAAGCCCCGTATACAGCAGAAAGCAAATGGCGAAGTAGAACAGAGGCACTTCAGCCCGGAAACGGCCCTGTCTGAAGACACCCTTACTGAACAGCCCAGTCACGAAGATGAAGAGAGGCATATGAAACATATAGATGAAATCGAGAACACGAAAACCCGCCAAACCCTCGCTTCCCAACCGAGCACATGGTTCGAGCAAATGCCCGATAACCACCAGAATGATCAACACGCCTTTCAAATTGTCGAAATATGCCAAACGCTCCTTAGTCACCGGATCCCCTTACACTCAGTTTATCCCATGCAATGATAAGTAATGCGAGCCAACAATGCTATCATCTCTCCCCAGAAACGTCATAACGCTGAAAGTGAAAAACCGGCGTCGAAAGGCAACTGGGCTATTTTCCCTCGACACAAGTAAGGCAACGCAATGAATCTTCGCAACCGCGCCTATGCCCTCACATTGCGCTGGGCTCTCAGGAACTCGAACTCCGGCTTGACTGACGTGGAGCGATATCGCCTTGTGGCTCAATCCCTCAGGAAGCTTGGGCTCAGCGACGACGGTCGCACCGTTACCGATTACTATTTCGAAAACGATGTGGAAGATAACACCATCATGCTGGTGGGTCTCGGATCGTCCGTTCGGGGAAATCTCTTTTACCTTTTGGAGGAGCTCAATAGCTCCGAGCGGTTTGAGGACTACCGCATCTACGTAAAGGCCTCTCCGGAAACCATCGACCATCTTCGTGAGCTCATTGACCGGTACAACTGGCACCGTACCACGCCCGTTGCCGACCCTGTGGAATACGACCAGCTGCTCGCCCGCGTCAAATACGTTCTCACCGAGGTCAACATGCCCACCAGCTGGGTAAAAAAGCCCGACCAAGTTTACATTAATATCTGGCATGGCACGCCGCTGAAAAACCTCGGCAGTGACAAGCACGCTCGTAACAATCATCTGTCGGGGGTAAAGCAGAGGGACTTCGTCAACGCCGATTACCTTCTCTACCCCAACTACTACACCAAAGACCATATGGCCGAGGCCTATCGCGTGGGCAATCTCTTGCAGGGCAATGCCCTCATGTTGGGATACCCGCGTACGGGAGGCATGCTGCAGGCAGCAGAAGAAACATGCGAGGCTCTACGGGAACAACTTGCCCCCAACGGCGAGACGGTTTTCGCCTACATGCCAACCTGGAAAGACTACCTTAAACCCGAGCAGGTTGTCTCCGAATGCATCGAGTTGCTTGAATACCTCGATGGGCATCTGAGCAACGACCAGATTTTGTACGTTAACCTGCACCATAAGATAAACGACTCGGTGGATTACGATCGCTTTGAACATATTCGACAATTCCCCGCAACCTTAGACACCTACCAGGTGCTTGCTGTCGCCGACGCTCTCATTTCCGATTATTCGAGCGTTTTCTTCGATTACCTTGCCACCGGCCGCCACATCATCCTCTATTGCCCCGATCTCTCCCTCTACGAGAAGAAGCGCGGGATGTATCTCGACATCACCAACCTGCCCTTCGATATCGCCCATACAAAAGAGGCGGTTTTCGAAGCACTTTCACAGGGCAAGACCTACGACGACGGCAATGCTCGGGAATCATTCTGCCCCTTTGACACCCCGGAAAACACACGGAAGCTGTGCAGCCTGTTCCAGGAAACCCCCGATTCCGATCTCGCCATCGAAACCCTGCAGTCAGAGGGTGCGCCCAACATGTTGATATTCGCGGAAACGTGCGACGATCACCTCCAAACCGCCTTGCTCCAGCAGTTAGTGAGTCACCGGGACAGTGCTCATTGCAATCTTTTCGTCGGATGCGACAAGCGGGCCGTGAGCCAAAATCGAAAGACAGCCTATCCGCTTCTCTTCAACGTACCCGTCATCGGCATCGATCCGGAAATTCGACTCAGCAACGCAGGAAAAAAGATCAGGCAACTTGCAACATTGCGCCTGCTGCCCTTCTCCGTTGCCATGCGCTATCTCCAACAAGAATATCGTTTAGCGGCAGAGCGCATGTGGGGACGGATGCCCTTTTCCCTCGTCCTTGCCCTCGATGTTCGCAACATCGACATCCTCCTGGCCCTTGCCTGCGCCCCCTATCCATTGCACATCTTCTTCACCGATGAGCTTAAGCACGTATTGAGCGATGAAGGGGACGGGTTCTCGTCCGATGCCGTAGCCTATTGCCTTCGTCATTGCGAAAAGGTGTTTGTCGATAGCCCCCGGGATGCCGAGATCATTCGAGAAATCGGCAGCGCAGTCGAAGTGATCGACTGCGCGAGCAACCCCGAAGCGCTTTTCGGAACAGACCCAGATTGCGACAACGCATAGCTGCCGTTGCGCCCTACGATCGACCGAGCCCCCTTCGTAACCGTCGACCGATACGCGCCTTCAGGCTCGGATCGGCACGCCACGCTCCTTGAACGGCAATGCGCTCAATATCAGTAGAAGGCAACACGGGAAGAGCGGCGCCCGGAGCAATGAGCTGCCGTGCCCTATCGCGTTCCGGAGACCACTGGTCCGCAACCCTAAGCGATCCGTCGTCCAAGAGCCAGTACCACACGTCCCGCACTTTAAGTCGCAGGTACCACCCCTTGAAAAGATAGCCTTCCCGCACGAACGGCTCAATCATGAGGCGCCCGGAACCGTCGTTCGACATCATCTGGGACGCAAAGAACTCGATTGACCCGCTTTCCAAGGTATAAACGTCATCGGCGGCAACCTTGGCGGCAGAAGAGGTCTCGCACCCCTTTGCCCCGCTATTGTAAATCACCTCAAACTCCTCTGCCCCAGCCGGCTCCCACAAAGCTTCCGCCACCATCATTCCTATGTGGTCAACGGGTATATAGGGAATCCGCGCCCGTTCCTCAAAGCGCTTCACGGGAATGTCGACAGCCCCATCATACTCACTGCAAAGCTTGAACGAGCCGTCTTCGAGATACCAGAAATAGCGGTTGTCGATGCGAAAGCGCATCTTCCATCCCACTGGCCTGCAGCCACGGCGGTAGAAGCCGTTGGGAACGAAACGACTGAGTCCATCGTTTACCATTTCTTCCCTGGGACGGTATTCGATAGATCCGCTTTCCAAATGTGCCCGCGGCTCTCCGTCGGCGCCAAACGTCCCAAAGCAACTTTCTTGCTGGCTGTCGCACAGATAGCGAATGGGATAATGCTGCTCGCGTTTCCACCACTCGTAATCAGTGGACTTCTGCAAAGAAGAAATCTTTTCAATGGCACCCAGCAGAAACGCCTCCGAATCGCGACGCTTCTCCTCAAGAACGCTCCGCACCCGCCCGTAGTCGATGGGCGCCACCGACCGCGCAAGCACTTCGTCTTCCTTTCCAAAGCGCCTATCGCCGAGATCGAACAGATCGAGAATATTTGTCACCTTATCCCCGCTCCGGGGACCGACGAAGAACTCCTTCTCAAACAAGATGGAGAAACACGACGCATGGAATGAATTGGTGAACACTACGTCGGCATACTTGAAGTACCCGAGCCACTCCTCAATGCCAATATCGTAGCGATACACCACTCGAATATCATCACGATCGCCCAGCATCCCGTGGGGCAACGGGCGGTCAGTGACTTCAACGATGGTCAAATCATGCGCCTTGGCATAGGCGGCTGCTTGAGCCAAAGTGTCCTCCGCGCGCTCCATCACATAATACAGAAACAGGTATTTCTCCTCCGATGGCTTCACCGCCAGAGCATCGTAAAAATCGCGCTCATGCAGCAAGACTGGATCGAGCACAAGGGCCACCTCTTTATCGGTTCCCTCCTCCAGATACTCCTTCAAGCTGTTCTCGCGTACCCCTATGAAGTCGATATCGTCGACCCAGTGCAGGAAGCGGCGTTCGTCCTCGTTGGTCTGACTGAAATGGACGCCGCGACTTGCCGCATAGGCTATCTTGCCTTTGTTCTCCATGGCCTTGCTGGCCAAGAAAAATCCGCGATCGAAATCTTTAGTCGGCTCCTTTTTCCAAATTACATCCGTCGCGCAAATATAGCAATCGAAGCCGGGGTCTTCTATCTCAAGCAAGTCGGAATTGTAGCAGCGTTCGGTCTTATCGTAGTGGCAGTCGATGAAAGATTGGAACTTATCGTGGCGTACCTCTCGTTGACGTCGAAGAGCCCGATAACCGTCTCGCTTTTCAACCAACTCGGCAATTTCTCCGTCACTGGCCCCTTCCTTCTTCCTGCGATCGACCAGCTTTGTGTAAGACTCGTCAGGATGACGCAGGTCAAAATCGCCATAGTAAACCGGCTTGTAGTCGATAACCTTGCTTGCAATGCCGTTCTTGGTCAAAAACCGCTGGAAAGCAAACGTATGGAGGGGGCAGGCGAAGTTGAGTCCTTTGGTGTACATGTTGATGGAAATGATGCCGATGTTCACGGAGGGCCTTTCGCGAGTAACGGGGTTTAATCTGATCGAATTGAACGGGCTACTTCTCGAAGAGTTCCTCTTGGGGAAGGTTCAGCTCCTGCTTGATCTGGGTTGTGGAAATGCCCTCCGTGCGATCGAGATACACAACGTCGCAATAATCGCGCAGACACTCAAAGCGAGGGTCGTCGGCCCAATCGCTGCCCATCACCACCGTATCGATGGCGTAAGTTTTCACATCGTCGACCTTCTGCTCCCAGTCGGTCTCGGGAATAACCAGATCGACATAGCGCACCGCCTCCAGCATTTCCTTGCGGGTCTCGTAGTTGTGATACGCCTTCTTGCCCTTTGTCGCATTGAACTCATCAGTGGAAATGGCCACAACCAAATAGTCACCCATGGCCTTCGCCCGCTTTAGCAACCGAATATGCCCGTAATGGAGAAGGTCGTAGGTGCCGTACGTGAGAATTCGTTTCATAAAGCTATTCGCCTTTCTCGATGTATTCCAAAATGCGCTCCGTAGAGTGGCCATCGCAGCTGCTCATAAAGCGTTGCCGAAAAGCAGCCACCTCCGATGAATCGAAACCGTCGCGCTCGATTGACTGAATGTAATCGATAAGCTCGTCGGTGGTATAGCACAAAGGACCAGGGGTAATCTCATCGAAGTCGTAATAGAGGCCCCGATCGTCAATGTATTCTTCCAGGTCGTACACGAAAAACGCCATAGGACGCTCGAAGATGGAGTATTCGAACACGAGCGACGAATAATCCGACACGCAAACATCTGCCACCGTCATAAGCTCGTTAATGTCCATGCCCCAGCCGCGGGTCACGTCCCACGCAAAGGACTGATCGTAGGGTTCGGGCACCGGCGGACATTCCTTTGCCGTTTGATGCTGCTTAATGAGCAAAACGTGCGTATCGGCAAGTTTCTCAGCCATGGCGGGAATGTCGAGCTCATTGGGAGCCACTCGGTTGCGCCCGACTCCGCGATAAGTCGGCGCATACAAGATGACCTTCTTCTCGCGAGCCTCGGGGATACGCTCGTAAAGTTTCTCGTAGCAACGGTCAATATAGGCTGGATCGAAGAACTCGTCAGTGCGACTCACTCCGAGAGGCTTTATAATGCCAGATTCCTTGGAAATACCCATGAACTGTTCAAACACCCAGGAAAGCTCGGGACTCGCAATAGTCACGCAAGAGTAGCAATTGTATTCCGGATAAACGCGGTAGCTTTTCTCACTCTTATAGCCAGGCATGCCGGCAGTGTCCAGTCCTATCTTCTTGAAAACACCGCAACCATGCCATAGCTGAACAACCCTCGAATCGTCGCGAAAATCAACATATCCAAACAGGTTATTCGATTCATGAAAGAAAACTACCTTGGCAGTAGCCGCTTGTCGCGCCATCTCTTCGGCATTGCGAAAATATAGGGAAAACGGTACGTCGCCGCGATGGAGTTCGCATAGCAGCGGCTCATAAGGGCCCTTCTTCTCGAGCCAGTTAAACATATACTTGAAACTTTGATTCAACCCTTCACGCGGCTGAACAAACACGGCTTTGGCCCCTACGGGTTGGGAGCATGCATCGCGATAGGCAGCGGGAATACGCTTCTTAATGAAATCAGCTTTGAGACGGCGCATATATGCCGGTGTTTCACGAGAGGCCAGTGCCTCCCGAAAAACCAGATCTTGAGCAGGATCATCTTCGTCAGAGAAGGCCGCTGCTTTCAAGTAGTCATCGAAACGCAGCTGGAAATAGTCATACGCCTTCGCTATCCCCCAAGCCTCCTTTTCCTCTATGAAATCCATCATAGAGAAGATTCCTTTTTGAAACTCAAGGACCATTTCCGATGTCACTTCGGCCTTTTCGGCGGGCAGCGGGCATCGGCTGGCAATTTCTTTCAATTCGCGCATCAAATCGCGCACTTCTCGCTCACGTCGGCGCCGTTCGCAGCCCTTGCGAACAGTCTTCGTCAGTCCCTCTTTTTTCACATTGCGCACAAGCGCCTTGATGCCCACTACTAGCCCTCCAAATACTGAATAAGGTTCTCGTACATTTGCGACAGATCCTTGGTCGGCTGCCAGCCTAAGCCTTCAAGGGCGCTTACGTCGAGCGGCAGATGGTGCTCGGGCGGGAAGGGGGCGCTCGGATCGATCTCGCAACGTACCTGCACATTCTTTTCCGGGAAGAGACCGGCCACCATCTCGGCCATACCCTTCACTGACGAATAGGTGCTCGGATTCGCCGCGTTGTACGCCCTTCCAGGCTCACCCTCCAGCAACACCGCCAAGAGCGCGGTGACGGCATCGGCGGTGTATAGGTACATGCGCGTGCTCGCGCCTGTGGTCTTCAGCACAATGTCCTCGCCGGCCATGGCATTGCGCGCGCACAGGGCGAACAGACGCGTATCGTTTTTCGGAATGCCCGGGCCGAACGTCTGAGCGAGCCGCACGATGGTGGCCGGGGCACCGTACTCACTCGCATAGGCCGCACAATACTGCTCGGCCATGCGCTTCCCCTCGGGATAGCAGCTTCGCACCACAGTGGGGTTCACGTAGCCCACATCGCCTTCGGTAAGCAGATGATCGAGGCCCGCTGCATCGTTGCCATCTCCGTACACTTCCATGCTGGACACGTACACGAAGCCTTTCACAGAGGCAGCCTTCGCCAGATCCAGCATATGGCGCGTACCGAGGACGATGGCATCAGCCGTTTCCACAGGATGCTCGGCGAAAAAGCGCGAAGCCGTGGGGCACGCGGAATGAATGATGAAGTCGGGACGGCAATCTTCAACGGCGCCGCCGAGAAGGTCGCCCTCGATGATGGTCAGGCCATCTCCCTCGTTGTAGCCAGCCAGCGCCTCACGGGCCCGCGCCTCGCTCCGCGCCAGTCCCAGCACATGGATATCGCTCCCATCGGCCCGATTGCGCTCCAGAAGCACTCTCGCGCAGGCCGATCCAATCAGACCGGTAACGCCCGTTATCAGAACCGTGGCCCCAGACAGCTTCTCCCACGCAACCATCGGCGATTGGGCCACCGCCTGCGCCTCAGCTCTCAAATCAAACATGAATCTCCCTCTGTCTATAGACCGAAAATCTGCGAATTCTCCTGTGCGTCCACGAAAGCGCGGAAAATGTAGAAGTCGGAAGGCGTGGTGATCTTGATGTTCTCAGGGCTGCCCTCGACAGTGTAAAGATCGTGCCCGTAATGACGCATCATACTGGCGGAATCGATAAAGTCATGAAGGCCGTCAGCCTCCGCTTTCCGATGGGCTGCTTCCAGCTCCGCCAACTTAAAGCATTGAGGTGCCTTGGCCAAGCGGCATGCTTGCCGTTCGATGACGTTGGTCACCATGCCATCCGATTCCTGGACGATAGTCTCAATGGCCGGCGTCACGGTAATGGCACTTCCCCGCTCCTGCACCGATTGAATGCAGTCAGTGATGGTTTCAGGACGCAGCAAGGGCCGCACGCCATCGTGCACGAGCACCGTGGCATCTTCGTCGGCGTGAAGCATGAGCGCGTCAATACCATGGCGAATGGACTCTTGCCCGGTAGCGCCTCCGGGCACCACGTCGATCACTTTGGCAATGTCGTAATGGACAAGCTTCTTGCGCAAAAACGGAATCCAGTCTTCCAAGCACACAACTACAATTGCATCGATGTCGGGGTGGTTTTCAAACACCTCGATGGTGTAGATGATGATCGGTTTTCCATGAAGCTCGAGGAACTGCTTTGGCCTTGTTTTTGTATTCATACGCTGGCCAGTGCCGCCAGCGAAAATAAGCGCGCAATTCACGAATGACCTCTTTTACCTCAACGGTATGTTAACCATGTTATTATCGGCCATGGCCTTCAAGCCAACAACCGGGTTCTGACAAGTCCACGCAAACCCCAGCCCGTTAGGCACGCTTGGCCTCTTTCGCTATCTTAACGGATGCGCGGCTCCCCGACACTGAAACTTTGCCGCCTTCAATGCGCACGAGTGCCAGCGATCGCTTACCCGTGAGCTTGTTGCCTTTCACAGACACACGCTGGTTTTTAGCCTTCTTGTTTACGTACACTGCGTACTTGCCGCACTTGGAAACCTTGTTTTTCGTAATGCTCGCGGGGCCTTTTATGTCGGCTACTGCAATGCCGTACTTCTTCGCGGAAGAAATGGTGTTGCCTGACACGCTCTTTACCCGCGCCTTGGACTCCAAAGTAATGCCAGCCCCCTTTGAGGACGATATCTTGTTCTTGGTCATAGAATCGACACGGCCGTTTATGAGCACCGATACCCCCGCAGCGCCCGACTTGCTGATGCTGTTCTTCGTCATGGCGGTGACAGTGGCGTTCTGAACACTAATGCCGCATTTGCGCGGAGACTTGATGGTGTTGCTCGTAATAGTCTTCACCTTCGACTTCGACGTAACCAAAATACCGTGGTTCTTCATGTTGGATATTTTATTGGCTTTGATATAGTCAATGCGGGAATCGCTCAGAGCGTAGATGCCAAAGTACGACGCGCCACCCGTTTTCGACCCCGTGTAGGTAATTTTGTTGCCCCGTACCGTGGAGTAGCGCGCGTTATCAAAGCGAATGCCATGCCCCGTCGTCTTAATGGTGTTGTCAGATACCGCCACGCCGCTGATGTAGTAGTTGCCCTTGGGTATGGCGTCGTTTTCCGATCCCTTCTTCAGGTTGCGGCTGAAGCTGTAACCGCACACGAAAATGCCTTCCACCGTGCCCCCGCTGTAAATATGGGAGCCAGACACCTTAATGGAGTTCTTGCGAATGGAAATCTTTTGGTTCTTGTACGGCGCTTTGTAGGTGGTTTGAGTACTCGTGGGCACTCCACCCTCGCGGGCCAAACTAGAAGCGAGGTACATTCCCTTGGTATGCCCCATGTAGGCGGCAATACCTCGGGGAGCATTCTCAATTTTATTGCCTTCGATGCGGCAGTTGTAGAAGTTCATAATGCGAATGGCATCGCTCTTCAAATTCTTGAATTTGTTGTTCTTTATAACTACGTTCTTCACATACCGATTGAGCACCGCCGTATGGGCGCCAATGCCGCGAGGGACGTTCTCGAACGTGCAGTTCTTGATAGTGATGTCCTTCATGGGCAAGTCTTCGGACCGGTATCCCGGCATATGCTTCTGGTTGAGAATATCGATCTGAAGCGCTTCGGCGATATCTTCGGATCGCGACACTTGCACCTGATCGCGAAACACGCACCCTTCCACGGTCAATCCTTTAACCCCCGCAACTTCCATAAGGTGGCCGTCGCGGGTGTTTCGCATAGTAACGTTCTTGATCTTGATGTTCTTGCCGTGAGCTAGTTTTATGGTGGTGTTGCTCTGACCTCTGTGATTGAGATCGCCTCCAACCACCGTGATATTCTGATAATAGTAGCCCTGCTGGGTATCGGTGCCATCTCCCAAGCGAATCATATTGCTGCGCGTGCCCGAACCATGGGAAAGAGACACCCCTTCCAGCTTGAGCGTCGTGTTGCTGTACAGCTTGAGGCTATGGCCAATGGTGTAGGTTCCCGGTGTCACAGTAATGGTGTACGGGCCTTTCTCCGGTTGCTTTTTCGCCAAATTCAACTGCTTCTGAATTTCGGAGTAGGCGTCGGGTCGTGTGGGCGTCACCTCGATGGTGGTAGCCGCGTAGGCATTGGGCACCACGATCAGCTGCAGCGTCACGCACAGAAACAGAGCCGATACGGCGCCAATCAAGTTTCTCTTCATATTCCTTCCCTTGCGGCGTGAAGCTGAGCTCCGCGCCAACTGTTCGACAGCCGACCTCATGAAGCGAGAACGACGTGCGTTCTAGTGCAGTCGCTCATCGCTTCATTTGATGCAAATCGGATGCAGCCTACTTTATAACAATATCCTTGTAAGCCGAAACAATCGTATTGCCCGTTACTGTTTTAGGCCGGGAACCCTCATCGACATAAATGCCGTATTTACCGGCCTTGGTTATAGCATTACCCGTTATAACGCCCACACACGATTTCCGATGAACCATGATGCCGTTTGCCGACAGGTTGGTGAGCCTGTTGTTCACAATGCGATCCGCCGATGAGCCATTGTAGACCGAAATGGCACTTCCCTTGGAAACGGTAGAAACGGTGTTGCCCTCAATGGCTCCGGCAGAGCCGCCATTCATAATGTAAATGCCGATAACACCTGCATTGGACACTCGATTAGCCGCAATGTGGGAGGCCTTCGACTCCAGAACCACAATGCCGTAACTGCCTGCATCATTCACGCTGTTGTCCTCAATGCTTGCGGCAGAGGACCCAGCCGACACCACGATACCATGGGTGCAGAAACGCGACACCGTGTTCCCCTTGACCACATTGCCCGTACTATTGTTGAGCAACTGAATACCGTAGAAACCCGTCTTGACCTTCTTCGGATTGCCGTTAAAGCTCATGGTATTATTTGCTACCGTGGAATTACGGGTTTCATCAAGCCGAATACCATGGGCAGCTGTCGTGATTTTGTTCCCCTCGATGGTAACGCCGCTCGCATAGTAGCTGCCTTTGGGAATAGCGTCGGTCTGACTCGTTTTCTTCAATGCCTTCTTGAGGCGACAGCCCGCTACGCGAACGCCTTCGTTTTCCACCCGGCCGAAAAACGGGTCGGCGCCCTTCACCGAGATGGTATTGTTGCGCACCACAATGTTCTGATTGGCAATGGGCTTTTTGTACTTACGGGAAACCTTCGACTTCACCTTACCCTCTTTGACGGCCGTGGAGGCCAGGTAGGTGCCTGTCTCGCTGATCGTTTCTATCACGACACCACGAGGAGTGCTCTTGATTGTATTGCCCTCGATCAGGCAATTCGTATAGCCGCGCGTCTGAATTGCCGAGCTCTTGCAGTTGGTGAACGTGTTGTTGAGAATTTTCACATTGGTGGTGTAGCTATTCAAGAATGCCGTATGGCTCCCCACAGCACGCGGAACATTGTTGAACGAGCAGTTCTTAATGGTTACATTCTTTGTGGGAAGCACCTCGGATCGATATTGCTTCATATGCGTATTCACGAGAATGTCTAGCTGAATAGCCTCCAAGGTAAGCACCTTGGCCTTTTTGTTCTGTTTCTGGTCGTAGAACTTGCACTTTTCCACAGTCAGCCCATTGACACCGGCCACCTCCATGAGATGAGCGTCTTTGGAGTTGTGCACTTTCACCCCTTGCAACTTGACGTTCTTCGCATGGGCCACCAACACAGCAGTGGCCTTGTTGCCGTTGTTGTTCAGGTCGCCGCCCTTGATGGTAATGTTCTTGTAAGCGTAGCCCTTCTTGTTGTCTTTGCTGGACGCCCCCACCTTAATCATGTGGCCGCCGCGCTTCGTTGCCTTCAGCTTCACCCCGGAAAGATCGAGCGTCGTGTTGCTGTAGATGCTCAAATGGTGGCTCAGCCTATAAGAACCCTTTTTAACCTTGATTGTGTATTTGTTCTTCGACGAGGCCTTTTTGCGAGCCTTGTCGAGCTCCTTCTGAATGACCTTATAGGCGTCGGCGCCCTTCTTGGGCTTAACGGTAACAACCGTGTCGGCGTAGGCGACCGTCGCTCCCGCGCCAACCAAACACACTGCAAGCGCCGCCACCGCCAAGCACTTCCCCAGCATTGCCCGCATGCCTGCCCCTTTCATCCTGTCAATAAGTTGCGTCATTGTAGCACGTTTGACCAGATCAGAAAAAGAGTTGACACGCAGTTTTTCGGTCAAGTTTTCTTAAAAGAGAACTGCGCGACAAGGACAGCGCCACCCAAAACGCTCTTCCTGCCCAGGGCACTTTGGGACCTATTTCCCTTTCCTCACACCCGGCACGTCCCGACCCAACAGAATGGTGTCGATCGCGCGATCGCTCGCCAGGCCCGACCGCTCCAAACAGCGATCCAGCATGGACGGGTCGGGTTCCACGTCAACGTAGGCATCGGTGGCCAGTACCTGTATGAAGTCGGCGAAGGTGTCGCACACCACGCCCGGTGCCATCTCGTCCACCGTGCGCTGCACACCGCGCGTTACCTCGTACATTACTTTGTCGGGCACGTAGAACACCACGGGCTTGCCCAGCAGCAGGTAGTCGTAGAAGCAGGACGAGTAGTCGGTCACCAGCACATCGGCCACGAAGAACAGCTGGTTTAAGTTCTCATCGGAAAGATCAAAGATCCGATCCTGAAAGCGCTCGGGTATCTCGGGGCGCTCCTCGATGAAGTGATGCATCTCGAACACAAAGTAGGTGTTCGTGTCGTAGCACATCTCGTACAAGGCTTCCATGTCGAAGTAATCTTCGTAGGGGTAGTGAGCCGTTCTCTGGCCCGCCCCGCGAAACGTCGGCGCGAACACCACCACCCGGCCCTGTTCCATCCACGGGTAACGGCCCAGCAGCTCGGACCGCGCTTCCCGGTCGTGGCCCTCATCCAAAAAGTGATCGAGTCGCGGCATGCCGGTGGCAAGCAGCGCCTCCTCTTCGATGCCGAACACTTCTGCGTATATGGTGCGCAAATGCTCGTTGCCCACCAACGCGTAATCGTAGCGACGGTGAGCCGACTGATACGGATCGGGCGAGCCCTTAATGCCGAAACGGGCATAGCCCACCGATTTGAACCCCCCCCCCGCGTGCCACACCTGGGTCAGCACCGTGTCATCACCGGGATCGATAAAGTTGAATACCGGGCAGTAATCGTCGATGAAAATATAATCCGCCCGCGCAATGGCCACAATATCGCGCGTCCACGAAAACGGGTTCTGATGACGCCCGAAGGTATTGCGATAGCGCTCGGCGATCACGTAGTCTTTATCCAGCCCGCGTTCGATCATGCGATCCCGCACCACAGCCATGTTCTCCGTGGGCTCGTCGCCGTTCTCCTTCAGAAAGAGCACGCGATTGCCCTTGTGGGGAAACAGCCTGTGGACAATCCGATAGAACAGGGCAAACACCTGCTTTTCCATGAACCGCAAGCTGAAACGGCGTATGCGCGGGTTCTTGTTCTTCAGATAATAGTCCACGGCCAGCACCAGGTTGCTGTAGCCCGTCACATCGGTACGGGGAAGCAGGGAAACAGCGCAGGCGTACTTGCCGTTCACATAGCGGAACACCCGCGACAGGTCACCCAAGCGGCACAGCAGCTGCGAGTCGTACTCGATGTTGTGGGTGTTGTAGGGGTGCTCATCGATACGGGCCGCCACAGCCTGTTCGTCTATGGGGTATTCCCGCCATGTAATGTCCTGCGCCGCAGCCCGGCGACGCACACGCTTCGGCAGGCTGCTCCACACGCGGTGGCGAACCTGATCCACCAGCCATGGCATATGTTGGGAAGCCCATTCCACTGTCAGAGGTTCCTGGTCGATGCGTTCGCACAGCAGCCATTCACCATCGTCGAAGGGCTGCCGATTGCCTGTTTCCACAATGCTCACATGGGCTTGCACCGTCTCAGAGCCGTCATCGGCAATCGCCCGCTCTTCCATGAAGGGCACAAACCGCTGCGAGCGCAAACGATAGAGCATCAAGTGCTCTCCCGATGTTGCCCGATAGCGAACGTTCATAAAGACGCGGTTCCACGCAATGTCTTCCACGGTGATAGTCACAGGTATCCTCCAATTCAGTGCGAAAGTCATGATACCATGGTCGATGCTTTCGATATCATTATGACCGAGAAGGGCACGATAATCTGTGTTGAAATTGGCCGTGAACTTTGTCTCTTTGTGCCTGAAGGCGCTTTATGGGCTCTGCCGCCTCTTCCCCGTGCGCAATCGTCTGGTGTGCATAAGCCGGCAGAGTGATACGCCGCCCTTGGATTTTCAGCTCATAGCTGACTATTGCCGCAACCGCACGCCCCCTTTGGATGTAGTCATTCTGGCAAAGCAGTTGCACAACCCCCTCTCCTACCTTCCCGAAATAGTCCGCCAGGTGTTCTACATCGCCACAAGCAAGGCCGTAGTGCTCGATTCCTACTGCATTGTCGTGAGCCTGCTGGGAAGCACCATCAAAACTCCCGTCATTCAGATTTGGCATGCCTTGGGCAATATGAAGAAGTTCGGGTACACGGCTCTTGACGAGGCATCGGGGGAAGGGCGCAGCCCCAAACTCGCCCGCCTCATGCACATGCACGAAGGCTACGACGCCATCGCCATCTCATCCCTTGATTTCCGAGAAGATTTCGCCGCTGGCTTCAATGCCGATCCTGCCATTATATTTGAGGCGCCTCTTCCCCGGGTCGACCTGCTGCTCGATTCGCATCGGCGCGCCCGGGCACGTGAATTGTTCCGCGAAGCCCACGCGCAGCTCCAGGACAAACAGGTTATCGCATACTGCCCCACCTTCCGCCGCACCCGGGACTCGGGCACATCACACGCCATGGAATCCCTCATGGGCGCCGTCGACTTCAATCGCTATGCGCTCGTCTACAAACCTCACCCGGTGAGCACGCTCGCCATCGACGATCCGCGCGTCATTACGGCCAGCGCTTCCGATCCCGATCCACTGCTCATTGCCGATTATGTCATCAGCGATTATTCCACTATTATCTACGAGGCCGGACTGCTGGGTGTGCCGGTATTCCTGTATGCCTACGATTGGGAGACCTATCGGGAAAAACGCGGTCTCAACATAGATATCGCCCGCGAGGTGCCCACACTGTTCACCAACGATGCGGTGGCCATCCTAGCGGCCATTGAGCGCGACGAGTTCGATCACGATGCCTACCAGCAATTCACAGCCCGCAATATAACGTTACCCACCCACGGCACCTGCACCGAGTATCTTTGCGAACGCATCATCACCTTTGCCGAATCGAGTTGTCGACCGTAAAAAGTCTGATCTCAGAAATTACCCTCGTAGAACGCCATCGCGTCTTCAATAGAGCCGTCGAAAAGCTTGCGGCCCTTATCGAGCACAATGCCGCGCTTGCAAAATTCCTCTGCCGCGCCCGTGGAATGGGTGACAAACAGCACCGTTACGTTTTCATCCTCCATGATTTCACGCACCCGCGCGTAGCACTTCTTCTTAAACTTCTTGTCTCCTACGGCTAGCGCTTCATCCACCACAAGGATTTCCGGGTCGGACGACACCGCGAAACCAAAACCGAGACGCGACTTCATACCCGAGGAATACATACGTACTGGCTGATCGATATAAACACCCAAATCGGCAAATTCCACAGCGCGAGGTTCAACGGCGCAAATCTGCTCCTCTGTGAAACCGAGCGCCTGACCGCGCAAGTGAATGTTTTCGCGCCCCGTAAGCGAGGGGTCGAAACCGGCCTTCAACTCCAGCAAAGCGCTTACATGACCGTTCACCGTCACCGTGCCGGAAGTGGGATAGGCCACCCCGGTTACCAACTTCAACGCCGTCGACTTTCCCGCGCCGTTCTCACCAAGGAAGGCCACCGCCTCGCCCTTCTTGATTTCAAAAGATAAATCATTGTTGGCATCGATGGTTGTCACCGAATCGCGTTTCTTCTTGCTCCAGAAAATACTGGCGAAACGCTGGCGGTCGTCCTTGTACAGTTTATATGTCTTGGTGACGTGATCGAACTTGATGGCAATATCCTCGCTCACCATGGCAGGAGATTGATTAGAGGACATCGGGCACCTCCTCGGCGGAGCGCTTGTACACCACAATCATAAGTACAAGCGTGAGCGCAAACACCACCGCGAATCCGACAATCGCCATAGGCTGCTCCCAAATCCACGTGCGATCGAAAATAGCGCAGCGGTAAATTGTAGCGATGAAGGTTATGGGATTGAACATGAGAATGGTTTCGAGCCAACCTATGCCCAGGTCGAACACATTGAAAATAATACCCGAGAGCCAGAAGAGGGGTGTGCTCAGAGTAGCCATGAGGTTTTGGAAATCTTTGCTGATGGCCGAAAGCAGGCTCGTTGTAAGAGAAAACATGTAGAAGAACACAAACATGAGCGCCATGCCCAATGGAATCTGCAGAAGATGCACGTCGAGGGGCTGTCCGCATACGAAATAGGCAGCGAGCAAGAACAGCACGAGCCCGCAATGCACTATGAAAATCGAAATGGCGTAAATAGTCGGAATGCCAGCAAGAGGAAACTTTATCTTGTTTACAAGGTAGGAAAACCGGGTAAACACATGGGTTCCCGTTCCCAGCATGTTCTGCATGTAAAACCAGGGAATGAGCCCCGCCATAAGCCAAAGAATGTAGGGGGCTCCGTGCTCCGAAGATGAGCCCGTCTTTAGCCCGATCTGAAGAGCAAACCAAAATACAAGGATGTAGACTACCGGCTTCGCGAAAAACCAAAACCACCCGAGAACAGCCCCGCGTGCCTGCTTTTTAAGGTCGAACAGGGCCAAGTTGAAAATCTGCTCCCGTCGCTCCCATTGGGACTGGATGATGTTCAGCAGTGTTGACACGTTCCTCGATTCTCCGAGTTAACAGCGAGCCCCTATTTTACCATTCCGGCGCCCTGCCCGCAGGATTTGCACAGTCCCAGCAAGCCAGTGGCGTCTGCCGCCGAAACATCGGAGCATCCTCAACCCTCTCGCCCCTCTCGTACTAAACCCGTTACTTTGTACGCCTCTATGCCGAAATACTGCATATTATGGGCCGCTTTGTACGTTTCAGTTACAAAAAGACGTGCATTTGCACTGATTTCATCAGCACAGACACCGACTCGGCAGCAGTGCGCCCCGTTACCGGCCGTGCTTGCCGTACCAGCGAGGCTTGTCCTCCTGGCGCAGGTGGCGGCCGTGGTAGTGGTGACGCAGCACTTTGTCAAACATGCCCAGCCTCCACAGAATGAAGAACGAGATGATGATAAGACCGCCGAGCACCATGAACACGGCCACACCGTGGGAGTGGGACATGAGGAAGGCCCCCACGCCCAGCACGATGGTCCAGGCGTACACGATGGCCACCGACTTGCGCACGCCGTAGCCCTTGCGCAGCAGCATGTGGTGCAAATGCTTGCGGTCGGCCTGCTGGATGGGCTGGTGGTGGTACAGGCGGCGCACGATGGCCGCCCCGGTGTCGGCAATGGGAATGGCCGCGATCACAATGGGCACCGCCATGACGATGACCGTGGGCGAGCGCATGACGCCCATGAGCGAGATGATGCCGATCATGGCCCCCAGCATGAGCGAGCCGGAATCGCCCATGAAAATAGTGGCCGGGGCGAAGTTGTAGCGCAGGAAGGCCAGGGTGGCCCCCAGCAGCACGATGGACAGCATGGCCGTCTCTTCCAGGGCCTTGTCGCAGGCGATCACGAACAGGAAGAAGGCCGCGATGGCTGCGATGCCCGCGGCCAGGCCGTCCAAGCCGTCGATGAGGTTCATCACATTCATGAAGCACACCAGGTACAGTACCGTGAGCGGATAGGCGAACCAGCCGAACTCAATGAACCCGGCGCCGAAGGGGTTCGCGATGCTGGAGAGCAGGCAGCCCGACGCGGCGATGATGGTGGAGCCCAGAATTTGCCCCGCCAGTTTGATGCCCGGTTTCAGGGAATACACGTCGTCGAGGGCCCCCACCAGCACAATGGTCAGAAGCCCCACCATGACGCCCAAGTGGTTGATGCCCCGGTTGTCACCGGTGATGTAGAAGCCGGCCCAACCGAAGAAGTACTCGCCGAGCACCTCGATGATGATGGCCGCGAAAATGCCGCAGGCCATGGCGATGCCGCCCATCCGCGGCGTCGGGCGTTTGTTCACCCGGCGCTCGCTCGGATAGTCCACCGCGTCTAAACGCAGTGCGAGCCTTCTCGCCAACGGGACGCAGATGTACGTCACGGCGAAGGCAATCAGGCCCAGCACTATCAGATGTCGCAATGTTACTCCCACGGAGTTCAGTATAAACCAGAACTCACGCCGCGCAACCTAGAACTCAAGGCCTTGCAGCCATTCGGTGAGTTCTTGGAGGGCCTCGTCGGACACGCCCATGCGCTGCTCCCGTTCCTGGAGGTACTTCTCGCGCTCCACGAACATGGCCAGCTGCTCGTCGCTGTACTCCGACAGGTCGATGTCGCGGGCCTCCACCACGCGCTTGGCGAAGTCCGGCAGCTTGTCGTTCATGGCCGTGATCTTCACCACATCGCCGGTGTGCGGCGCCTCAACGTAGTACCCGTCGCCCAGGTACATGGCCACGTGGTGCACGTCTCCCCCGTCGTCGAAGAACAGCAGATCGCCGGGGAGCAGCTCCTCGAAGGGAACCTCGGTGCCCACCTCGCACTGGTAGTAGGTGGTGCGGGGCAGCTCGATGTTGAACACCTCGCGGTAGCAGTACTGCACCAAGCCCGAGCAGTCGAAGCCGTTCGGCGTGGTACCGCCCCACAGGTAGGGCACCCCCAGAAACGAGGTGGCCAGCGTGGTGAGGTCGTTCAAATCGCGGGCCTCGCGCACGGGCAGGGGCTCGCGGTTGGCGATGAGCTTGTCGAACCCTTCGAAGCGGGCGGCATCGATCTCGTTCTGATGCTGCTGCATGGGGGTGTCGGCCGCCGGCGCTGCGGGCTTCTCCAAATACACCGGCACGTGGTACAGCTCTTCGGCCGCGGCCACCTGCTGTTCCCACTCGCGCAGCGACGCCTGGTACTCCTGGTTGGCGTCCACGTAGGCACGGTACTCCTCCACCAGCGCGTCGTAGGCCTCCTTGTCGGCCTCCGGGTCCAGCACCAGATCGAGCCCGGTCACCTCGTCCACGACGGGCAGCACGAAGGTCTCGGTCATCTCGTAGGTGAGCGGCACGTCGAAGCGGGTGAGGTCGTAGGTCTCGATGAGGTCCTGCAGCTTCTCGGAGTAGAAGATGTCGGTGGCGTAGCGCCCCACGAGGAAGTCGCAGGCGTCCACGAACGAGTCGGTGTTCGACTTGCGGGCCCCGGCGTAGAAGTCCCCCATGGAGTTCGACAGCAAATCGGCGTAGTCGGACAGCGATTCTTCCACAGTATCGTACTGGCGGAAGTCTGCCTTGATGGTGTAGGTGTTGCCGGAGCCGTCGTCCTCGCGGGTGGGAAGCTGCACGCTTTGGCCCTTGTAGGTGCCCTTGATGCCGAACAGGTTGTTGTTCGGCGCCTGGGCCAGGGTGGAATTGCCCGAGGCCGATTCCAAAATGGCCTGGGCGATCATGACCGAGGCGTACAGATCGTTGTCGGCGGCGATGGAGCGGGCCGACTCGCCCACCAGCGAGATGAACTTCTCGGTGGTGAGGTCTTCGCTGTAGTGGCGCGCCACGTAGGAGGAGTTGTCCATGTGGGTGAAGCTGATGGACGGCACCTTCACCGCCACCTGCTTCAGCGGCGTTTGGGCCTGGCCCTTGTTCACGGCCGCCGTGTGGCTGCCGCTCGTGTTGCCGCCGGCCCCGCCGGGATTGGGCTTCTGCACGCCCGAGTCCACCGGGTTGTCGGTGTCCACCGGGTCGCTCGGTGCGGGCTTGTCGGGCTCGGGTTTCGGATCGGGCGTATCAGGCGTGACGGGCACATCGGGCGTCGGGTCGACCGGTTTCGCACCGTCGGAAATGACGTACTGCACCGCCGACTCGGCCTTCACCGTCTCGCCAGCGGCGGGAACGGTGCGGATGATGCTGCCCTTGGCCACCGTGTCGCTGTACTCGTGGAGGGGCGCTTCCTCGGAAAGCGTGAGCCCCGTCTCCTGGAGGACGGCCATGGCCTCGGCCACGGTCTTGCCGGACAGGTCTATCATGGGGAACTGCTCGGGACCTCGGGAAATCTCGAGGATATCCACGGCAGTTCCCGCTGCCACCTTCGTGCCGGCGGCGGGCGACTGGCTGATAACGTTGTTGCGGGCCACTTCGTCATGGAAGACGAGCGACGGCTCCTTGTCGGAAAGCGTGAGGCCCGCTTCTTTCAGCTTCGCCTCGGCGGCTTCCCTGGTCATGCCCGTGATGGCGGGCACCTCGATGTCGGCCACGGGCTCGGAAGGCGTCGTCTCCTCGGGCGCGGGCGTCTCGGGAATCGTGCCCTCGGGCATACCGCCGTTTTCGGCGCCCCCGGTTTCACCGGCGCCGCCCTCGCCCCCATCGCCCTCCGTCGTCGCAGAGTCCTCGCCGTCGGCCGTAGCGCCGTCGTCGGTACCGGGCTCCGTGGCCGCGGCATCCTTCGCCTCTTCCTCGGCAGCGGCCAGCTTCGCCTGCTCGGCGGCTTCCTTCTCGGCCTTCTCGGCCGCGGCAGCCTCCGCCGCCTCTTTCTCCGCCTTCTCGGCGGCGGCCTTCTCGGCAGCTTCCCGCTCGGCCTTCTCGGCTTCCTTGGCGGCCTTCGCCTCCGCTTCGGCCTGGGCCTCGGCCTCGGCCACGGCGGCCAGGTAGTCCTTCAGGTACTGGCGCAGGCTGTCAATATCCACGTCGGCGATCTTGCCGTCTGCCCAAGCCTTGTCGAGGGCGGCTTCCTTCGTGAGCTTGCCGCTCTGAATCCATTCGATAGCCTGCTTGGCGCTGTCGGGAATGGCGAGACTGCCGTCTTCGTCCTTCCCCTTGTCACCGCCGTCGTCGGCGTAACCGGTATCGTAAGTTGCGGCAACGCCGCCCACAGGGGCAACGACCAGAGCGGCAGCCGTCAGAAGCGAGACGGCGTTCTTCGGTGTGCTCATGGTGCCTCCTCTTGTACTCATCTCCCGTTATGGACGCATTCCCATATATTTGGGTACGCGAACCCAAGGCAAAATCCTGCCTTGAAGCTTGCATTATAACGCGATGAGCTGCCCTGTCTACCAAACGGGAAGTTCACAATAGAGGTCATCATAAACCTGAAAGAGTGATTCAGGTTTCTCTTAAAAACGAAAAATTGTTACTGAACTGGCATTTCTTCATTAAGGAACTGACGCGGTGTCATAAAAGTTGAAATTGTGGAGAATCGTAAACTTTGGTCTGACGTGCCGTTTTCCTTGATGAACGGGGTCATGGATTATGCCGGCACTCGGCGAAAATGCCCGGCGGGAGCGCAAAAGCCTCTCCGCCAGGCAGTCCGCATCTCGGAGGGACTACATGATGCGGCGGGCGAAATCGGGGGCGAAGTAGTCGAAGGTGGCCCGCATGACGCGGCCGCCGCCCGTGGAGGCGTGGATGTATTCGCCGTCGCCCGCGTAAATGCCCACATGGTACGCATCGCCGGCACCGCCCCAGAACAGCAAATCGCCGGGAACCAGGTCGTCCAGCGACACCTTCTTGCCCAGGACGCTCTGCTCGGCGGCGGTGCGCGGCAGCGAAGTGCCGAGGGCATGTTCGAACACCCAGCGGGTGAATCCGGAGCAATCGAAGCCCGCCGGCGTGGTGCCGCCATAGACGTAGGGCACGCCCAGCTGCTTGTCGGCCTCGGCGACAACCGCCTTGCGATCGGCCTTGCGCTGCTTCTTCTCCGCCGCCTTGTCGGCCACGGAGCCCACGTAGTCCTTGATCTCGTCGGCGAACGTCTCGACCTCGGTGAACGGGCTCGTGATCGCGCCCTCGGCGGCGTGGGCCGCGGGAGCGCTCATCGCGACCATCGTCGCGGAAAGGACGCAGGCGAGCACCAGCGTGCGCACCCGCTTGGAAAGTGATCTGTAACTAAGCATGACGGGCAGTCTAAGGGCCGCCCGTCCCGATGCCAACCCACTTCACAACTCGACCGCGAGATGCCAACAGCCCGTTCACGTCCAGTTCGCACCCCGCCCACGCCCACTCCGCAAGCCCTTCATTAGTAAGGAAGAGACTAATAAATAGTGCAACCGAGAATGGCCAGATCAACCTGAGTTGATCAGGGGCCGGACGTCGGGCGTTCCAACCGAGCGAGTTCCGCAGCGACGGGAAATGCCCTG